>Ga0326726_10001634_pt1 | contig 20889 bp, 16 predicted proteins | sample MHFenrmetagenome_2_FD_207603 | JGI IMG/M metagenome (GOLD analysis project Ga0326726, IMG submission 207603) | Lab enriched peat soil microbial communities from Michigan Hollow, Ithaca, NY, United States - MHF15MN | ecosystem: Environmental > Terrestrial > Soil > Wetlands > Peat | place: USA... | reverse complement strand
GGAGACAAAGAAAGTGACCTTGAAGCAGGCAGGAATGCCGGAATACCGGAAAACAATCTGCATTATTTTATTCAAAATCCCGATGATAAATAAGCCTTATGAGGTATCTGTTTCTTTCAAATGGTTAATTAAACCATCACCCGATTAAAGTACCTTGATACAGGCTTTTACCCTGGCTAATAGTTTATCAGACTCCAGGAACTACCGAATTCTTGTACCTCAGCCACTTTTACTTATATTTGTCAAAACTAAATAATGCTCCTTAGAATTTACCCCGAAAACCCAAACCAGGACCGCATCAGAAAGGTGGTTGATGTCCTTGAAGGAGGTGGCATTATAATTTACCCCACCGATACAGTTTATGCTATCGGCTGCGATATTAAAGCAAATAAATCTATCGATAAAATTGCGCGCATGAAAGGACTGAATCCTTTGAATCCCGACATGTCACTTATATTTCATGATATGAGTCAGCTTTCAGAATATACTGTGATCAGAGATAATTCAGTATTTAAGCTTCTGAAAAGAAATTTACCCGGACCATTCACATTTATAGTACAGGCTAATAATCAGATTCCCAAATTATTCAAGAATAAGAAGAAGACTGTGGGGATAAGAATTCCAGATAATAACATTGTACTTGAACTTGTCAGAGAACTTGGCCGTCCGATTATTACGACATCCATTCACGATCCTGATGAAGTAATAGAATACACTACCGACCCGGAATTGATATATGAAAAGTATAATGATGTTGCAGAAATTGTAATAAACGGCGGATACGGCAGGAATGAGGCTTCCACAATTGTCGACTGTACTTCGGAGGAGATAATAATAATCAGGCAGGGGCTTGGAATTCTGGAGTTATGATACTTACTTCTTATAGAAACTCCTCGTGAATAAAACGATGACGGTAAGGAGTTCAAGCCGTCCAAGCAGCATAAGCATGCACAGAATCCATTTGCCTGTTGAGGGCATATCAGCATATGTTGTAAAAGGACCAAAAGTGCCTAGTCCGGGTCCGATATTACCAAGCATCGATGCCGCCGTGCTGAATGATGTGATGATATCGTAATCGAGAAATGAAATGATCAGCGTCCCTACACAGAGCGTTATGAAATACAAAATAATAAATATCAGCAGGTTGTATACGATATTCTGCTGAACAATTTTCTGTTCGATCCTGACAGGAAGATATGCAAAGGGATGGATCAATCGCCTTGACTCATTACGAGAGTTCTTTGTTATTATCATGAGTCTTATTATTTTGATGCCTCCGCTTGCTGAGCCTGCCATTCCCCCTGTGAACATAAGAATGAAGATAATCAGCACCGCAAGGTTCCCCCATTGACTGAAGTTTACAGTATAAAACCCTGTGGTGGTTATTATCGAAATTGTATTGAAAAATCCATCTGATAATGACCTGGAAAGCGGAAATCCTGATTTAGAAAATAGTAAAGAAGTCAAAATAAGCGAAAATCCTATTACCAGAATTGCGTAAAAAACAAATTCATTATTCCGGATTATTTTTCTGAAATGTCCTTTGACCGAAAAATAAAAAAGAGCAAGATTGGTCCCCGCAAAGAACATAAAAAGAGTTATAACTGCCTTAATATAAGGGGAACTAAATGCTGCTAATCCATTGTTCCGTGTTGAAAATCCTCCTGTTGATAATGTTGACAATGAATGACATATCGCATCAAAGATCGGCATCCTTCCAACAACCAGCAGCAAAGCCTCACCGAGAGTCAGTATGATATATATTGAAATTAACCTTTTAGTCGTTTCTAAAACTTTTGGATGAATTTTGTCAGTCATCTGACCCGAAAATTCAGTTGTAGAAAGCTGGATATTAAGGCTTTTAATAACCGGGAGAACATAAAATGACAACGTAATGATTGCAATCCCTCCAAGCCATTGGGTAAGGCTTCTCCAGAAAAGTATACCATGGGGAAGCGATTCAACATCTCTGAATATTGTGGCTCCGGTTGTTGTAAAACCCGAAATTGATTCAAAGAATGCATCGGTAAAGTTACCGGCAGACGAACTGAATAAATAGGGCAGGGAGCCAAAAGCACTGAATAAGAGCCAGATACATGTATTAATAATATAGCCTTCCCTTGTTCCATACACCTTTTCTTCGTTGCGGAGAGGGGTAAAAACAAGAACCCCGGTTATTAATGTAATAAGAGCTGAATAAAGGAATGAACCTGCTGCCGGTTCCCCATATATCAGGGAGACACCTGCTGAGATGAGCAAAAAAATTCCCTCGATAATAAGCACCTGGCTGAAAACCCTGGCAATAATCCTGAAATTGATCATAACTGATCAGGTGAAAAATTTCGACAGTTTTTCGTAGGCAGTTGGTAAAGTAAAAACTACAACTTTATCATTCGGTTTGATAATGGTATCTCCGGTTGCAATGAACGGTACCCCGTCCCTTGTCCCTCCTCCAACAATTGAATCCCTTGGAAAGTCGAGGCTCCTAAGAGTGCCTTTTGTTATTTTTGCATTTTCGGGTACATTGAATTCAATTACCTCAGCTTCGGTACCAGTCATGTACTTTACCTGCGTCACATTAGGATTTGTTGTATGACGAAATATCCTGCTGGCCGCTGAAATCTTCTTATTAATAATTGTGTCAATCCCGATGTTTTCAGCCAGATTGATATATTCCATGTTCTCTACCTCTGCAATTGTCTTTTTGACACCCATCTTCTTAGCCAGAAGACATGAAAGGATGTTGGTTTCCGAGTTCCCTGTCACAGCAACGAATGCATCCATTTGTCCAATTCCCTCCTGTTCAAGAAGATCGACATTCCGGCAATCGCCATTTATAATAAGGGTGTTTTCAAGAATCTCAGACAAAGCTTCGCATCTTTCCGGATCAGAATCGACCAGTTTTACCTGACATGTCTTTTGCATGTAGAGTGCCACATGTTTTCCTATCCTGCTTCCGCCAAGGATCATAATGCTTTTGGCTTCAAAATTCTCCTTGCCTGAGGTAATCATCATTTCATCGATACCTTCATTTGTCGAAATGACGAATACAAGATCCCCCAGACGAAAATATTCATTGCCCCTTGGTATGATTGTTTTTTCATTACGTTTTATGGCAACAGCTCTGTACTTATCAGTACTGTGTGAGATTGATATTTCTTCCAGGCTTTTATTAATAATAGGAGCGTTTTCGTCAAGTTTCTGAACATACATGGCAAGCTTGCCTCCGCAGAATTCCATGAATTCAGTCGTCCCTGTTTCATGAAGCAGACTCAGGACCTCACGAGCAGCTATCAGCTCAGGATATATAAGGGAATCAACGCCAAGTGATTTGAAAAACTCGAGAGTGGAATGTTCAAGGTAATCAAGATTGTCAATTCGTGCTATTGTTTTTATTGCTCCCAGCCTTTTAGCGAGTATCGATGAAGTAATATTGGTGTCTTCCCAGTGAGTTACGGCAATAAAAAGATCTGTTTTTTTCTGAAGCACCTCCTGAAGAATATTTATTGAAGTGGCTGAACCGACATATGTAAGAACATCCATTGATGAATCTACGGGTTTCAGCCTATCTTCTTCAGTGTCGATAAGTACGATTTCATGATTCTCATTTGAAAGCATTTTAGCAAGATGAGTACCAACTTCACCCGCTCCGGCGATAATTATTCTCATACGATCCCGATAAAAAACATGACAAAATAAGACATAAATAGCATAATACTCAAGTTTTTTAGGGTTTATTTAATAGTCCTAATCAGGACTAAAGTCCTTAATAGATTAGTTCTCAATTAACCCCTGCCTTAAGGTTGGGGTTTTCAGTAGAAATGGGAAATGGGTTTTAGCCCGATTGTTTTACAGCCAATCTCAGTATTTGGCGATCATAATCTCTTCCTGAAGGCTCCCGAATTCTTTACATAATGGATAGTATCAGGTTTTCCCCTGTTAATATTAAGCTTAAGCCTGTAACCTGGTGCCACGCCAGAAGTCATTATCAATCCTTCAACCGGCTTGGGAAAATCGATCTCTTTATCAACTCTTGGATATTTACCTTTTAAAATTATAATATCAGGTTTTGTTTTTTGCAAGACATTGTTTGAAAGATCGTTGCATATTAAAATGCTCTTTTTGTTTACTTTAAGAAGATTGACCTCCGCATCTGATTTAATCAGATTTACTTTTAGACCGCGTGTTACACAATGTTTTATAACCTCAGGTAAGATTGTGTCATTGTCTGAATAAAGATTCAGAATCCTTCCTGTCCGTAACCCGATTGGTGACGAACCTATTCCGTTATAAACAATAAGCTCACCGGAAGTCCTGTCGGAAATACTTCTTATTGTCCCTGCCAGCAGGAATAGTAATAATGCAAAAAGCGGATAATGAAGCGGGAAGGTTTTTCTGTTCATGATAAACAGCATGAACAGATAAATGAATAAAAAGAGAAGAAATGATTCAATTGTGACCATTCCAATATTTTCTATTGTTGATAATGGGAGAGATGCAGCTTTTTCAGTAAGCGTTTCAGTCAGTCCAGTCAGATAATCGAGCATTGAAGCAAGCGGTTGAGAAATAAACTTTACCGGGTAGGTGAGCGGGACAAGGCAACCTACTATTATTAAAAATGATGATAATGGCACAATAATGATATTCGTAAGAATAAACCAGGTCGGGAACCTGTTGAAAAGCGCAATTGTCAAAGGTAGTGTTCCTGCCTGTGCCACAATGGTTACAGATGCTGATTGCCATATCTTATCTCCTGTCCAGCTCCTGAAAGCTAATTTCAGATAGAAATCCTGGTAAAAACAGATAATGAAGATCACTGCTGAATATGAGAGGAGAAATCCAGCATCAAACAGAACTGAGGGATGGATAATAATAAGGATCACTGCAGATGCCAGCACTGAATTAATGCTGTTTACATTTCTTTTCAGTAGTTTCCCGGCCTGCAGAAACGAGAACATTAGTGTCGCCCTTAATACCGAAGGAGTCAATCCGGTTACGAAGGCAAACGCCCATAGCAGCAAAACGGTAATAATAATCCTGAGGAAATTGAATTTTCCTTTCATGAAGAAAAGTAAATTGAAAATAAGCAGGCTGAGGATAACTGCATGCAAACCCGAAACAGCCATTATATGCATAACACCGGCTTTTATAAAGACCTGTTTCTGTTCCTGGTCAAGCATGTTTTTCTGCCCTAGTGTAATTGCTGCGACAAGTGCAAGACGGCCGTCAGTGATCCCTCTTTCTTTATACATTGCAATGATCCTTTCCCTGATCATAAGTGTTTTGTATCTTAGTTTTCTGTGAGTGGGCTGTGAATAGCTGATAACATCATCTGTCGAGGCCATGCTATAGTATTTGATGCCATGGTTCTCCATATAAAGACGGTAATTAAACTCATACGGATTACCCCTGCTGAGAATAGGTTTTGGTACACACCTGATCTTCAGAAAATCTCCCGGAAGAAAAGAAGTGATCAGTGAATCCTTCCTGAAATAGATCATCATTGAACCTTTTATCGGAACCGGTCCGTTCCCGGTTACCCTGGCATATAATCTTACAATGGTCGCGAAACTGTTTTCCTTTTCTTCAGGATATTCTGACAATGAGCACAGGAATTCACCAGCCAGCGGTTCCAGGTCAGATAATTGTTTTTTTTCATTCGTGTAAAGTAATAAACCACACAGGAAAAACGAATAAGTAAGAGGGAGACCGAATAGATTATTAACGAGTCTTTTATTAAAAAACAGGCTAATTGAAAATCCCAGGATTAGAATAATTAAAGAAATAACCAGGAAAAAACTGCCGGGTTTAAAATGGAGGCCCGCAATTATGCCAAGACAGATTGGAAGGCCAATCCTTACAAAAGGTATTTCCTTATTCAGCACGGTCCGCAGCTATGAGACCTTATAAAGATAAGAAAAAAGTTTGGAGTTAGCTGGAGTTTGGAGTGCTTAAAGTTTTTTGAAGATGGAAGAAAAAAAATGTTGTATTTAAAATTCACCACCTCCCCCTAGCACTTCGGCCAGGGTACTCCTCCTCTAAGAGGAGGAGAAAGATATAATATTGTATATCAATACTTTCCCCTCCTTTATAAGGAGGGGTGTCATACCCGAAGGGTCATGACGGGGTGGTTATAAGCCTTTTGATACAACCCCATGATTTGGGGTGATTTTTTGGTTTTGGATCCCCTCCTGGGGGGCCGAGCGTTAATAATTTGCCCGGGAGGCAAATTTAGCGAAGGAGCCAGACTGCAGGGTAGATTTGTGGTGGAGGGGCTAGGGGTTAGTTTACTACCTTATTTTCTGTCCCGGCAAAATAGTCTTGTAATCAGCCTCAAACTTCCCCTTACTGATTGCGCTCAGTTTGCTTTTCAGGAGCCTTTTCCGTAGCGGTCCGACCCTGTCGGTGAAAAGGATACCCTCAAGGTGATCGTATTCATGCTGTATTATCCTTGCTTTGTAACCATTATATTCCTCATCATGATATTCCCAGTTTTCATCATAATAAGTTATCCGTATATGAGACTCACGGTTGACTTCTTCCCTCAGATTAGGAATGCTCAGGCAACCCTCCGTCATCAGTTCAAGGTCTCCGTATTTTTCAGTAAGATGCGCATTTATGAATACTTTCCTGAAATCGGCAAGATCTGGCTCGTCATCCCCTACTGGTTTTCCATCAATTACAAAGATCCGTATTGATTTTCCAATCTGAGGAGCAGCAAGTCCCAGTCCTTCCGATTTGTATAATGTTTCAAAAAGATCAGCAATCACTTGTTCAAGCCCGTGATAATCCCTGTCAATATCTTCAGCGACTTTTCTCAATATCGGATGCCCGTAAATAACTATAGGATATACCATACTTTTTAATACTTTTTTGATTCTCTTTAAGCTATCAGCTAATAGCCTTTTTTCTTTTATCAAGAAATGTTTGCAGGATTATTGAAGCACTGATCTTATCAACCATTGATTTATCCCGTCTTTCTTTCTTTTTTACCCCTCCCTCGATCATTATTTTAAATGCCATACCTGAAGTAAATCTCTCATCGACCTTATTAACCGGTATCCCCGGAAATAACTTCTTTAGTTTCTTAATAAAAGGATCAATGTATTTAACAGATTCGCTTGCCCGATTGTTCAAAGTCATGGGATAACCTATAACAAATTCTTCAACAGATTCAGTTTTTACGTATTCCTTAATAAAATCATCAAATTCATGGGATTTAACAGTCTTCAAAGGTGAGGCAAAGATTTGCAGCGGATCAGTTACTGCAATTCCGATCCTTTTTGTTCCAAAGTCGATTCCAAGTATTCTGCCCATATTATATATCAATGGGTGCAAAATTATAAAAAAGTAGAGCCACCTCTCAGAGATGGCTCTACATCTTTTTATATCATTATTTCGTTTGCGGTTCGTAAACCATCGCAGCTAAGCGCTGATAGGATTTGTACCTCCATTTTGCATTTTCCTCTGCAGCTTTAAAGAGGATTTCAGCCTCGGCAGGGAACGATTTGACAAGTGAAGTATAGCGCACCTCTGATCCAAGGAACTCCTGGAACCTGGTCCAGTCAGGCTCCTTAGAATCAAGGATGAACGGATTCTTGCCTTCTTTCTCAAGCAGAGGATTATGCCTGTAAAGATGCCAGTATCCCGATTCAACCGCAAATTTCTCCTGAGCCTGGGTTTTACCCATTCCATCCCTCAAACCATGATTAATACAAGGTGAATAAGCAATTATGAGTGATGGTCCGGGATATGCTTCAGCTTCCCTTATAGCCTTCAGGTACTGGGCATTGCTTGAACCCATGGCAACCTGAGCCACATATACATAGCCATAGCTCATTGCCATCATGCCGAGATCCTTCTTGCGGATCTTTTTACCTGATGCTGCAAATTTAGCCACAGCTCCTGCAGGAGTCGATTTGGATGCCTGTCCGCCTGTATTTGAATAAACTTCTGTATCGAGAACAAGGACATTCACATCTTCACCGGATGCAAGCACATGGTCGAGCCCTCCGTAACCTATATCATAAGCCCAGCCGTCGCCGCCGAATATCCAGTGAGATTTTTTAACAAGGTATTGTTTAAGGTTCAGAATCTCTCTGGCCACTGGTGATTTGTCCTTTCCACAGGCTTCAATGACCTTTGCCGATGCTGCCCTTGATGGTTCAGCAACGTCTTTGTCTCTCAGCCACTCATCAAATGCTGCTTTTGTCTCAGGATTGATTCCATTAATAAATGAGTCTTTCATAAGACGGGCAATGCGTTCCCTAAGCTTGTTTGCTCCAATAGAAAGTCCTAAACCGAATTCTGCGTTATCTTCAAAAAGCGAATTCGCCCATGCCGGACCATGACCCTTTTTGTTATGAGTATAGGGTGTTGAAGGAGCAGATCCGCCATAGATCGAAGAGCATCCTGTTGCATTTGAGGCAATTATACGGTCACCAAAAAGTTGTGTTATGGCTTTTATATAGGGCGTCTCTCCGCATCCTGCACAGGCTCCGGAAAACTCAAATAAGGGTTGTGAGAACTGGCTGTTCTTGACATTTACAAACTTGTCAACAATAGTGTCTTTGTAACCAACTTTTTCATGCATATATGTCCAGCGTGCAACTTCGTCAAGCTGAGTTTCAAGAGGCTTCATTATCAGAGCTTTGTTTTTTGACGGACAAATATCAGCGCAGTTACTGCACCCTGTGCAGTCCAAAACACTTACCTGCATCTTGAATTTGTATTGCTTAAGTACACCAGGAATTCCCTGAATGAATTGAGTCCCTGCTGGCGCATTAGCCGCTTCTTCTTCTGTCAGGAGGAATGGACGGATTACAGCATGAGGACAGACGTACGAGCACTGATTGCACTGAATGCATTCTTTTGGTTGCCATTCAGGAACATTCACTGCAATACCGCGTTTCTCATAAGCACTGGTCCCGGATGGGAATGTCCCATCTTCCCTGCCTTTGAATGCGCTAACCGGAAGATCGTCTCCCTTCATGGCATTCATAGGTTCCATTACTTCACGGATGAATTCAGGAATTTCACGGGTATCTTCAAGGGTTTTAATTTCAATTTCTGCCCATTCGGCAGGTACTTCAACTTTTGTGACATTGCTGCCTTTATCAACCGCAGCATAGTTCATATTGACAACGTCTTCACCCTTTCTGCCATAGCTCTTGTATATGAACTTCTTCATTTCTGCTTCGGCTTTCTCATAAGGGATCACATTGGCCAGCTTGAAGAAGGCAGCCTGCATTATAGTGTTGGTGCGTGTTCCGAGACCCAATTCCTCAGCCAGAATGGTGGCATTTATAATATAAAAGCCAATGTTGTTTTCTGCCATATATTTTTTCATGTGGTCAGGAAGACGTTTTTTTGTCTCCTCGGCATCCCAGATCGAATTCAGCAGGAAGGTGCCATTCTTCTTAAGACCTTTGAGCATATCATATTTGTCGAGATATGAAGGTACATGGCATGCTACAAAATCAGGGGTATTAACCAGATAAGGCGAACGGATCGGCTTATCACCAAAACGCAGGTGGGAGGTAGTTATTCCTCCTGATTTCTTTGAATCGTATGCAAAATATGCCTGGCAGTATTTATCAGTTGTTTCACCAATAATTTTTATTGAGTTTTTATTTGCTCCGACAGTACCATCTGATCCAAGGCCGTAAAATTTAGCGGAATAAGTCCCGGGCAGAGCAACATTTATCTCAGGAAGAACAGGCAATGAAGTGAAGGTAACATCATCGACTATACCGACAGTAAAATGATTTTTTGGTTCTTTGAGCTTCATGTTTTCAAAGACCGACAGAACCTGGCTCGGAGTGGTGTCTTTTGAGCTGAGTCCATAACGACCGCCGATAATTAAAGGTCTTTCCTGTTTTTCATAGAACATGTCCTTAATATCAAGGTAAAGAGGTTCTCCGGGAGCTCCAGGTTCCTTGGTTCTGTCGAGAACTGATATCCTCCTGACGGATTTAGGGAACACGTCAAAAAAGTATTTTGATGAGAAAGGACGGTAGAGATGAACTGTAATTAAACCGACTTTTTCACCCTTTGCTCTCAGATAGTCAATTACCTCCTGAGTTGTCTCGGTTACAGAACCCATTGCGATAATTATATTTTCAGCATCTGGTGAACCGTAATAAGTAAATGGCTTATAATCCCTTCCAGTCAGTTTTGTTATTTCAGCCATGTATGAGTTTACGATATCCGGGATAGGTTCGTAGAAAGGATTAATTGCCTCTTTGGCCTGGAAGAATATATCGGGGTTCTGAGCAGTTCCTCTTGTCACAGGATGCTCCGGATTCAAAGCACTTTCACGGAAACTGGCAAGCGCTTTCATATCCAGAAGCTTCTTCAGATCTTCCATTTCAAGTACTTCTATTTTCTGAACCTCTGCGGAGGAACGGAATCCATCAAAAAAATGCAGGAAAGGGATCCTTGATTTGATGGCCGAAAGATGTGCAACACCAGCAAGGTCCATTATCTCCTGGACACTGCCGCTGGCCAGCATAGCGAATCCGGTCTGTCTTGTCGCATAAATATCACTATGGTCTCCAAAAATTGAAAGAGCATGTGCTGCAAGAGTCCTGGCGCTTACATGAAAAACAGCGGGAAGCAGTTCTGCAGCAATTTTATACATGTTAGGTATCATAAGTAGCAAACCCTGCGATGCTGTATAGGTTGAAGTGAGTGCACCGGTTTGTAAAGATCCGTGAACTGCACCGGCGGCTCCGCCTTCTGACTGCATTTCGACGACTTTGACCTGTTCTCCGAAAATATTTTTCAAACCATTAGCAGCCCATTCGTCGATATACTCGGCCATGGTTGATGAAGGTGTAATAGGATATATGCAGGCAACCTCGCTAAACATATATGCAACATGCGATGCAGCCTGATTGCCGTCGCATGTTATAAATTTTTTTGTTCCCATTATGAAAAGAATATATAGATTATTAAAGTATATTTTTTAAAAGAAAGTGCAAATTTACAAATATTATTTATCTGTTATCCGCCATTCATCGAAATCAGGAACTCTTCATTCGACTTCGATTGCATAAGCCTGTCTCGAAGGAATTCCATGGCTTCCACGCCATTCATATCTGTAAGATAATTACGGAGAACCCATATTTTCTGAAGAATATTTTTGTTAATCAGGAGATCTTCACGGCGGGTGCTTGAAGCTGGGATATCAATTGACGGGAATATTCTCCTGTTCGAAAGCTTGCGGTCGAGCTGAAGTTCCATATTTCCAGTTCCCTTGAATTCCTCAAAAATGACATCATCCATTTTTGATCCTGTTTCGGTAAGAGCTGTGGCAATTATTGTCAGGGAACCTCCGTTTTCAATGTTACGGGCAGCCCCGAAGAAACGTTTTGGTTTGTGAAGGGCATTTGAATCGACGCCACCTGATAATACTTTCCCTGATGCAGGAGCAGTGGTATTAAATGCCCTGGCCAGTCGTGTTATGGAGTCCAGCAGGATAACAACATCGTGTCCGCATTCAACAAGACGCTTGGCCTTCTCAAGAACAATATTGGCAATTCTGCAATGTCGCTCAGCTGGTTCATCAAAAGTTGAAGCTATAACTTCGGCCTTGACATTCCTTGCCATATCGGTTACTTCTTCAGGTCTTTCATCAATTAAAAGGATCATCAGATAGACATCCGGATGATGTTTTGCGATGGCATTGGCAATTTCCTGAAGCAGGATTGTCTTACCAGTTTTTGGCTGTGCCACAATCAGTCCGCGCTGCCCTTTGCCAATAGGGGAAAACATATCTATTACCCTCACAGAAAGAGAACCTTCTCCTGGCGTGCATAGAGTGAATTTTTCGTTCGGGAAAAGCGGTGTTAGAAAATCAAATGGTACCCTGTCGCGGATAAAGTCAGGACTTCTACCGTTTATCTCATCAACCTTTATGAGAGGGAAGTATTTCTCACCTTCTTTGGGAGGACGGATTGAACCCTTGATAGTGTCGCCTGTTTTCAGTCCGAAGAGTTTTATCTGCGATTGAGAAACATAAATATCATCAGGCGAGTTAAGATAATTATAATCAGGGGATCTCAGGAAGCCATATCCGTCAGGCATTATTTCAAGAACCCCGGTGTTGTAAATTATACCTTCAAATTCATAGGGCTTTTCTTTTCTTTCTTCCTTAACAGGCTGAATATCAGGTATTATTTCTTTGACTGGAGAGTCAATAATAATATCACCTCCTGAAATAACATCTTCTGCCGGCTTTGGTTCCTCATATAAGGGTTCATCACCGTTTAAGGGGAGTGTGTTTTCAATTACTATCTCAGGCCTTTTATCTTCTTTCACCGGAAACCTGTCATCACCGAATCTTTGATCCCTGTCTTTTCTGTCGGTAAATTTCGGATCACGTTGCCATCGTGGAGGTCTTGTTTCTTGTTTAACTGGTTCAGCATTCTTAAACAGATCAGGTTTATCCTCCGTTTTCTCAGGTCTTGTTTCCGGATCCCTGTTATCAACTATAACTATCTCTGGTTTTTTCAGATCGTCGGGTGAAACAAAAATAACCGATTCAACAGGACGGTTAATTACTGGTTTGACCATTCTTGGCCTTTTACCTCTCCTCTGACCCTGATCACGCATTTGATTGACCTGATCATTCAAAGGATTTGTAGTTTTATTTTCTGCAATATTGTTTTTCCTTTTTTCAGTAGCTTCTATAGCCTGCTGGTCAAGGATTTTATAGATCAGGTCCTGTTTTTTCAAAGACTCTGTCCTTTTGATTTTAAGTTCTCTGGCTATATCCCGCAACTCGGGAAGAAGCTTGTTGCTTAACTCAAGAATGTCGTACATAATAATAAAAGATGTAAAATAAAGAGATTTTTAAAATTTGTTATTGGATAACCAGACTAGTAAATGATTCTGAGCCGGTGGGAAAACCGGCACAATAATAGTAAAATAAATAATAAGTTATGTTAATAATGAAAAAAAGCTTTGGGAAAAACCTGAGTTTAAATAATAATCTGATATTCAACAGCAGCAAATATCATGCGCAATTTAGTGCAAAACTCCAACTTTACAAAAATAATTTGAGATAATATAGTTTTTTAGCCGTTTTTTTTATTAAAATTGTAACTGAAGCCTTTTGATTGACTTGCTAACCTACCCTAACCTGTAAATGCGTCAGCTAAAGATTACAAAACAGGTTACTAATCGTGATACCCCATCCCTGGACAAATATCTTCAGGAAATAGGGCGTGTTGATCTCATTTCACCTGAAGAAGAGGTTATCCTTGCCAGAAGAATAAAATCAGGAGATGCTGAAGCACTCGGAAAGCTTGTCAATGCAAATCTTCGTTTTGTTGTCTCTGTTGCAAAACAGTATCAGAACCAGGGAATGGGACTTCCTGATCTGATCAATGAGGGCAACCTGGGCCTGATGAAAGCCGCCCAGCGCTTTGATGAAACAAGGGGTTTTAAATTCATATCATACGCCGTTTGGTGGATTCGCCAGGCAATTCTGCAGTCGCTGGCAGAACAGGCAAGAATTGTACGGCTTCCGGTTAACAAGATCGGATCCATAAACAGGATAAACAGGGCTTTTGCAAGGCTTGAGCAGGAATTTGAACGCGAACCCTCTTCACAGGAGATAGCTGACATGCTTGAAATGATCCCTGAAGATGTAAAGGAATCACTCAAGACAAATGGCAGGACGATAAGTATGGATGCTCCGATAAATACGGAAGAAGAGAACACAATGTACGATGTTATGCAGAATCCTGATACTCCGAGCCCAGACAAAAATCTGATCAATGAATCGCTTGCCTGGGAAATTGAACGCGCATTAAGCTCACTTTCACCTCGCGAAGCTAAAGTTCTTAAACTATATTTCGGGCTTGGAATGAAACACCCTTTTACCCTTGAGGAAATAGGAGAGGAGCTTAAACTTACCCGTGAACGGGTGCGCCAGATAAAGGAAAAGGCGATCAAAAGGATTCAGTTCACTACCAGATGCAGAATCCTCAAAACTTATCTGGGTTAAATATTTGTTCCTATATTTACTAAAAATCTTTCTGCATGGACCATCTCGTCTCTCCGTCTCTGTTATCTGCCGATTTCCTGAATCTTGGGAAAGATGTGTCAATGGTGAATAAAAGCCTGGCTGACTGGATACATTGCGACATAATGGATGGCGTTTTTGTTCCAAACATCTCCTTTGGAATACCAGTTCTGGAACATGTGAAAAAGATCGCAGAAAAACCACTGGATGTTCATTTAATGATCATTGACCCCGACAGGTATTTAACGCGTTTCCATGATGCCGGAGCAAATATCCTGACAGTGCAATATGAAGCCTGTATTCATCTTCAGAGGACTGTTACCGAAATCCGGAAGCTCGGTATGAAAGCAGGAGTTGCAGTTAATCCTCATACTCCTGTTTTACTCCTTGAAAATACACTTCCCTTCATTGATATGGTGCTGATAATGACTGTGAACCCAGGTTTCGGCGGTCAGTCATTTATTAATGAGTCCTATGCCAAGATCGCTGATTTGCGCAAAATGATCGACAGGAAAGGTTTTGATGTTCTTATCGAAGTAGACGGTGGAATTGATATTACAAATGCAGCAGAACTTGTCGAAACCGGAGTAAATGTTCTTGTGGCGGGGAATTCAGTGTTCAGTTCGCCGAATCCGGAGGAAACAATCCGGAAATTGAAAGAGCTATATTAAATAAAGTCCTAAACCCACCCCTTTCCCCTCCCAGGAGGGGATCTTTTTATTGCAGCAATTTCTTCTTTAATTGCATAATTACATAATTACATAATTGCATAACTGCATAACCGCTTAACTGCATAACAACTTAACCAGTCTTCTCTACAATATATCTGATTATTTCCTCTTTATGTTCCGGGTTGAACCAAACTATCTCCTTGTCCCTGCTCCACCATGTCATTTGTCTTTTAGCATAGCGTCGGCTGTTTCTTTTAATAAGCTCAACTGCTTTCTCCATTGATATTTTCCCTTTAAAAAAATCAAAAAATTCCCTGTAACCAACACTTTTCAACGGATTGAGGTCCCTAAGATCAAACAACCTCCGGGCCTCATTTTCAAGACCTTGATCAATCATATTATCAACTCTTTCATTGATCCTTCCGTATAAATCCTCCTTTTCTCTTTTAAGTCCAATTTTTACAACATAAAAGTCTCTCTCAGCACTTTTTTTTGTGAGGAATTCACTATACTTCCTGCCTGTACTTCCAAATATTTCAAGCGCCCTTATAATCCTTTTATGATTTTTGAGGTCTACCCTGGCATAGTAATCCGGATCCAGCAATTTTAGCTCTGTCCTGAGACTCTCAGTACCTTCTTCAGTGTACTTCTTATTATATTTTTCCCTTACAGCAGGTTCGACATCCGGAATATCATCAATCCCTTTGCAGACAGCGTCGATGTACATCCCTGAACCACCGGTCATGATAACGATCCTGTTTTTTTTGAATAATGATGGAAGAAGGTCAAGTACGGCTCTTTCGAAGAGACTCGAGCTGAAATAGTCCTTTACTGACAGAAATTGAATGAAATGATGCCTGACATTGTTCAATAGATTTTCAGCAGGGACAGCCGTTCCTATTGTCATTTCCCGGTAGAACTGGCGTGAATCGGCAGATATGATTTCAGTGTTAAAATGGCGGGCAACTTCAACAGAAAGATCACTCTTCCCGACGCCAGTCGGGCCAAGTATTACTATCAGGAAATTGTTCATTGAATACTTATACCTGAAGACTATTCATCTTCTTCGCCCGCAACCTCCGGGTTTTCAAAATCAGGTAATGTTTCTTCATCCTCTCCGTTAAGGAAAAGATCATCAACCTCAGGTTCAACTTCATCTTCATCATCATCTTCATCATCGGAAACGACGATGTTGTTATATAATTTACGCGAGCTGGCGCCAAATACTACCTGTTTGGGAGGGATGCCCTTTGAATTTGTGCATATAGGGTATTCACGGTCTTCAATTTCTTTTGTTTCGCCAGTATATTCTACGAAAAGTGACCTGTCATTAAAAAAGTCGAATACATAAAGCAGTTTCTGGTTTTTTCTGAAGATAATTTCCTCAAGCACTGCAGTTTCCATAGTAGATGATCCAGTGCCCATATCAAAAAGGGTAAACTCTTCTTCCTTTTCCCAGTTATCTGTTGCTAGGTAAAAAGATGCCATCTGGGATTTGTCATACTCAAGCTCATCCTGAATTATATTATGAAAATCCAACAAAGTCTGGGAGTCAAGAAACTCAAATTCCCTCACAAACGACTCATCTTCATCTGATAAAACAACGAATTTATAAACCATATCTAAAATAATTCGACGGGTGCAATATAATATTTTTTATTTTATAATATGCCTGGTCATTTTTTTTTAAGAAGAAAATCTACAGTATCTATTCCGTCAGCATAATCCCACAGATGAGGCCACTGAGCCCTTCCAAAGGGAATTTCATTCCGGCTGACAATACATTGGATTTTTGCCATTCTTTTTTCGATCTCCGCATAGACTTTATTTGCAGAATCATAGAAATCATAGTACAAAACTGCCACTGGTGATGATATTGATGCACTTTTCTTGAATAGCAGATACCCGGAATCTATGAATTCGTCCTTATTTACAATTAATATTGCTTTGTTGTAATCATAATTGTTCGCGTATTTATTATGGTTGATCACCCGATTAAATTCAGACCAGCTGAGTGCTAGTCTTGCTATATCATATCCTTCAGGTAAATAGATCTTTGAAACACTCCTGCAGCCAAGTCCGAAGTACGAAAAAACATCCGATCCGAGCCCGATTAATTCTTCTTCCGTTTCACTGCCGTCAATTATGGCAATGCTGTTCCTGTTTTTTCTGATGATATGCGGGTATTTACCGAAATAGTATTCAAAATATCTTGAGCTGTTGTCGCTGCCGGTAGCAATAATTACATCAAAACCTTTAATCGATCCATCGTTTATAGTTATTCTGTTTCTGAATTCCGGATTGATATCACATAAGATATTGCTGATGAATACAATAAGATCCGGATCCTTCGAGCTGGTTTTTGCAATAAGGTTGTGACCGCTGATCAATGCCGTGAGGAAATCGTGAAAGCCTGCAAGCGGTATATTACCGGCCATTATTATACCCACATTGATTCTATTGCCAGCTGAATTGAGAGATGGATACTTATTTGTCCATTGAGTAAGATTTTCAATTGTGAGTTCCTCAGCGATTGCCTTTATTGCCAAAATAACATTTTCCGGAGTGAACCAGGCGTTCCTTAATTGCTGCTTATTTATTTGCTTATTAAGTTCAGATGAATATCTGTTGCTTTTACCTTCAAGAGAATCTCTCAGGATCGTACCAAGTTCAGAAAATGATTCTATCTGCTCCTCAAGTAACATATGCATTTATTATTGCCTTGCAAATTTATTGAATTAATGAATAAAAAAACAGATCCCTGTTGAAAGGGATCTGTTTTACAATTCAGCCGGAAATTCAATCAGAATCTATTTCAAAGCAAAGTTTATCGGAACTGCATACCATACCGGAACAGCTTTCCCATCTTTAATACCGGGTTTCTCAAATTGTGACAGTGTTTTGACAACCCTGATTGCCTCCATATCAAGTTCAGGATCAGCGCCTTTCAAAATATTGACTTTATCGATACTTCCATCAGCTTCAACGGCAAATCTGACAACCACCTTACCTTGGATACCTTTTAACTTGGCAGCCTCAGGATATTTTGTATTCTTATTTATGTAGTCGAGAAGTGCAGCGTTTCCTCCTTTGAAGACCGGCATTTCATCAACTGCCTCATAAGTAGTATCTGAACCGGTTTCAGCAACTGGTACGGGTGGTGGCGGTGGTGGTGGAGGGGGTGCAATTTCTTTTGCTGGCTGAGCTGGTCTGTCACCCTTGTTGCAGGAGGGGATAAAAACCAGTAGAACTGCAATAACCGGCAATATCATTATCAGTCTGAGATCTACCGGTGATCCTGAATTTTTTTTCGTCATCATGATAGTATGTGTTTGGTTAATATCTTACACAACAAATATACAACGAATAATTTAGTTATACAACTAAAAAGTTAATTATTTTAATAAAATATTAGATTTTGTCCTGAAAAGGGAAAAAATGTTATTTCAGGGTGAAGTTAATGGGAACCATATACCAGACAGGTACAGCTTTACCACCCTGTCTGCCGGGTTCAAACTCCGGGAGGGTTCTGACAACTCTCAGTGCCTCTTCATCAAGAGCCGGGTCAACTCCTTTTAAAACAGTTTCCTTTGTGACTTTACCTTCAGCGCTGACTACAAATCTTATAATAACCTTACCCTGTATGTTACCGACTTTAGCTGATTCGGGATAGTTGGTGTTGCTAGAGATATATGTCAGCAATGCTGGTTCACCCCCCGGGAACATAGGCATTTGTTCAACTGCAACAAATGGTTCAGAACTTTCATCTCCTGATGAGAGATTCTCATTAATAACATTTCCGGAACCAGGAACCGGTGGAGGAGGTGGCGGAGGCTCAGTCATAATACCTGTAAGGCTTTCGGATGACTTTCCTTGTTCTGTACAGGTTGAGAATACCAGCATAAGTAAAGTGATTACTGGCATTATCATGAGGATTTTCAGGTTAGTCAATGATTTTGAACGCTGTTTTGTCATCATGATCATACGTTTCCTTACGAGAGAGGGATTTGAAAAACTGTTTGAAACTGTGAATATTTTAGACTTAAATATTTGATTCATGAGCAGTCTCTGGTAATTGCTCACCGATGTGCCCAGGCTTATGCATTCCTCATCAGCCTGATATTCGTGGACAGCCCGCAATGATCTGCTGAACAGATGGATGAATGGATTGAACCACTGGAACACTTTTACTACTTCAATAAATACTATATCAATTGAGTGGTGATGATTGAGATGATTCTGTTCATGCTTAATTATCTCATCCGCCTCTTCTGTTGATATCCGGCTATTGATAAAAATGTATCCAAATGCCGAAAATCCGGCTGTATTTAAACCATGAAACCTTACTATGTGGCTGCCGGATTTATCCTTACGACTAATAAGAAATGCCAGTTCCAGAAAGTCAATTATCAGTTTTAATCCGAAGAAAATCAGTCCGGTTAAATAAATTATCGATAACCCTTTGTAACCGATCAGCGCTGAGAAATCGGGACTTGCTGACAGATTGCTCCTACCAGCACCAGTCACGAATATCTCTGACAGTACTTTTCCAAAAACGGGAAAGTTAATAGGCTTGCTTGTCTGGATAGTTACTAAAGGGAGAATCAATGCTGAAATGACGGAGAGCAGAATATAGGTTCTGTTCCTGCTATATAATGTATCCCTGCTCAGGAACAACCTGTAAACAATGAAGAATCCTGCCAGGTAAACAGCAGCCTTGATCATATATATTAATAGTGTGTTCATTTCCCGCCGTTCTGTCTTTTCATTTCACCTTCCATAATCTTCATAATATCTTCCATCTCTTTTACCGAAATGCTTTTCTCTTTTGCAAAAAAGCTTACCATTTTCTCGAATGAATTTGAGAAGTAATCATTAATAAAAGTATTGAGATGCATTTTCGAGTAATCGCTTTTTGAAACAATTGGGAAATACTCATGGGTCCTGCCATAGGCTTTGTGATCAACAAACCCCTTATCCTGCAGTATCCTGACGATTGTGCTGACAGTATTGTAGGCAGGTTTTGGCTCATCGAAATGTTCAAGAAGATCTTTCACAAAACCTTTTTTTATTTTCCAAAGTACCTGCATTACCTGTTCCTCAGCACGTGTTAATTCTCTCATGTGTCTGTGTTTTTTAATTTTTCGTTTATGCGCCCTGAATAGGAACTTAACAAAGTTAAAACGAAAATATTAGTTATGCAACTAATTTGTTAATTATTTTTCAAATATAAGGAAACGATAAAGAAGAAGAATTTAACCGCAAAGAAGACAATCGCGAGTACTCTGGAGCCGCGAAGTAATCAAAGCGATTTTAGAAGTCTGCAGTGAAATATTGTTTATCATGGAATAGAAAAAATAGTGTACTTTTATTTTTTTTATAAGGACCCATAAAACGATACTAAATGAATTTTGTAAAGAGAATTGCCATATTTAAGGATAATCTGAAGATTGCAACAAGAGCGATACGATCGAACAAGTTAAGGGCAGTCCTGACGATCAGTATAATTGCCTTTGGAATTATGGCCCTTGTCGGGATCCTTACCGCAATTGATGCCATTAAATCATCGCTTACTTCCCAATTCACGATGATGGGAGCTAACTCTTTCACCATTTCTTCAAGAGGTATGAATATTCAGGTGGGCAATCAAAAAAAGAGAATCAAGAATCATGCGCTTATTTCTTACCATGAGGCAATGCAGTTTAAGGAAATGTTCAAAGAACCGGCATGGGTATCTGTATCATTCAATGCAACCGGATTGTCAACGGTGAAATATGGAACAGAAGAAACAAATCCCAACGTCAATCTGCTGGGGATTGATGATAACTATCTTGCAGTATCAGGCTATGAGATTGAACACGGAAGAAATTTCAGCCCTGAGGAGATCCAGATGAACAGGCGGTTGGTTCTGCTTGGGTCGGAAATTGCCGGGGATATATTTCCTACCGGGATCGATCCTGTCGGTAAAGAAGTAACTGTTGCCGGACTCAAGCTTCAGGTTGCAGGAGTTCTGAAGAGCAAGGGAGCCAGTCAGATATCGGGGGATAAGATATGTCTGATGCCGGTAACAACTGCCAGACAATATTTTTCACGTCCGAACATGAATTTCAATATAACAATTATGCCGATAAATCCTGTAAATCTTGATGTACTTGCAGGAGAGGCGGAAGGGGTTTTCAGAGT
>Ga0326726_10001633_pt1 | contig 20890 bp, 13 predicted proteins | sample MHFenrmetagenome_2_FD_207603 | JGI IMG/M metagenome (GOLD analysis project Ga0326726, IMG submission 207603) | Lab enriched peat soil microbial communities from Michigan Hollow, Ithaca, NY, United States - MHF15MN | ecosystem: Environmental > Terrestrial > Soil > Wetlands > Peat | place: USA... | reverse complement strand
GCCGGCGAGTCACTCGGCGTTCTCGGACGTGTCGAGCATGCTCGACTTCATCGAGAAGCTCGCGGACGCGACCGGGTTGCCGGTCGGCATCAAGTCCGCGGTCGGCGACCTCGGGTTCTGGCGCGACCTCGCGACCGCGATCGACAAGACCGGGCGCGCGCCGGACTTCGTCACGATCGACGGCGGCGAAGGCGGCACTGGCGCGGCGCCGCTCGTGTTCACCGATCACGTCGCGCTGCCGTTCCGGCTCGGCATGGCCGAGGTCTACAAGACGTTCGCCGAGGCTGGCGTGCACCAGCGCGTGCTGTTCATCGGCTCGGGCAAGCTCGGGTTTCCCGAGACCGCGCTGCTCGCGATGGCGCTCGGCTGCGATCTGGTCAACGTCGCCCGCGAGGCCATGCTGTCGATCGGCTGCATCCAGGCGCAGCGCTGCCACACCGGCCATTGCCCGACCGGTGTCGCGACGCAGAACCGCTGGCTGATGCGCGGCCTCGATCCCACGCTCAAGTCGGTGCGGCTCGCGAACTACCTCGCCACGCTGCGCAAGGACCTCACGCATCTCGGCCACGCGTGCGGGCAGCCGCACCCGTCGCTGGTGTCGCTCGACATGATCGGGATCATGACCGGCGCCGAGGGCACGCGCTCGGCGCGCGAGCTCTATCACTACCAGCCCGGATGGGGGCTGCCGCCGTCGACCTGAACTGACGAATATGACTTTACGCGCGATCTCGCACGGTGGTACATGCGCGCCTCGTGAGGTTCCTACTCGCATCGTGCATCGGAGCTCTGCTCGCAGTTGTCACGGCGGCCGGTTGCGGCGGCGGCCCAGGTACGAATGGAAACGCGGATGCGGCAACAGTCCAGTCCGCCAACGATCAGTGCCAGCGCTATCTGTCGTGTCTGCTGGTCGTGGCTCCGCAATCCTATGCGGCACAACTCGCGCTCTACGGGTCCAGCTCCGAATGCTGGAAGACGCCGCAGCAAAGCGCGAACTGCGGAACCGCGTGCGATTCCGCGTTTGGTGACATCGCTGCACAGTGTTCGTGCGTCGGAACGATGTGCACGTCCAAGAACCCCACTCCCACCTGTGCGAACGATAGTGCCATCGAGCCGAACGACACGATCCAGACCGCCTACGCAACGCCCGTGGCAGCGATGACAAAACATCTGCTGTACGACGGCCTCGCGATCTGCCCCGCGACGGACAGGGACTTCTTCACGGTCAACATCACCATGGGTGGTCAGAACCTCGAAGCGATCGCCACCACGCAGTCCACGGTCAGCCTGTCTCTCCTCAACGCCGGCGGCAGTCCGATCGCGGTGGGGAGCCCGACGAACGGTGGCGTGCGTGCCTACGCCCCGTCGTTGCCGATCGGGACGTACTTCGCATCGGTCTCGGCAGCGGACAAGGCAAACTACTCGCTCGCACTCACCGTCACTCCGTGAGCCGGCCACGCTGACCGTCAGGTAGTGTAGGTTCGCCGCATGGCTGGTGCCGATGTCCTGGTCTGGCTCGACATGGAGATGACGGGCCTCGAGCCCGATCGCGAGCGGATCATCGAGATGGCGACGATCCTCACCGATGGCAACCTCGTCGAGATCGCGATCGGTCCCGACCTCGTGATCCACCAGAGCGACGAGCTGCTCGCCGCGATGGACGACTGGAACAAGAAGCACCACGGCGCCTCCGGGCTCGTCGAACGCGTGAAGGCGTCGACCGTGACCGAGGCCGACGCCGAGGCGCAGACGGTGGCGTTCATCAACCAGCACGTGTCGGCCAAGGATCGCCCGGTGCTCGCGGGCAACTCGATCCACCAGGACCGCCGGTTCGTGCGCCGCTACATGCCGGTGCTCGATCAGCGCCTGCACTACCGGATGGTCGACGTGTCGACCGTGAAGGAGCTGGCGCGGCGGTGGTTTCCCGCCGTGGTCGGCAAGCAGAAGCAGAAGAAAGAGACCCACCGGGCGCTCGACGACATCCGCGAGTCGATCGAGGAGCTTCGGTTCTACCGCGAGCACGTGTTCGCGCCGGTCGCCACTCCGCCTCCAGCCGCCGGCTAGTCCGGTAGCCGGCGGGGCGTAACTGGGCGGACGCATGGGTCTGAAGCTCGCGCCGGGGCGGCATGTCCGTTGCTCGTACACCGGCCATGCGTACGCCGGCTCTCCTGACCGCCTCGATCCTCTCGATCACTGGACTCCTCCAGGGCTGCTCGTCGTCGTCGGACGACGGCGATCCCGAGGACGCGGTCTCGGTCGACGACGGCAAGGAAGACAACTTCCTGTCCAACGACGCCATCGAGTACGTGCTCCAGGGCGCGTCGAGCGTGACGCTCGATGCGAGCCTGGCGACCGCGACGCCCGCGGCGCGCATGGCGGCCGCGAAGAAGCTGATCGGCTACAAGCAGATCGCGCTGGCGTGGTTCGTCACCCAGTACTTCGTCGACAAGGAAGAGGAAGACGCCAACTTCAAGTTCGGCGGCTTCGGCGGCATCGCGAAGGGCGGCATGTGGGAGGACCTCGGGGTCACCGAGCGCGCCGATCACCTGACCTACGACTTCACGTTCAAGCAGCTCGCGGCCGGTCCGAAGACCCTGATGTCGAAGCTGCACGTCCGCACCGCCAACGGCAAGCAGGTGTTCGACCTGGACGTCGGCAAGCCGACGAACGACGAGATGACGCACCTCGTGACCGACGAAGAGTGGTACCGCCAGGCGCCGTGGGACGCGTGGGATCCGAGCAAGGTGCCGGCCGACCAGAAGGAGACGATGACGTTCCAGATCTCGAGGGACACCCACGTCTCGACCGACGCGTTCTTCGACATCAACAAGCTCGTCGCCGACGGCAAGCTCGACATCGACGTTCACTTCGGCTGGGACTATCACGACAACTTCCACCTCAAGCATTCGAAGGACCTGTTCGGTTGGCTCGTCGACCAGGGCTTCACGCCACCGGTCGCGTCGTGGGAGAAGCTCACCCACACCTCGGGCCCGTTCACGCGCTCGGTCGACGCCAACGGCAAGCCCGTGAAGATCGAAGTCCGCATCTTCTTCGGCAAGGTCGGCGCCGAGAACGACACCGACACCGACGCCGGCGGCAAGGTCCTCGAGGCCGACATCCGCAACTCGATGAAGGTGCGCGACGTGGTCGTGTTCGACGGCCATGCCGGTCCGTTCTACGGGTTCTCGATGGCGAACTGGAAGAAGACCAACGAGGGTGACTTCGACGACGCCGACATGCGCGTCGCCGACATCGCGGACAAGTACCAGGTGATCCTCGCCGAGGGCTGCGAGACCTACCAGATCGGCGAGGCGCTGCAGGAGAACCCGCACAAGGCCGGCAAGAACGTCGACGTCATCACGTCGATGTCGTTCTCGAACGCGGCGACCGCGATCATCACCGAGGACTTCATCGCGATGCTCATCGCCCACGACAGCTCCAACCACCTCCGGCCGACGAACATCCTGAAGCTCTTGACGAAGCTCGACAACGCGGCGAGCGACGCCACGTTCCACACGATGTACGGCGTTCACGGCATCGACGAGGACCCGCACCTCCACCCGTTCGCGAACACGTCGAAGTTCGGCCAGAAGTGCACCGCGAACGCCGATTGCGGCGCTCCCGGCAACCTGTGCGTCACGATGGGCTCGTCGGGCAAGCGCTGTACCGCGGCCTGCGCCGGTGATGGTGGCTGCCCCGGCTCGTACACGTGCAAGGCCGTGGCGTCCGCGTCATCGAGCACAATCTTCGGCCGCGCCTGCGCGAAGTAGGCGAGCCAACCGGATCGACAAGGCCGGCGAGCCAGAATACGAGGTACGATGGGGCCGCAGGCGGCTCCATCATGAAGGACACACTCGTGATGATCATGGCGGGCGGCAAAGGCGCCCGTCTCGGCCCGCTCACGATCCACCGCTCGAAGCCCGGCGTGCCGTTCGGCGGCCGGTACCGGATCATCGACTTCGTCCTGTCGAACTTCGTGAACTCCGGCTATCGCAAGATCTATGTGCTCACGCAGTACATGTCTTCGAGCCTGATCAAGCACCTGTCGCGCAACTGGCGGCTCTCGGGATTCGGCGAATACATCGAGGTCGTGCCGGCGCAGATGCGGCTCGGCGAGTTCTGGTACCGCGGCACCGCCGACGCCGTGTACCAGAACATGAATCTCGTGAAGGACGCGCGCGCCGATCACGTCGCGATCTTCGGCGGTGACCACATCTACAAGTTCGACATCGATCAGATGGAGACCGCGCATCGCAACAACGCCGCGGATCTCACGGTCGCCGCGTTTCCCGTGCCGGCCGCCGAGGCGACCGGGTTCGGCATCATCGATGTCGACAAGAGCGGCCGCATCGTCGGCTTCGTCGAGAAGCCGGCGGTTCCGCCGGAGATGCCCGGTCGCCCGGGGTGGTCGCTCGCCTCGATGGGCAACTACATCTTTCGCCGCGAGGTGCTCGAGCGCGTGCTCGGCGGCAGCCACCCGAACGGCAACGGCACCAACGGCCAGACGCCTCCGCGTCACGACTTCGGCCGCGACATCATCCCGGCGCTGATCGCCGATGGCGCGCGGGTGTTCGTCTACGACTTCGCCCAGAACAAGATCCCCGGCGAGGCCGAGGGGCTGCCGCCGTACTGGCGTGACGTCGGCACGATCGACTCGTACTTCACGGCGAACATGGAGCTTCGCGCCCGCGTGCCCGCGCTCGATCTCTACAACCGGTCGTGGCGGATCCGCAGCGCGCAACGCGACTACCCGCCGGCGCGCTTCGTCCGCGCGGGTGAAGGCGAGCCCGCCGCCGAGATCGACGACAGCGTCGTGTGCGAGGGCTCGATCATCGCGTCGGCCATCGTACGCGGCTCCGTCCTCGGCTACGACTGCTTCGTGCACGCCGGCGCGCTCGTCGACGATTCGCTCGTCCTGTCGGGCTGTGATATCGGACGCGGTGCGCGCCTGCATCGCGTGATCCTCGACAAGAACTGCAAGATCGAGCCGGGCTGCGTGATCGGCGAAGACAAGGCGGCGGATGCCGAGCGCTTCCCGTTCGTCACCGAGTCGGGCATCGTGGTCGTGCCCAAGGGCACGTTCGTGCCGGCGAAGGGACCGTGCGTGCTCGCGAACGATGTCGCCGAGCTGCTCGAGCACGATCCCGAGCTCGCCGACAAGCTGAAGGCCGGCTCGTTCGTCGTGTCGATGACCAGTCGCCACAGCTACGAATCCGCGGGACCGCGCTTCAAGCGCTATGCCGGTGATCTCGTCGATCGTTGAGCGAACAGCCATGCGGGTTGTACACGTCGCGAGCGAAGTCGCTCCATTCGCCCAGTCCGGCGGCCTCGCCGATGTCGTCGCCGGCTTGCCGGCCGCGCTCGCGGTGCACGGGCTCGACGTCGGCGTCGTCGTCCCGCTCTACGCCGGGGTCGCCGCGAAGCTCGCCGCCGCGAATATCGTGCTGGGCCCCGGCATCCCGATCGTCGTCACGATCGGGCCGTATCACTTCGAAGGTGCGCTGCGTCCGGCGAAGGTCGGCCGCGTCACCTACGGCTTGTTCGAGTGCGACGCGCTCTTCGACCGCCCTGGCACGCTCTACGGCCCCGGCGGCGCCGGCGAGTTCGCCGACAATCACCTGCGCTTCGCCGCGCTCGGCAAGGCCGCGCTGGAGCACGGTCACCGGCTCGTCGGCGGACCGATGGACGTGCTCCACGTGCACGACTGGCAAGGCGCACCCGCCGCGATCTACGCGCGCGTCGCGAACGCGCCGATCGCGCTCGTCTCCACGATCCACAACCTCGCCTATCGCGGCATCTTCCCGAAGCACGCGATGTACGACCTCGGGTTGCCGTGGTCGTGGTTCGACGTGCACCACCTCGAGTTCTACGACCAGCTCTGTCTGCTCAAGGGTGGACTCGCCGCCGCCGATGCCGTCACCACGGTGAGCCCGACGTACGCGCGCGAGATCCTCACGCCCGAGCGCGGCGAGGCACTCGATGCGTTCCTGCGCTGGGACGTGCGCCGGCTGGTCGGCATCACCAACGGCATCGATACCGCCGCGTGGGATCCGGCCACCGATGCCGCGCTGCCCGCGCGATTCTCCGCGTCGCAGCTCGCTCCCAAGGCCGTATGCCGCGCGGCGCTCGCAGAAGAGATGTCGCTCGTGCTCGAACCCGGCGAGCCGCTGATCGGGGTCATCGCGCGCTTCACGGGGCAGAAGGGCGTCGATCTGGTCGCGGAGATCATTCCGCTGCTTCACTCGCTCGGCGCGAAGATGGTGGTCCTCGGATCTGGTGAGCACGAGCTCGAGGCGCGGTTTCAGTATCTGGGTGAAGCGTTCAGCGAGCACGTCGCGGTGCGCGTCGGCTTCGATCTCGCGCTGTCGCGCCGCATCTACGCCGGTTGTGATCTGTTCGCGATGCCATCGCGCTTCGAGCCATGTGGGCTCGGTCAGCTCTACGCGATGCGCTACGGCACCGTCCCGATCGTCCACGCGGTCGGCGGGCTCCGCGACACCGTGCTCGATCCGGGAACCGGGATTCGATTCGAGCCCGCGACCTTCACGACGTTCGCGCACGCGATCGAGCGCGCGGTCGCGCTGTATCGCGATCCGAAAACGTTCGCGGTCGTCCGTCACGCCGCGATGATGCGCGACTCGTCGTGGACCGCGTCGGCCCAGCAGTACGTGCAGCTCTATCGCTCGCTGCGTGCCTGACGACTGTCCGAACTGCGGACTTCGGAGGTCCGCCGACCGGACCGAAAACGTCCGCCAGCCGGACCGAAAACGTCCGCCAGCCGGACCGAAAACGTCCGTCGGTCGGACCGATCCACGCCTGGTTGTCCGATGTGCGGACGGGGCGTGCCGCACGATCTGCGCGAATTGAAGTGCCATTGCCACGTGACGCATTGCGCTGTGACCAGGCCTGTCGACAAGTGCCTTGTAGGGGTGGGTTATTCACAACCCGATCCAGGGCTAAGGCCTCGATTTACAAGGAAGCATGCCCGGCAGAGGACCACGTGTGAATAAGTTGTGATCCCGGTGTGTCGCGTCCATCGGGAGCGACGGAGCTTCAGGGACTTAGCTGATATGTCGCCGGACATGCGGTCGACACCTACATCGAGCCATGTGCGCCTTCATCCGGACCGGGAGTGGAGCGAGAACGAGCACCCGTCAGTTCCGCGTCTGAAGGCGGTTTTGGCTCACCTTCGAGATCACCCGCTCGCGCTGCCAGGACTCGCGCTGCCCGCGTTGCTGCTCCCCGCGGCGCTACCGTCATCGGGCACGCCCGCGTCGTTCGTGGAGTCATTGGCGACCTTCAGCACGCGGCACGCTTCGTCATCCTTCGCATCGCACGCGCGGACGAGCAGCTGCTTGCCGCGCTCGACATCTCGCGGCACGCCTACACCCTGGATCACCATCTCCCCGAGCAGCCGGCACGCGATGGCGTCGTCGGGCTGGCAGGCGCGATCGAGCCACACGGCGGCCGCGCTCGTCGACTTCGGCAGGCCCTTGCCCTCGAGGTACAGGATGCCGATCTGGCGGCACGACGTCGGATCGCCGGAGTCGCAACCTTGCTTGTAGTGGTTGATCGCCTGCTTCCAGCGCTGCGGGTTCGTCTTCGCCGCGATCGTCGCATCGAGGTCGCCAGCGTTCTTGCACGCGAACGGCACCGCGCCCTTGCAGGCCTTGTCGAGCAGGAGCTCGGCCTTCGCGAGATCCGCGGCGACGCCACGACCGTCGCGATACATGAGGCCGAGGTTCCGGCACGCGAGCTTGAAGCCGCCGTCGCATGCCTTCTGATAGACCTCGATCGCCTTCGTCGGGCTCTTCTCGACGCCGATGCCCTCACCGAGGTTGAGCCCGAGGTTGTTGCACGCCGACAGGTTGCCGCCATTGCACGCCTGACCGAACAGCGCGGTCGCGCGTCGCGGGTCCGGCGACACGCCGGTGCCCTCCTGATACATGACACCGAGCGCGCGGCAGCTCTCGAGATCGCCGGCGACACACTTCTTGTCGTGCGTCGCCGCGAGCTCCGCCGGATCGACTCCGGTCGCCGCATCCTCCGCGATGACCACGCTGGCGCGCTTGCACGCGGCGAGCGCGAGCGCGACCACGACCGCCATCCCAACGAGGTTGACCGACCGACGCATCCGCGACCCGTTCGTACACTATTGCGCGACGGCGGGATACAGCGTGTTCGCGTAGGCGCGATCGGCCACCACGGCGTCGCGCGGCGCCAGCGCGAACGCCCCGATCAGGGCCGCGCCGATGACCGCGGCGAGCGCGAGGCCGCGCAGGTTGGACGCGCGGGCGATCGCCCACCCGACGAGCGCGGCGATCCCCGCGAGGAACGGCGCGATTCCGAGCAGGCCGCCCCCGACCACGCGGCCCACGCTCGGGGCCACCGCGCCGTCGCGGAGCAGGCGGAACGTCACCTCGTAGAGCGGATTCTTGATCGCGTCGGGCCAGTACGGCAGCGTGGCGCTCGTCAGCGAGTAGATGATCACGCCCGCGACGATCGCGCCCGAGGCGGCGCCGATCGCGAGCGGCCGGTCGCGCCAGCTCGCGAGAGCCGCGCAGACCAGCGGCAACAGGAACGGCTGCATCGCGGTGATGTAGCGAGGCCCGATCTCCCAGCCGGCACGCCAGAACGCGAGCGAGGTGATGAAGTAGATGAAGATGAACGCGATGACCGCGGCGGCCACGACGGTGCCCCGCTCGCGAGCGCGCCACAGCACGACGCCGCCGGGAATCGCGAGCAGCCACCACGGCGCGAGCGTGAAGAAGCCATTGTCCGGCGCGACCATCGTGCCGACGACTGCCGTCCAGGTCGGCGTCGTCATGCCGAGCAGGCCATGAACGTGATCCGAGCCGTACGTGATCGCGTAGTTGTAGCCGGTCGCCAGCGGGCTACCGAAACACGCGGCGTGGTAGTAGAGCAAGATCGCGATCGGGACCGCCGTCGCGATCGCCGCGATCCCGAGTGCCGCGCCGATCTCGGCCCACGTCCAGCGGGCCTGCCGCATCCGCACGAGCACGTGGATCGCGATCGGCAGGACGGCGAACGCTGCCTGATAGTCGACCAGCACCGATGAGCCGAGCAGGAACCCGGCGATCGCGACCGCGCCGCGCCCGCGCTTGCGATCCGCGGCGTCGAGCGCGAGGATCCACGCGCTGCCGAGGCACACCGCGCTCAGCTGGTGCGAGTAGTAGAGGAGCGAGTACGTCATCGCCAGCGAGCCGAGCGCGTACGCGATCAGCACGAGCCGGCGGATCTCCGGCTGCGGCGCGTAGCGTTCGAGGAAGCCGTAGAGCAACCACAGGAACACGAGGCTCGGGATCACGCCAGTCACGATCCGGCACAGCCACATGGTCTCGGCGAGGCTCGGCTCGCCGAGGCTCCAGGTCACCGCGGCGTAGAACGGCACCACGAGCAGCGACGCGCCCGGCGCCTTGTTCGCGTAGTAGTGATGATCGTGCTCCGACAGATCGGACGTTCCGCCCCACTGCTGGACGCCGTGGTCGATCGCGAACGTGTGGTCCTCCACGATCGCCTTGACGAGGTAGATGCGCGGTAGCTCGTTCGCGCTGTGGATCTTCGGGTAGTACGGAAAGATGTAGAGGTACGCGGCCGCGATCGCCACGAGCCAGCCATGGCGCAGAAGGAACCGGCGGATCGGCACGTCGGGCACTTGTAGCTCGAACGTGATACCACCGGATCGTGCGGTATCGATCGGCTCGCGACGCTGCGATCGCCGATATCGGGCGTGCGATCACGATGACCGCCGTTGGAATCGCGATCTTCGCACCGGTCGAATACGCGGTGACCGTGTGGGCTTACCCCGGCTCGATCGAGCTCGGCAGCAAGATCCGGCTCGCCGCGCTCGTGGCGACGCTCGCGCTGTGGCTCTGGCTCGTGCTCGTCCTCGCGCTGTCCGCGACCATGGTCGCGAGCCGCTTCATCCGCGGCCAGGTCGACCCCGACGCGCTGCAGCGCCAGGGCTGGTTCGTCGCCAGCGCACCGGTCGGCGGCGTACGGCCCGGCGTGCCACGGCTATGGGCGTCCGTCGCCACGATGGGCGCGGTCGGCGCGATCGTCCAGCGCGGCGCCGCCTGGGCGATCGGGCACTACAAGGAGCCGCAGCTCACGGGCGTATGGATCGCGATCCTCGCCGTGATCGCGCTCGCGATCGCGCGACCGCTGTTCGCGATCTTCTCGCTCGCCGCCCGGGTCGGCGCCGACGCGCTCGTCCCGATGCTCGGGCGCGCGAATCCGCTCGGCCGCTGGCGTGCCGCCGGGCTCGCGTTCGCCGCATTCACCGGCGTCGTGCTCGCGGTGACCTGGCTGTCGCTGCCGCAGAGCCGGTCGGTGCTGCCGGTGCGGCTCGTCAGCTCGACGGTCGTGATCGGCTTCGGGATGGGCCTCGGCGCGCACCTCCATGCACGGCCTCGCCGCCGCGACCGCAGGCGCGTCCACGCCGCGACCGGTGCGCTCGTCGCGCTCGCGCTGATGGTGACCACGCTCCTGCACTGGGGCGCCGACCTCGAGACGAAGTACGTCGCGATCACCGCCTCGCCGGCGCTCGACAAGCTGATCGAGCTCGTGCGCGTCGCGAACGATCTCGACCGCGATGGCTTCGGCTCGCTCCTGGGCGAGAACGACTGCGCGCCGTTCGACGCGTCGATTCATCCGGGCGCGCCCGACTTCCCCGACGACGGCATCGATCAGAATTGCGACGGCCACGACTTTTCGCTGAAGACCGGCGCGGTCGCGGCCGGCGCGTCCCTGCCCGTCCCGCCCGCGTTCAAGAAGGACTGGAACATCCTGTTCATCACGATCGACACGGTGCGCTACGACCACACGACGTTCGGCGGCTACGCCGATGGCCCGAAGCATCGCGACACCACGCCGCGCCTCGCCGAGCTGGTCAAGAAGTCGACTTCGTTCACGTTCACCAATGCGCCCTCGGCCGGCACGATGGCCTCGATCCCGGCGATCATCACCTCGAAGTACTTCCACTCCGGCATCGCGCTCGACGAGAACATGCCGGCGGGCACGCCACCCAAGCTCAAGCCCGAGAACACGCTGCTGTCCGAGATCATGAAGCGCGCGAATTACCGCACCGGCGTGATCGCGTCGCACGAGTACTGGAACGACTGGGGCATGGACCAAGGGGTCGACGACTACGACAACTCGATCGGCAAGGTGCCGGACCCGTATCGCGTGTGCGCCGACAAGGTGACCGACCACGCCCTCGCGTGGATCTCGCGCGAGCAGGGCCACAAGTGGTTCCTGTGGGCGCACTACATCGATCCGCACGGGCGCTACGTCGCGCACCCCGACGTCGTCGACTACGGGTCCAGCGAACCGGATCTCTACGACGCCGAGATCAAGTGGACCGATCAGCAGATCGGTCGCCTGCTCGACGAGCTCCAGCGACTGCCGTCGGCACCGAACACGATCATCGTGATCACGAGCGATCACGGCGACAGCATGGGCGAGCACACCGTGCCGGTCGGCACGCACGGCACCGCGCTCTACCGCGAGCTCCAGCACGTACCGATGATCTTCTACGTCCCCGACAACCAGCCGCACCAGATCGGCGGCGCGACCACGAACCTCGACATCGTGCCGACGCTCGCCGAGCTCGCGGGCATCGACGTCAAGGATCTGAGCTTCGAGGGCAGGAGCGAGGTCCCGGCGATCTTCTACGGCAAGGAAGACCACGAGCGCATCGTGTTTGCCGAGACCAACGCGCCATCGCCGCAACGCGCCGCGATCTCCGAGGCGTGGAAGCTCATCTACTACATGCAATCGAACCTCTACGAGCTCTACGACCTCAAGGCCGACCCGTGGGAGCACGACAACCTCGCGCCGAAACATCCGCCCGCGATGGAGCTGATGAAGACCGCGCTCGACTCGTGGCTCGAGCGCGTCGTGTACGCGCGCGATCCGCGCTTCAACCAGGCGAACGAGCGGATCAAGGACGTCCTGCTGACCAGCGCGCCGAAGCCGGCCGTGGTGACCCATGATCAGACGCTCGATCACGGCAAGCTCGAGATCCTCGGCATCGGCCCGGCCGACACCGCGAAGCTCGCGCCCGGCGCGCGGATCGATCTCCACGTCTACTTCAAGGTCCACGAGCGCACGCAGCTCGGCTATCGGTTCCTGCTCGCGGTGTGGCCGGTCGACGCGACGTGGAAGCCGACCGATCCCGCGCCACCGACGATGGTGCGCTCGGGCCTGCGCGCGACCGCGGAGGGCTTCTTCGCGAGTGATCGCTGGCGCGAGAACGAGTACGTCCGCGAGCGCTTCACGGTGACCATTCCCCCGGAGTGGACCGGCGGGATCGCGGTCGGCCTCGTGGCGAGCGACGGCAATGGCGAGAAGGCGCTCGCGACCGGGCCCAGCCCGGCTAACGACCCGAATCTCATCGTTCTCGGGGTGCTTCCACTGGGAAGCTCTGCTCCGACAGGACCGTAGTAAGATCGAGCCGATGCGACCGATCTACGACCTTTCGACCATGTTCGCGGATCAGATCCGCACGGCCGAGACCGAGTCGGGTCGCGTCTACGAGCCCGTCATCGGCATCGTCACCGACAACAAGGATCCGTCGAAGCTCGGTCGCGTGAAGGTCAAGATCCCGATCCTGTCGGAGCAAGACACCACGTTCTGGGCCCCGATCATCATGCTCGGCGCCGGCAAGAACCGCGGCTGGTTCTTCATCCCCGAGCCCGAGGACGAGGTGCTCGTGATCTTCGAGCACGGCGACATGGACCGCCCGCTCATCGTCGGTGCGCTGTGGGGCGGCAAGGACAAGCCGCCCGACGCGAACCCGGACGGCGACAACCCGCATCGCGTGATCAAGTCCCGTCAGGGCTCGCGCGTGTTCTTCGACGACAGCGCCGAACCGAAGATCATCATCGAGGACGGCACCGGTAAGGGCCGCATCACGTTCGACACGAAGAACAACAAGATCATCATCGAGGCGCTCGAGGGTGACGTGTGCTTCCAGTCGCCACAGGGCGACATGACGATCGTCGCCAAGGAAGCCGAGTTCGCGGCGAAGCAGAACCTCGAGATCCACGCCGGCTCGAACATGGGCTGGGGCACCGATGCCAGCCTCAAGATCAACGGCGGCAGCGGCGTGACGATGTCGGGCTCGACCGCGAACCTCAACTGCGGCAACGCCTCGGCGCCCGCGGCTCCGACGGCGAGTCCGAAGGACGTCGACGACCCGTACGGTTCGTAGTCCGCGGTTCCGCCACGACCCTGGCGCTGCCAAGCGGCTCGTAGCGTTACTGCGCCATCGAGAACTCGTCGCCGGTCGGGACCTTCGGGCCGTGGATCTCCTTCGTCGGAGGCATCTTGGCGTCGGGATCCTTGCTCGTGCCGCGGCGCACGTACTCGGTGACGGGCTTGTAGTTCACGGTCCACTTCTGCTCGCGGACCATCTTCTTGCCCTCGAAGAAGCGGCGGAAGCGGGTCAGCTTGTAGCCGTTGAAGCCGGCCTGATCGAGGGACGTCTGGCCGTCGGGCATCTCCTCGTCGAGCCGCTCCTCGGTCGCGTACGGCGTCTCCTCGAGGATCTTGCGCGCGAAGACGATCTTGTCGAACGGCCGCTTCTTGCCGAGGATCTCGACGAGCGCCTCGCCGTTGGCGACGCGGTAGTGGATCGTCACCGGGAACTCGTACGGGTTCTTCAGCACGAGATCGGTATCGGGCCACACGACCGTCGCGTCGAAGCCGAGCGGCGTGTAGACGCTGGGCCGCGAATGGTTCGTGGTCTTGGGGATGTCGAGCCCGGCGAAGAACGCGGCGCCGAACAACGTCGTCGAGATCTGGCAGGTGCCACCGGCGAGGCCGTCGACCATCTCGCCGGCCGTGATGACGTGCGCGATCTTGTAGCCCTCCTTCTCGGAGCGCTCGCCGACGTGGCCGTTGAACGACCACTCCTCGTGCGGCTTCAAGACCGTGCCGTTGATCTTCGACGCCGCGAGCTTCAAGTTGAAGTTGCGATCGCGATCGGTCACCGGGAAGCGGGTCATGTAGTGACCCAGCACCGCGGAGATGTCGTCGATGCCGATGCTCTGTTTGGTGACGCTCGCCGGCACGGCGACCGACGCCAGCTCGATCGTCGGCGCGGCCTGGCGTGCCGCGGCCTCGATGCGACCGATCGACGCGTAGACGTCGATGCCCTGGCCCGGACCGTCGGCGTGGATCGTCTTCTCCTCGAGATCGAGGTAGGCGTCGATCGGCGCCTTGTCGTACTTCGCCTTGAGCGACAGCAACGTCTTCACGGCCTTGTCGCGGTCGACGCGCAGCGGGACCGAGCCGGCCTTCGCGAGCTTCGCGAGATCACCGTCGCTGTCCGCCGCACCACCGCGCCCGAGCTCGTCGGGATCGACCTCGACGCCGAGCTCCGACCACGCGAGCGAAACGGTCGCGCTTCCGGTCTTGAGCTCGACCGGCTTCGCGAGCAACGCGCCGAGCGCCTTGCCGCCGGTCGCGATCTTCGGCGCATCGCCGGTCGCTGGTCTGGACACCGTGGCGGCGTGCGCTTCGGTGCGGGTCGCGACCGCGTAGTATGCGGCGAGCCCGCCCGCGACGACCAACATCGCACCGGCGGATCCGAGCAGGAGGGTGCCGCGTGGCTTCACTGTTGTCCCGGCCATAGACATCTCCCTCTTCTTATCACGCACGAGCGCCGATTCTTATTTCGTGTGCTAGCCTTGAACCGTGAGCTCGCTTGTCCAGCGGAACAAGGTGGTTGCCAAGCGCAAGGGTGCGATGGCGGCCGCCACCGCGGCAGTGGGCGGGGCGGTCATCGTCGCGGGTGGCCCCGTGGTGATCGGCGCCATCGGCCTCGCGGGTGCTGCATATCTTGCCTGGGACTGGTTCACGTTCCGGGTCAAGAACGGTATGCGCTTCTAGACCACGTGTCGGAGAGCTTCGCGGAAGGCCTCGTCGGCATCGTCCTCGATGGACGATACCGTCTCGATGCCGTCCTCGGCGAGGGTGGCATGGGTGCCGTGTACCGCGCGCATCACCTCGCGATGGATCGCCGCGTCGCGGTGAAGCTCCTCAAGCCACACCTCACCGAGGACGACCAGGCGCTCCAGCGGTTCGCGCGCGAGGCGCGCTCGACGCAGAAGGTCGAGTCGCCGCACGCGGTGAAGGTCCTCGATTTCGGCGTCACGCCTCACCATGACTACTACATGGTCCTCGAGTACCTCGATGGCCGCACCGTGCAGCGCGAGCTCGACGTCGACGGTCCGTTCGCGCCGTCGCGCGTGCTCCATGTCGCGAAGCAAGCCTTGCGTGCGCTCGGCGCCGCCCATCGCAGCGGCATCATCCACCGCGACATCAAGCCCGACAACTTGCTGCTGATGAAGGTCGACGCCGATCCCGACTTCACGAAGGTGCTCGACTTCGGCGTCGCGAAGCTGATGGAGGGCGCGGCGCAGTCGTCGAAGTCCGCGCTCGCGATCACCCAGGCCGGCATGGTGTTCGGCACGCCGGAGTTCATGTCGCCGGAGCAGGCCTGCGGCCAGACGCTCGATCCGCGCAGCGATCTGTACTCGCTCGCGGCGACCATGTTCGCGATGCTCACCGGCTGCGGCATGTACCCGGCCAAGAGCGCGATCGAGTGGCTGACGAGCCACGCGCGCCAGCCGCCTCCGCACCTCGTCGACGGTCGTCCCGAGCTCGCGGCGCACACCGAGCTCGATGCGATGCTGCAGCGCTGCCTCGCGAAGCGCCCCGAGCAGCGCCCCGAGAGCGCCGACGCGATGATCGCGATGATCGAGCGCCTCGAGAGCGGCCAACCCGCGTACGTCCACGCGCCGACCGCGCCGCGCAAGCCGGTGCTCGCCGGCACGTTCTCGCCGTCGAGCTACATCGTCGCGATCTCGGCCGAGCCGGATCCCGACGCGACACTCGTGCCACCGCCGACGCCGCAGGCCACCGCGCCGACGATGTCCGCGCCTTCGACGGACGTGCCCGTGTTGAACGAGACCGGCGCGGTACCCGCGATGCCGAGCCGGCGCGGCACGTGGCTCGTGATCGGTGGCGTCGCGGTCGTCGCGATGGTCGTCGCCGTGATCGCGGTCGCGTCGTCGTCGAAGAAGAAGAAGGCCGTCGAGCCACCGGTGGCCGCGAAGGTCACCGATGCCGGCACCGACGCGGCCGTCGCGATGGTCTCGATCGACGCCGGGGTCGCCGATGCAGCCCCGCTCGCACGCGATGCCGGCGTACCGCTGACCGGCTCGAACACGCCGCGCCCGAGCCACACCGCGACCGAGGTCGCGAAGCTGCTCGCGAGCGCCGAGGAGGCCCAGCGCAACAACAAGCGCATGGTGCAGATCCGGAAGGCCGACGCCGCGCGTGCGCTCGATCCCCACAACGTGCGCGCCATCCTGCTGCTCGCCGATGGCCTCATCGCCTATGGCGATCTCGACCACGGTTGCAAGTACTTACGCGAGCTAGCTGGCAACGCCATCGCTCGCCAGCGGATGCACTCGGCAGGCTGCCCTGCCAATTGAATCCGTCGGAGAGCCCCCGTATCCTATCGACTCGAACGTATGGGCGAACAATGAGCGCCGCCATCTCGGGGAGTCAGGCGCAATTTGCCCCCCGGCTGAGCGCCGGCGTGCAGCTCGGCGAGTACGTGCTCGGTCAGCCGCTGTGGCCGCTGCGCATCGCCGATGCCTACCGCGCGAACGGTCCCGGTGGGGCCTCCACGGTCTACGTGATCCACGCGGCGCTGTCGCAGAACGTGCCCGTGCGCGACGCGATCATCGCCGGTACGCGCGCGGCCGCGGCGCTCGCCGAGCACAAGCACCTCGTGCGGACGCTCGCCGCGGGGCTCACCGGCGACATCCTGTGGATCGCGACCGAGGAGGTCGACGGCTCGCTCGTCCGCGACATGCTGATCAAGAAGCGGCAGGCTGGCACGAGCGGGTTCGGCGCCCGTGGCACCGGCAACCTCATCACCGGCGTGAGCCAGGCGCTCGAGGATGTCCTGCACGGCGCGCTGTCCGCCGAGTCGGTCACCGTGAGTCGCAACGGCCGCGTCCGGATCGCGGACCTCGCACTCGGCCCCGGCACGATCGCCGCGATGCAGGCCGGGCTCGTGCCGTTTCAGAGCTCGGTCGCGCCGGAGATCCAGGCCGGTGGTGCACCGAGCAGCGCCGGCGATGTCTACGCCGTCGGCGCCTTGCTCTACGAGGCGCTGGTCGGCACGCCCCTCGAGCGCGGGGGTGCGCGGCCGAGCGAGGTCGTGCCCGGCACGAACAGCCAGATCGACGAAGTGGTCGCGCGCGCGTGCCACAAGGATCCCGAGAAGCGCTTCGGCCGCGTCGAGGTGCTCGGCGAGGTGATCGCCGAGGCGCTCGGCAAGGGCGGCGCGATGCAGACCGTCGCGGTGCCGACGCTCGAGCGCGGGTTCACGCTGGAGCAACACGCGCAGAAGACGGCGAGCCTCGCCGACTCGCTCTCGCCAGCGGCGTCGCTGTCCCCCTCCATCTCGGGCCCAACTGACGGGCCGGTCGATGCGGCGGCGTCGGGGAATCTCGCAGCAGCGTCGGGAAATGCGATCGTCGACCGCGCGCTCGCGGCGGCGCTCAGCGACACCGCGGAGAAGTGGCTCATCAGCAAGGGCCGGCTCGACTACGGGCCGTTCTCGCTCGCCGACGTCGTCAAGCAGATCGAGAAGGGCGAGATCGTCAGCGGCAACATCATCATGGACAAGGACACCGGCGCGCGTGGCGACGTCGGCGAGCACCCGTTGCTCGGACCGATGGTCGACGCGGCGCGGGCGCGGATGGACGATCAACGGCGCGCCCAGGCCGAGGTGAAGGTCCAGAGCCGCGAGAAGACGCGCGGCGCGATGCTCTACGCCGTGATCGGGTTGTGCCTCGTCGGGGCGGCGGTCGCCGTGTACTTCATCATCAACGCCGTGCGAGGCGACGAGAAGAAGAAGGAAGTCGCAGGCATCTCGAAGCTCGAAGGTGCCGAGCTCAAGGTCAGCGTGTCGTTGCCGAAGACACCACCCGCGAAGCATCACGCCACCGGCGGCGGGCATCGCCCGAGCAACGGCGGTGGCAACAACGGCACCATGAGCGAGAACATGACGCTCGATCTCTCGGACGACTCCGACGAGACCGAGACGCTCGGCATGGACAAGGTCTATGCCGTCTACTCGACGCGTGGCGCGCAGCTCGGCGGCTGCCTGCAATCGACCGGCTCGAACGCGGCGAACATCGGCATCATCATCGATGGCCCGAGCGGTCGTGTGAAGTGGGTCAAGGTCAACGGCCAGCAGTCGGGGGGTCTGTTCAACTGCATCAATCGCGTGATGCGCGGCATGGCGTTCCCGACGATCCACGGGCCGCGAACTCGCGCCGAGTTCGATATCAACCTGTGACTCGTGAGCGCCTCGGGACAGCCGCCCAGCACCGAGCCAGTCCCGCGTAGCGTGGAGCCCATGATGCCGCGGGCGCCGTCGAACGCGGATCCGTTGCAGGGCCCGCGCGCCGCGCTCGCCCGCCAGATCCCACGCCGGCCGCGCGTCGCGTCGGGCATGGTGGTCGCGTTCGCGATCGGCTTCGCGATCCTCGTGACCCCGATCATCACCGCCGATCGCTGGGTCGGAGCGCTCGGCGCCGGCACGGTGGTCGCCGGCAAGGCCGCGTCGCTCACCGTGCGCGTGCCGCCGTTCGCGGGCTTCGACACCGGCACCGCCGGCCATGGCGACGAGCTCGTGGGCGGCTGGACGAAGGTGACCGCGATCGCGTACGGCGGTGGTGGTGGCGTCGTGATCGCGCGCGGCGACGTCGCCTCGCGCGACGACGAGATCAACGCGCAACAGATCGCCGAGGCGATGCCGCGCGGCCCGATGCCGTACCTCGCGTTCTTCCTGCTCGCCGCGGTGTTCGCGGGCCTGTTCTCGCACCACACGCGACGCTCGACGCGCGGCAAGCTCGTGCGCGTCCAGCTCGTCAACCTCGCGTTGATCGGGATCGCCGCGGTGGTCGTGAAGATCGCGATGCTGATGTCCGCGATCAACGTGCTCGTGGTGCCGGTGGCGGTGTTCGCGCTGCTGCCGACGCTCGTTCTCGATCGCGTGGTCGGGCTCGCGACCGGCACGCTCGCCGCGCTCGTCACCGCGCTCCTGGTGCCGTTCGACGTCGGGGTCGCGATCCTCCTGCTCGTTCAGGTCGCGACCGCCGGGCTCGTCGTCGCCGAGCACCCGAAGGACCGCCTGCGCGCCACGATCGTGGCCGGGGCCGCGGCGACGCTGCTCACCGCGCTGACGTATCCGCTCCTGCGCTACCTGACAACCGGCCACCTGCCGCTCGACGAGCTGCAGGCGCCGATGCGGTCCGCGTGGGTCGCCGCCGCGCTCGGACCGGCGATCGCGACCGCGATCGCGGTTCCGCTCATGCCGCTCTACCAGCTGCTCGTCGGCGAGATCACGCACGGCAAGCTGATCGAGCTCGAGGATCTGTCGCATCCGCTGCTGCGGCAGATCGCCGAGCGGTCGCCCGGCACGTGGCAGCACAGCCTGATGATGGCGAACATGGCGGAGATCGCCGCGAACGCGATCGGCGCGAACGGCCGGCTCGTGCGCGTGGGCGCCTACTATCACGACCTCGGCAAGTCGCTGCAGCCGAAGTACTTCATCGAGAACCTCGAGCCCGGCGAGACGTCGCCGCACGACAAGCTGCCCCCGGAGACCTCGTGCGACGCGATCTTCGCGCACGTCACCGAGGGCATCGTCACGGCGCGCAAGGCCGGCCTGCACGAGCGCATCGTCGATTTCATGCACATGCACCACGGCAACGGGGTGCTCGAGTACTTCTGGGCGAAGGCGCGCGACGGCGGCAATCCGAACGCACTCACGGTCGAGCACTTCCGGTATCCCGGCGTACCGCCTCAGAGTCGCGAGACCGCGATCCTGGCGATCTGCGATGCCGTCGAGGCCGCGTCGCGCACGATCAAGAAGGCCGAGCCGACGGCGATCGACAACCTCGTGCAGCGCATCGTCTACGGCAAGCTTCACCTCGGCCAGCTCGACGACTCGGGGCTGTCGATGAGCGATCTGCGCAAGGTCGCCGACTCGCTGCGCGAGACGATCCGACACGCGAACCACGGCCGCATCGAGTATCCGTGGCAGAAGGCCGAACAGAGCGCGAGCGCGAGCGTGGTCTCCGAGCCGCTGACGTCGACCGGGCCGCGCCTCGACTCGCTCGATCGGCCGGCGAAGGCCGAGACCGTGCGGCCGGCGACGAAGCAGAGCGGCGAGGATCCGTACGCCGAGACCGATGCGGCCGGCGCGACGCCGAAGCTGCGCACCGGCAAGCCGCGCGACTCGAGCGAGCTCGCGATGAGCGCGACCGCGCCGGTAAAACGGCCCGCCGCTACCGAGACCGAGCACGCGGTGCGCGAGGTCAACGAGCGCTTGCTGCGCGACTCGCAGCAGCGCGGCCAGAAGATCTCCGGCACCAGCGACGAGCTCCACGGTGGCGAATTCGAACGCCGCGCCGCGCTGGTCGAGCGGTACGGCAACAACCCGCCGGCGTCGCGCGACTCGAGCGACAGCACGCTGCAGGTCGAGCTCGCGGAGCCCGAGCCCTCCGAGCGCAGCGCGATGGCCGCGCGCTACGCGAACGAGCCGCCCGCGTCGCGGGACTCGGGCAATCGCACGATGCCCGTCGATCGTGCGCAGCTCGAGGCGCGCGTCGAGCCGCCGCGCGAGTCCAGCCCGTTCACGTCGCGCGATGGCTCGCCGCATCTCGAGCACTCGAAGCCGTCCGATGGCGACACCGCCGAGGATTCGAGTCGCCGTTCGCCGAAACGCACCGACGACACCGGCCACCGACGCAGGGCGACCGGCGACTTCGTC
>Ga0326726_10001632_pt1 | contig 20891 bp, 24 predicted proteins | sample MHFenrmetagenome_2_FD_207603 | JGI IMG/M metagenome (GOLD analysis project Ga0326726, IMG submission 207603) | Lab enriched peat soil microbial communities from Michigan Hollow, Ithaca, NY, United States - MHF15MN | ecosystem: Environmental > Terrestrial > Soil > Wetlands > Peat | place: USA... | reverse complement strand
CGGGATCCGACATCACCGCCGCGCCTGCCGCCTCGTAGGCATCGTCGGTGAAGCCCGCAGCCGCGCCGGCCCCGGCCTCGACCGCGATGTCGAATCCCGTCTGAATCAGTTTCTTGCACGACTCGGGGACGACTGCCACCCGGCGCTCGCCCGGTGCCGTTTCTTTCGGTATGACGATCCGCATGGGTCTCCACTTGTTGAATGTGAACGAAGTCAACCCAGCGTACATGACTGACCCGAAGTTCCCGGCGTAATTCTCGCGACCACCTCATTCCGTTGACGCGACTTCCTCTTAGTTCGCCATCCGGTCGGTCGCAGGCGTAGTATCAAGAAGACGGGTCCCAGACACTCTTCATGACTTACGCCTTTGCACATGGAACCAGGTTCGCGGCACGCCACTTGGCGCGGGCGATTGCCCTGGTACTGGTCACGCTGCTGTCGTCGACGGCCTCCGCGCGTTCGGTGGATTCAGTGCCGCCGCTGCCCGCCCCAACCGGCGCGGTGGTGAACGTCTCGACCGAAGCGCAACTGCAATCGGCCATTCAGCGCGCGGCGTCCGACATGACCATCGTCATCGCGCCGGGCACGTACGTACTCTCGACCACGCTGTTCCTCAACGGCGTCTCGAATGTGACGATCCGTGGCGGCACGGACAGCCGCGACGACGTCGTCCTCGTGGGGCCCGGCATGACGAACGCCCGCTACGGCAACGTGCCCTACGGAATCTGGACCGGCAACGTGCAGGGCATTACGATCGCGAACCTCACGATTCGCGACCTGTACTTCCATCCCCTCATCTTCAACGCCGGCACGCAGAGCCCGCACGTGTACAACGTTCACCTCATCGACGCGGGTCAGCAGTTCATCAAGAGCAATCCCGATGGCGCCGGCGGCGGCGTGAACAACGGGATCGTCGAATATTCCGTGATCGAATATGTGACCACGGCGAGAGACGATTACACGAACGGCGTGGACGTGCACACGGGCGCCAACTGGATCATTCGTCACAACCTGTTCCGCAACATCGTCGCGCCTCCCGGCCTCCTGGCAGGACCGTCCGTCCTCATGTGGAACCGCTCGAGCAACACCCTCACCGAAGGGAACGCGTTCGTCAACTGCGCCCGCGGGATCGCATACGGCCTGCAGGAAATCCCGGGGTTCGATCATAGCGGCGGCATCATCCGCAACAACTTCTTCTTCCGGGCGAGCGGGCAGTCGGGCGACGTGGCCATCAGCGTGGCGGACTCGCCGCAGACCCAGGTGGTGAACAACACGGTGTATACGTCCGGCACGTACGGGACGCCGATCGAGTTCCGATTCGCGGAGACGACCGATGCGCTCATCGCGAACAACATCACCGATGGCATCATCTCGGCGCGAGAAGGTGCGACGGGCACGCTGCTCACGAACATCGAGAACGCGAGCACCAGTCTGTTTGTCAACCTGGCCGCCGGCGACCTGCACCTGGCCGCTGGCGCGACGACGGCGATCGATCGCGGTACGACGGTATCGAGTGTGATCGACGACTGGGACGGCCGGCCGCGCCCGCAGGGTGCCGCGTACGACATCGGCGCCAACGAGGTCGCTGGAAGTTCCGTCGGCCCTGGACCGCCGAGGAATTTCATCGCGACGCTTGGCGTCAACACCGTTTCCTTCGCATGGATTGCCCCGGAGTCCGGTGACGTCGCGGGATACGTCATTGAGGCGGGAACGACATCCGGGTGGACGGGAACCAATGTTGCGACGATTCCGATCAACAGCACGGTTCCGTTCTATACCGTGTCGCTCGGCGGCGTGGCTCCTGGGACTTATTACGTCAGGGTGCGGGCTGTTAACTCGTCAAATCAGGTGAGTGACCCGTCGAATGAGCAAGCGGTGCCGGTCGGGACTCCAACCACGACGAGTCCCAAACATCCTCCACTGTCTTGCACATGAAATATCGAGAACTCTAAGATGAGACCATGAAAAAGTCGGGCGCGAGCCAGGGCCAGTCAGCATCGGAACTCATCTCGAAACGAATCGCCGCCCTCGGGGATTGGCGCGGGGCAACCCTCAGCAGAATGCGGAAGCTCATCAAGGAAGCAGACCCGGACGTCGTCGAGGAATGGAAGTGGATGAATCCGGTGTGGTCGCACGACGGCATCATCTGCACTGGCGAATCCTACAAGAATCACGTGAAGCTTACCTTCGCCGAAGGCGCGTCTCTGAAGGATCCGGCCCGTCTCTTCAACTCGAGCCTCGACGGAAACGTACGCCGCGCGATCGACATCCACGAAGGAGAAGACGTCGACGAGTCCGCCTTCAAGGCGCTCGTTCGACAGGCGGTCGCCCTCAACCGTTCTGGCACGTCGAAGCCTTCGAAGAGAGCGAAGTCCTGACCGCTGGCTCTTCTGGCGTGTGTGTTGCACCCCCGCCATTCGAAGATCAACCTCACTCAGATTTCCGAGGGAATTTGCGCATCCACGTATAGATGGTGGCAGTGAGGGCGCCTTTAGTCAGCCCCAGGGCGAGTACGGCCACCATGTCGCTGGTTGACTTGCATAGGAGGCTTCAATGCTGAAGCGAGTTCTGGTTGTCGGGAGTCTCTGCCTGGGCGTCCTGGTGCTGGCATCCGGCACTTCGACGGCAGGACCTATCTACGCCAACACCCTGGTCAGTTCGAGCAACGTTACCGCGTTCGGCAGCGGGGACGTGACGGGTGCACCGGACGGAGGCGGTTTGTGGCTCGGGTCCACGCCGGATCCCCCAGTCATTCTTGGCTCGTTTGTCGTCTCCTTCGCAACGGCACTCGGAGACGGGGCTGGCGCGGATCTGGTCATCCTGGACGTTGCGTCATCCGCGAATGAAACGTTCAACGTGGAAGTCAGCTCAAATGGTGTGGGCTTCACGCTGCTGGGCGAGTTCAATGCGGTCGCGAACCAGGTAGATTTCGGAGGATTCGGTCCGGTGAGCTTCGTCCGGCTGACCAACACCAGCCGCCTTGTTTCAGCGGACATCGACGCGATCTACGGCAACTATTCCGCGGTCCCCGAGCCCGCCTCGATGCTCCTGCTCGGCACGGGCGGCCTCGGTCTGATTCGCGCGGTACGGCGGCGGCGGAAGCAACAGGCCTAACGATCGCTTCCCGCGCAGCACGCTCCAATGGCGGCCAGCGATGGCCGCCATTGCCTTGTACGGCAAACGTCGGCCGCCTTGACTCCGGCGCTACCATGACCCCTGAGGATGAGGCGACCATCGACCCGTGGCTGGTCGCGACGGCGGAGTACGACGAACGTGGGTTCCGGCGCGTCGATTCGGATCTCACCGGCGAGTGCGAGGCGCGCGTGCTTTTTGTCGGCGATTCGTTCACCGATGGCCTGTGGGTGAACGATGGCGAGACCTTCGTCAATCGGTATGGGCGCCTTGCCCGAGATCGTGGCGTGCGAGTGTGTCCAGTCAACGCCGGTGTTGACGGCTACGGCTCGATGGAAGAAGCGTACACCGTCGAACACGAGTTCGAGGCGGCCGGGCGGCCACACATCATCTTCGTGATGCACTTCCCCAACGACGTCGCGGCCGACGAAGGCGCCATCGTGACCGGCACGTTAACGGATGCCAGCCTATCCTGGGACTCGAGCCTCTCGTATCTCCGGCGTATTGCGGCTCTCTCGCGGGCACGCGACGTGCGGGTGGTGCTCGCGGCGATCCCGCCGTCCGCCCAGCTGTCAGATCCGTCGACACGCCGGCACTACCAGGATCGGCTGCGCCGGTTTGCCGAGACGGAACACATTACGTTCGTCGATCTCTTCGACGGAATCCGCGATGCCAACCGGGCCGGCGCCGTCTACTGGACGTGGGATCCGCACTTCACACCGCGCGGCCATCAGGTAATCCTCTACGAGCATACGCGAGGCCTGCTGTCGAGCCATTGACGGCCCAGTGATGAGGAGATGCGCACCATGAAAATGTCCACGTACATCAATTTCGCCGGACGCTGCGCGGAGGCGTTTCACTTTTACGAGAATCACCTGGGCGGGAGGATCGGCATGATGATGACGCACGGGCAGGCGCCGGATCAGAGCAAGGTCCGTCCCGGCTGGAAAGATCTGGTCCTCCACGCGCGCATCACCATCGGCGGCACCGAACTCCTGGGCGCGGATATCCCGACGGCTGAGCCGATGCGCAGCGCCTACCTCTCGCTGAGCGTCGAGAGCGATGCCGAGGCGGAGCGCATCTTTGCTGCGCTCTCCGATGGAGGCGCCATCTTCATGCCGATGCAGGAGACATTCTTCGCCACGCGGTTCGGCCAGCTGCGGGATCGCTTCGGGCTCAACTGGATGATTCTCCACGAACGGCCCTCGCCTCCGCGCGCGTAGTTTTCGTGTACCATGCGCCCCATGAAATACCTGTCCGCCCTGATCGCCAGCCTGATTCTCGCGCTCGGAATGTCCGGGGCCGCTGCCGGGCCCAGCATCCTCTTCATCGGCAACAGTTTTCTCTTCGGGTCCGGCTCGGCCGTTCGCTTCTATCGCGCCGATACGGTGACCGATCTGAATAACGAAGGCATCGGCGGCGTGCCCGCGCTGTTCAAGTCGTTCACCCAGCAGGCGGGCCTCGACTACGACGTGTCGCTCGAAACGCGCGGCGGCGTCGGGCTGGACTTCCATCTCGCGAGCAAGCTCGGCGCGATCGGCGTGCGCGGGTGGCACACGGTCGTGATGCACGGCTACAGCACGCTGGACGCCGAGAAGCCGCGCGATCCGGCGAAGCTCATCGCCACCAGCAAGCAGATGGCGGACTTCCTCCGCGGCCGCAACCCAAAGGTCGAGTTATACCTGATGGCGACGTGGTCGCGCGCGGACGAAACCTATCCGACCAAGGGCGCATGGGCCGGCCAGCCGATTGAGGCGATGGCGCGCGACGTGCGCGCGGCCTACGACAAGGCGGCGGCCAACGCGGCGATCAAGACGGTGATCCCCGTCGGCGAATCCTTCATGCGTGCGATTCAGACCGGCGTCGCCGATCCGAATCCCTACGACGGCATCGAGGCGGGCAAGCTCAATCTCTGGACGTACGACAACTATCACGCGAGCACGCACGGCTACTATCTCGAGGCACTGGTCATCTTCGGCAGCGTGACCGGACGCGATCCGCGCTCGCTCGGCTCGAACGAGTGCTCCGCGTACGAACTCGGGCTCTCGCGCGCGGAGGCGACGAAGCTTCAACAGGTCGCCTTCGATCAGCTGGCGAGCACCGGCGCGGTCACGCCCGCGCCGGCGGCGCCGTCGAAGTCGGCGCCTGAACGCTGCGTGAAGGGACGGTAGATATTTCGGTCAGCGGCCGCCGCGACCGCGGCCTTCGTGGTGCTCGTCCTTCTCTTTGCGTTGTCCCACCGATGGTCGTGGGCGACGTTGCCGTGCGGGCCTTCCCAGTGGCCGGCGTAGTCGCAGGGCTCCACGCCGAATTAGTGAGCAGATTTCGCTGGGAGATGACAGCATGCGCCCGATCGCACTGACGATTGCACTCACCGGCTTCATTCTCGTGACTCTTGCGCCGTCGCTCGTCGCGGCGGGCGACGCGTGTTCACTACTCACCCAGAGTCAAGTGAGCGAAGCGCTCGGGACGGCCGTGGGCGTCGGCGCTCCCATCTCCAGTCCCGCGTCGTGCCAGTGGATGGGTAAAGGCAAATGGGCGACGCTGACTATTACTCAGCCGCTGGGCGGAAAGAGCGCCGTCGATCGCTTCAACGCCGGCAAGGCGGCGGCACTGCCGGGTGTCACGAGGGAACCGGCCAGCGGGGTCGGCGACGACGCGTACTACGTGTACTTCAGTAACACGTCGCGTGCCGGGTTGGGCCTGGTCGTCAAGAAAGGAAGCGCCGCATTCGAGATCCGCGTCTACGGATTCGATGTCGACAAGGCGAAGCCGGTCGCGAAGACGCTCGCGCAGAACGCCGCCGGAAAGATCTGAGCCGGGGACTGAGCGGCGCACTGCGATCGGACTCCTTCGGACGCCGGCGAGCCTCTCTTGCGTTGTGCCTGGCCGGCAAAGAGGCCGTCATGAAACGGGGCCTGATCTCGCATGCCCTGCCGTCGACCCGGGCGGGCGGCTTCGTGTGGCGATCGCCACCCGCAGCTCCATTGCTGCTTCACGCACGGTCACGCAGGTGTATCGGCGGCGCTGATCGATTGTCGATGCCGACGAAGTCATCAGCGCGTCGTATCGACGCGGGGCAAGTCCTCACAGGCAGCTACGCTGGCGACCATTCTCTGCCAACAGGGAGGCTATGCCGAGTTCCGATCAAAAAAGAGGGCCGTTTCCAGTGGAGTCCCATTGGAGCGAGCTTTGCGTACGCTCGACGTTCCCCCGCTGATTGTCGCGGGATTCCCTAGGAGTGAAAAATGAAGATGCGACTATTGACCTCCGTCGCGTTGAGCGCGCTCCTTTTGCTCTGCCCCGCAATGGCTGGCGCGACGACGATCTTCTACACCGCTGACCTCAGTCCGCTTTTTGAGAATCCTCCCCACCCCACGTCTTCGGCCACTGGCTTTGCAATCGTCACGATCGACACGATCGTGCAGACGATGGAAGTGAACGTCACATTTCAAGGTCTCAGTTCGGGGAACACGGCGGCGCACATCCACTGCTGTATCGCGCCGCCTGGGAACGCCGGCGTGGCGACGGTGACTCCGACCTTCACAGGATTCCCATCGGGTGCCGTGTCGGGCACCTACGACCACATCTTCGACCTGACCTCCGCAACCACATACAACCCGGCGTTCGTCACGGCGCAGGGGGGCCTCGCCCAGGCGGAGGCGGCTCTATTGGCCGGGCTTGCCGGAGGGCAAGCCTACTTGAACATCCACACGACGAATTTCGCGGGCGGTGAGGAGCGGGGATTCCTCGCACCGGTGCCGGAACCGGCGACGTTGTCGCTGCTTGGACTCGGTCTCGCGGCGGGTTATATCAGGAAGCGGCGGCCAAGAAAGGGACTCGCAGCGTCGAAGTAATCCGCTCCGGCAGCCCGAAGCCGGCCAGGTACTGATTGCGAACGAGCAGCGCGTTGTCTGGCCGGCGCACCTGCAGCTTGAGGTATCCGAACCCGTCGAACGGGTACGCGCGGCCGCCGGTGGCGATGCCGCCGCTGTCCTGCGCCCACGCCGAGGTGTCCTGAATGTCCCAGAACTGACCGTCAGCGGACGCGAGACGCGTCGCGGCGCCGATCCGGATCGAGGTCAGCGCGACGACGATGACGACAACGATCGACAGGACGTGTCGCATCTCTGAGGGTGGCGGAGGTTGTAGCCCGACCGGGAAGGATGCCGGACGAGATCTTCATCTCGCCCGGGCATGCGCGTGAGTCTCGAGCTTAGCGGCCGCGACCGTTGTCGGAATGCGGATCGCGACGTTCGTCCCGCTGCTTGCCTTTGTCCCAGCGATGGTCATGGCTGACGTTGCCGCGACTGCCTTCCCACCGACCGGTGTAGTACTGCCCATCGATATGGTAGGGCTCGACCCAGTACGCGCCCGCATACGGCGGCCGAGTCCAGTAGCCGTCGTGCCACACGTAGTGGTTGCCCTGCGGATACTGGTAGCCTTCGATCCACAGATAGTCAGGGCCGGGTTGCGGCGGCACGTGGTACGCGCGCGGAGCCGGCGGCGGACCGATGCGAATGCCGAAACTGACTTGGGCACGGACCGTCGAGGCGGAGGCGAGGAGCACTGTCGAGAGAGCGAGTGTCAGAAGGGTTTTTCTCATAAGGGAACGTTAGCGCACTGCGTGCGCGCGCTCCTGTCCCCGATTGCACAGGTCAGGGCTTGGAAGCGACGTATTGAAGTTCGCGCTCGGCCTGCACCCAGTCGTCCACATCGTGTCCGTGTTCCGCGCCTCTGGTGAGAAAAAGATCGTACGCGCGGCAGGCAATGTCGGCGTTGGTCCCGCTCGCTCGTGGCGACGATCTCGCCGCGCGGTGAACGGCCGGTGTGACCGCATCGTTGGTGGTCTTCTTCTTTGACTTCGTCATGACAACTACCTCTCGGGTGTCCGCACCGGGCGTCGGCGCAGAGAGACCCTTCAACTGACAATCGGGCTTTGGAGAGTCTGGGGACCAGCCGATTCCCGCGTGAGTAGCGGAGGCAGGCTCAGGAAAGCAAGTGAAAGTGGATGAATCTTATCACGCGCGTGCGGTTGTCCGTGTGCCAATTCTGAGGCGGAGCGCTACTTCGATTCCGGTATGCGCGTGACCTTCACGTAGTTCGTGGTATTGAGATAGGTCTGCGCCGCCTGCTGAATCGCATCGGCCGTCAGCGCGGCGATCTGGTTCGGCAGGGTGACAACCGCCCCGACGTCCGCCGCCTCACCGTCCTGATAGCGGCGCGAGATCTGGTTGAGCAGATAGCCGTTGTTCTGGCTGCTCACCTCGAAATCCCTCCGCAGGGCTTCGCGGATGCGGGCCATCTGGTCTGCTGAGAGCTGTGTGGACCTGACGAACGCGATCTCTTCGAAGACGCGCTGCACGAGCGTCGCCGTGCGCGCGGGATCGCACGTCCAGTCGATCCGCACGCTGTAGGACGGACGCGGCAATTTCTGCGTGTCGGGCGCAACGGTGATGGCGTAGGTCCCGCCGAGCTCCTGCCGGATCGTGTCGAACAGCCGCGACTGCAGCAGGAGGGTCGTGGTCTGCAACGCCAGCTTGTGCGCATCGTCGTACTCGAACGGTCCGGACAGGACGATCGCCACCTCGCTCTTCGGTGCAATGCCCTTCTCGATCGTCTTTTCGACGATCCCGGGAGGCGGCACGATGCCAAGGTCCCGCCAGGTTTCGTGGGCGCGCGTCGCCGGCAGGCTCGCGATGTACGTCTCCACCAGCGGCTTGAGGGCGTCGGGCGTGAAGCTGCCGACGAACACGAATGTGAAGTTGCTCGCGTCCGCAAAGCGCGCCTTGTAGAACGCCAGCGACGTCGCGAGATTCCACTGGTCCACGGTTGCGGGCGTCTCCGGCTGCCGCCGCGGGCTGTTCCGGCTGAGCGTCGCGCCGATGGCCTGGTCGAACACGACGTCCGGGCTCGCCATCCGGTTCGCGAGCAGTCCCCTGGCCTGCGACGCCAGCGCGGCGAACGCGGTCGAGTCGGCACGCGGTTGCGTGAATCGCAGGTACAACAGCTGGAACATCGTCTCGAGATCCTGCGGCGTGCTTCCGCCCCCCATCCCCTCGTCGATCTCGTCGATGAACGGCGTGACGGCGACCGCCTTGCCGGTGAGAATCTTCTCGAGCATCACGGTGCTGAACCGCCCGACGCCACCCGCGGGGATGACGTGCTCCGCGACGCGAGCGGGGATGAAGTCCGCGTCGCTCGCCAGCGACGTCCCTCCCGGCGCGCTGGCGCGGAACAGAATCTGATCTTCCTTCAGCGTCGTCGGCTTAAGCACGACGGTGGCGCCGTTCGACAGCGTCCACTCCGTGATCCCGGCCTCGAGACGAACCGTGGTCTTCACGATCGTGCCGCGCCTGGGCGGCGCGTCCATGAGCGCCTGCCCCGCCCCGCCATCCACGTACGCCTCCAGCCGCTTCGCCGCCGCCGCTTTGACGGTCGCCGCGAGCTGCGCCTCATCGGGCGGGACGATGCCGGTCGTTTCCGGCGCGGACACGACAATGAGGCGGTTCCGCTCGGGGAACCAGTCCGCGGTGAGCGCATTGATCTCGCTCAGCGTCATGCCGGGGACGAACCGCCGGTGGAACGCGAGCTCCTGCCAGATCGTCGGCAGCGCTTCTGACTGCAGGAAATTCCGGGTGTACTCGTCGGCGCGGCTGGCGGATTCGCGGTCCGGGCTTTCCGTCACCACGCGCTCGGAGCCGAGCATCATCGCCTGCTTCGCTCTGGCGAGCTCGGTCGCGGTGAAGCCGAACCGCGCGACCCTCTGGAGCTCCGTCACGAGCGCATCGAGACCGCGCGCCACGCCGTCGTTGGCGACGAGCGCCTGGAGCACCGCCTCATCTCTCGTCTTGGGCGCCGGAAACAGCCCGCGACCGGCCGCCGCTCTGAGAAACGGCGGATTGGCGCTCTGGCTGAGCTCGTCGAGCCTGGCGCCGAGCATGTCGGCGAACAACTGGTCGCGCAGGATCTCGCGATAGCCGCCGACCGAGCCCTGGTTGCGCGCCGGCCGAAGGTCGGTGAGCTGCACAGTGGTCGCCGTCGTTTCCCTGTCGGTGACGACGGTGGAGCGCGTGCCGGGCTTCTCCGGGACGTCGAACGCCGGCCGCGGCCGCGCGGGCGAGGGCGACGACAGCGACGAGAAATGTTCCTTGATCAAGGTCGCGACCGCATCGCGATCGACGTCGCCCGCGACAATCACCGCCATCAAGTCCGGCCGGTACCAGTCGCGGTAGAACCGGGTCAGCTGCTCGCGCTGCACGCGCTCGATGATTTCCGGCTTGCCGATGGGCGGCCGGTCCGCGTAGCGCGATCCCTCGAGCTGCACGCGGCGGACCTTGTCCTGCGTGCGCTCGCCCGCGCCGAGGTGCATCCGCCACTCCGCCAGGACGATGGCACGCTCGCGATCGATGCCGCTCTGATCGAACGAGGCGCCCTGGGCCCAGTCCTCGAGCACGAGGAGCGCGCGATCGAGCACGCCGGGCACGTCGGTTGGCACGCGCAGGGTGTATTGCGTGTCGTCGTAGCCCGTCGCCGCATTCGCGTCCGGTCCGATGCTCAAGCCGAGCGACGAGAGGAAGTCGACGATGCTGGCCTGCGGAAAATGCCGGGTGCCTTCGAACTCCATGTGCTCGACGAAGTGCGCCAACCCCTGCTGATCGTCGTCTTCGAGTACCGAACCGGCCTTGACGACAAGCCGCAGCTCGGCCCGGCGGGCGGGTTTCCCGTTCGCGCGCACGTAGTAGCGCAAGCCGTTCGGCAGCGTGCCGACGACGACCTCCGGATCCACGGGCATCTGCTGCGACAGGGCGTAGGAGGCGACCGACGCGGCGGACGTGTCGCGCCCGGCGGGCGGCGCCTGGGCCAGCGCGACAAGGCCCGCGCCGGCGAGCACGCTGGCGACGACGCCGCCTGCGGCGGCACGGAGGCGAAGCAGTTTCATACGTCCATCACTCTATAACGGTTGTCCCCGAGCCGCCGCTTCGTCCGTTGGCTCAGGCGGCGCACCTCACAATATCGTGATCGGGCGACAACTCCGTCATCGATTTCCGTCGACCTCTGGCGTCACGAAGATCGTGCGGCTCGGGCGGCGATCTTGTGACAAGGTACTCGCTGGTTCCCCGCTCACAGGAGGAGGAGTCATGAAACGGATTCTTCGGGTCCCCGTCGTTGCGGTGGCGCTCGCGCTGGCCGGTGCGACATTCCTGTTCTCGTCGACCGCCGCCGCGCAGAGCACGCTGTTCGGGCGTCCGGCTCTGCTCAAGGTCAACTGGTTCGGCCCCTTCGGCCTCTCGCCCAACGACACCGTTCGCTTCGTGTACACGAACCTCGGCCTCGACAACGTGCAGATCGAGTGGGCGTTCACGAACGCGGAGACCGGCGAGCTTGTGTGCGGGAATTTCGGAAAGCCCGCGAGCGTCATGGCTGGAAAAGGCGCGATCTGGGACTACTCGCAGACCCTGTCCGTCGATCCTGCGACGGGTGAAGTCACCGAGACGCGCATCTGCGACAACAACCGGGTCGTGACCGACGAGGTGTACTTCGACTCGAAGCTCCGCCACGAGCTCGTCGCCTGGATCTTCATCCTGCACCAGGACGCGCGCGGGATGAAGAACGCCGTCGATCTTCCGGCGGTCCAGTTGTTCAATTCGATGATGCTGGACCCGACCATGTGCCCGGCGGCGCCTGGCGCGTATGCGCCGCCGTGCCGATCGATGACGTTCGGCCGGACGCTCGCGGTCATTCAGGCCAACCCGACCGCACCAACCGAATTCCCAAAGGCGTTGCTCCCGCAACAGTAACGTCTCAGTTCACGGCGCGCCCGGCGGCGGCGCAGCGAGCCTTCTCGTGGCTCGCTGCACGCCGTCCGTGCCGCTCACGATGGTTGATCAGAACTCGTAGCCGAGGATGACGAACACCTTCGCCCGCGACGACGCATCGGTCACGCCGATGAGGGGCGCGAAGTCGATGTGCATCTGCGGCAGCGGCCTCAGCTGAAGGCTGGGTCCCACCCAGAACTGCTTCTCGAACGCACCGCGATTGCCCGTGGCGTCCAGCGAGTTGACGAGCGCCAGCTGTGTCTCCAGCCCGAGGTCGAACTTGGTGTCCCGCACGGTGCGGCTGATACCGACGGTCCACTCGTTCGAATTCTCCTGCGGTCCGCCGAGCTCGTGCTCCCACACGAAATTGCTACCCCAGTGCCAGCCCGACGCGATCTGGCCGCCCAGCAGCAGCTTGCCTTCGAAGTGATCGGGCGCTTCGTTCTCGTTCTTCCACTCCAGGTAGATGGTCGGATTCCCCCAGATCTTTCCCCAGTCGGCCAGCGCCCACCGCATCTCCATCTTCTGCTCGGTAACGCCGAAGGCGCCGTCGACGGCTTCTTTGTGTCCGACGGCATACAAATCGATCTGCACGCGGCCCGGCAACCCGAACTCGACTTCATACTGGCTTGCCGTATCGGTGTTCCCGTCTCGCGGCGTCTCGGGAACGAGCCAGTATTCGAACTCCACCTTCCCCTTGGGAATGACGTACACGCGGGTCTCGCCGAACAGCCGGTCGGCCGTCCACCGCGGTTGCGCGTAGTCGCCAATGCGGTCGTCTTCCTTCAACGGCGCTTTGCCGTACACGTCGACCGGCGGCATGTCCCAGGTGTGCGGACGCTCGTCGGGCTTCTGCTCTGCTTGCGCCGGCTGCGCGTTTGCCGGATTTACGACCTGAGCGACGGCGCCATGTGGCAACCACGTCGAGAGAACCATCGAGATGACCATGACACGCGACGACGACCGCATCTACTATCCCCCCTCGTCGACGCGACAGCATCGACTGCACGGGAGCGGCTGCAAGAAATGCCGCAGGTGGAGGTGTGCAGCTTGTGACCAATTGCAGCGACGAAACGTACAGACTGGGAATTCTGTGTGATGTGAGGCCGTCACGAAGGGTAGCGGATCAGCCCGCGAGCGGACTGTGCACGCTCTGAACAGACGCGCAATGGAATCGACGGCGTTGCCGAGAGACTTTTGTCTGCTTACTCCGGTTTGAAACGCGGACAGCATGCCGGGCGGGATTCTCATCCCGCCCGAGCTGCGCCCGTCAGTCCTCGGACTTACAGGCCGCGACCGCGACCGCGATCGTCGGGAGGACCACGACGTTCGTCCTTCTGTTTGGTCTTGTCCCAGCCATGGTTGTGCTTGACATCGCCGCGATGGCCTTCCCAGTGACCCTCGTAGTACTTTCCGCCGAGGTGGTACGGTACGACCCAGTACGCACCCTCATAGGGCGGCCGCGTCCAGTAGCCGTTGTGCCACACGTATCTATTCCCTTGCGGATACCAGTAGCCCTCGATCCACTCATAGTCGGGACCAGGTTGCGGCGGCACGCGGTACGCGCGTTCGGCCGGCGGCGGACCGATCGTGATCCCAAACCTGATCTGCGCATGAGCCGCCGGGGCGGAAGCGAGAAGCAATGCCGCAATAGCGAGCGTACGAAGATATTTACCCATGGCCACACCATAACGCCACCAGGAAACGGCGGCTGTTTCTTATTGCACACCGGGCATCGTGTGTCGCGGTGACAGCGCGGCCTCGAGTCTCGCGAGGTACTCGTGTCGCGGGATGGCGACGGCGCCGAGCGACGCGAGGTGATCGGTGCGCCACTGCATGTCGAGCAGCGTCATCCCGCTCGTCCGCATCAAGGCGACCAGCGCCATCAGCGCGACCTTCGACGCATCCCGGCCGAGGTGAAACATCGATTCGCCGGCGAAGAGCCCGTTGACGCGGACGCCGTACAGCCCGCCGGCCAGCTGACCGGAGCGATCGAACGCTTCGACACTGTGCGCCCACCCGAGCTCGTGCAGCGTCGTGTAGGCCGCGATGAACGGTTCGGTGATCCAGCCGTCCTCGCGCGACGGATCGGCGCACGCGCGGATGACGCGCGAGAAGCACGTGTCGACCCGAATCTCGTAGCGTTTGGCGCTCTGGCGCAGCGACTTCGTGACGCGCAGCCCGCCGAGCGGCAGGACGCCGCGCGGATCGGGCGACCACCAGCCGATCACGCCGGGAAGCGAGGCCGTCTCCATCGGGAAGATGCCCCGCCGGTAGGCATTGATGATCGTCGAGGGCTCGAGATCGCCTCCGAGGCTGACGAGGTCGCTGTCCGGCAGCCCCGACGCCGGCGGAAATTGCCATCGACTGTTCCCTACCGGCTGCGGTGTCGTCGCCCAGGTGGTCACGCACTCCATCTTAAGCACGCGGCCCGACATGCGCTACTCTGTGGGTATGGCCGACAGGCCCCGTACAGACATCGACGACAATCAGTCCGGCGGAGCCGTCAAGGAGCGCGTCCGCCGCGAAGCCAAAGAGCCGACGCTGTATAGCGTCGTGCTGCTCAATGACGACTACACGCCGATGCAGTTCGTGGTCGACGTGCTCGAGCAGGTGTTCCAGAAATCGCCGGCCGAGGCGTACCGCATCATGATGCAGGTGCACCTCAACGGCCGGGGCGTGGCCGGCATCTACCCGTGGGAAGTCGCGGAAACCAAAATCGACTCGGTTCTGTCGCGGGCGCGTGAGGACGGGTACCCGCTGCAGGCCACCATCGAAGACGCCTGAGAAACGAGACCCGTGTTTTCACCCGCGCTGGAATTCGTCCTGAACATCGCCTACCGCGAAGCGGTCTCGCGGCGGCACGCGTATCTCACGCTCGAGCACCTGCTCTACGCGCTCGCGCACGATCCCGAGGGCGAGCGCATCCTCGCCGCCTGCGGCGCGAACCTGCCGGGGCTGCGGCGCGCGCTCGGCAAATATCTCGACGAATCGATCGAGCGCCAGCCGAGCGGCGCGACGAAAGATCCCGAGCAGACGATGGCGTTCCGGCGTGTGCTGCAGACCGCGATCCTGCACATCCAGAGCGCGCAACGGGACGAGGCGAACGCCGGCGACATCCTCGCGGCGATTCTTCAGCAGCCCAAGAGCCACGCGGCGCAGCTCCTGACCGGCGACGGCATCACGCGCCTGGACATCCTCAACTACATTTCGCACGGTATCGCCAAGACACCGCCGGCCGCCGGCCCGACGGCCCCCGCCGATCAGGAAATCGCCGGCGAGGCGGCGGAGCCGGCCTCGACGGCTGACGCGTTGTCGACGTACTGCCTGAATCTGACCGAACGGGCGCGTCAGGGAAAGCTCGACCCGCTCATCGGACGCACGCACGAACTCCAGCGGACGATCGAAGTGCTCTGCCGCCGCCGCAAGAACAACCCGGTCTTCGTCGGCGATCCTGGCGTCGGCAAGACGGCGATGGCGGAAGGCCTCGCGGCGCGTCTGCTGCACGACGACGCGCAGGGCGCGCTCGCGGGCGCGGAGGTCTTTGCGCTCGATACGGGCGCGCTCCTCGCCGGCACGCGCTATCGCGGCGATTTCGAGGAGCGCTTCAAGGCGGTCATCGCCGCGCTCGGGCACAGGCCGAAACCGATCCTGTTCATCGACGAAATGCACTCCACCGTCGGCGCCGGCGCGGTCACCGGCGGCACGATGGACCTCGCCACGCTGCTCAAGCCGCTGCTCGCGGCGGGCGATCTCCGCGTGATCGGCTCGACGACGTTCGAGGAGTTCAAGCACATCGAAAAGGATCGCGCGCTCGCGCGGCGCCTGCAGAAGATCGCCATCGACGAGCCGTCCATCGACGAGACCGTGAAGATTCTCGCCGGGCTGCGCGAGCGCTACGAAGCCCATCACGGCGTCCGCTATACCGACGCGGCGCTCGACGCAGCCGCGAAGCTGGCGTCGCGGCATCTGCGCGACTACCGGCTGCCGGACAGCGCGATCGATCTGATCGACGAGGCCGGCGCGGTGACGCGCATTCAGTCGATGGCGACAACCGAAGCCGCGGACGCGGCCCCTGCGGGCGCCGATGCGCCGGCTGCGCCCAGCGCTCCGCCCGTGGTGGACGCGCGGGAGATTGAACGAGTGGCGGCGCGCGCCGCGCGCATCCCCGATCAACAGGCGACCTCGTCCGATCGCGAGCGCCTTCGCACGCTCGACGAGTCGCTCAGGCGCGTCGTCTTCGGGCAGGACGAGGCGGTCCGCGCCGTCGCGCAGGCGATTAAACGCTCACGCGCCGGCCTCGCGCAGCCGGATCGGCCCGCGGGCGTATTTCTGTTCACGGGGCCGACGGGCGTCGGCAAGACCGAGCTCGCCAAGCAGCTCGCCCTCCTGCTCGGCAACGAATTCATCCGCTTCGACATGAGCGAGTACATGGAGAAGCACGCGGTGGCGCGGCTGATCGGCGCCCCGCCGGGATACGTCGGGTTCGAGCAGGGCGGGCTGCTGGTCGACGCCGTGCGCACGCACCCGTACAGCGTCGTGCTGCTGGATGAGATCGAGAAAGCGCATCCGGATATCTACAACGTCCTGCTGCAGGTGATGGATCACGCGACGCTCACTGACAACACCGGGCGGAAGGCCGATTTCCGCAACACGGTGCTCATCCTGACGTCGAATGCCGGCTCGCGCGAGATGAGCATGACGTCGATCGGATTTGCCGAAGGCGCGGCGGGGGGCGACGAGCACCGTGGGCGCGCGGCGGCCGGCAAGGCCAAGACCGCCATCGAGCGCGTCTTCAGTCCTGAATTCCGCAACCGGCTCGACGCCATCGTCACGTTCAAGTCGCTGACGCCGGAAGCGATGGAGACCATTGTCGACAAGTTCATCCTGGCGCTCGAGAGCCAGCTCGCCGACCGGCGCGTCGCGATCACACTGACGCCGGCCGCGCGCGCGTGGCTGGCGACGGCCGGGTACGACCGCGTGTTCGGCGCGCGCCCGCTCGCCCGGCTCATTCAGAAGGAAGTGCGCGACGCGCTGACCGACCAGATTCTCTTTGGCGCGCTGGAACACGGCGGCACGGTGACCATCGACCTCGCGGACGACCATCTGACGTTCGCCTACGACTCGCCCGCGTCATAGCGCCACACGTTCATACGGTGTCCGCAGTCAGAGTCTGGCGAGGATCGCTCCGGCGACGGCTTTTTCCTTGACCTTGTACTCATCGACCGGCTTGCTGCCGCCCCACACACGAACCACGAACACCACATTCCCTTTCTTGACGTTTAGCGTCGCGAGCCGCGCGGAGGCCAGCTCGTAGTAGAAAGCGTCATCGCCGAGGCCGCTGACCGACGTGACCGTCGAGCGACCTCGCATGCCCTTGCGGTTGTCGAACGCCTTCTGGTCCGTGATCGTGACGTCGAGTTTCAGGAGTTCAGCTCCTGCTTTACCCGGCTGGTCCCAATGGCACGACTTTGGGACCGGGGCCTTGCCCGGATCGACCGGCACGCCGAGCGCAGTGCCCACCTGGGCCTGCGTCAGGAGCGAACACGCGTCGGTTGGAGGAGCGGCACCAGCGCGTGACGTCGCGAGGATAAGAGGGACCGAGGCGAGAACGGCTGGGATGCATCGGGCGATAGTCGGCTTCATTTGCGGATCTCCCGATGCTGATTATGGTCAATCGGAGCAGGCCGTCAACCCGGACGCAACACCCGGACGCGATCACCCGGACGCGATCACCTGGACGCGATCACCAGACACGTTCGCCTACGACCCACTCGCGTAAACTCGCGTAGAATAGCCGCGCTCCACTTGCAAGACCGCAGGCTGCTGCCAGAGGGATCGATGAATCTTCCAAGAGCGCAGCGGGTCCAGCTACCGATTCCAATCGCATACCATCGACCGGGGGACGACCACTGGTTTCAGGCGAAGGTCGTGAACCTGAGCGAGTCCGGCGTGCTCTTTGGACCCACCGATCTGGAGCCGGGCGCGACCGTGGAAGTGATTATTTCCCCTCCGGTTCAGGTCGGTTCGTTCGCGATCGGCAGACAGGTGTGCGTCGGAGAGGTCGTGCGAACGACCGAGGCCGGTGCCGTCGCCGCCAGGTTCGAGGAATGCCGCTTCCTGCTGGAGTCATAGCGCGAGACCCGAGCGCCTATTGGCAGGCTGCGAACGCGTAGTTGATGGTAATACGCGACGCGATGATGTGCCGGCCGGCCGTGTTGAGCACCGCACTCGTTTGAAAGGAGAACGGCTGTCCCGGGCGAAGGAGTGATGATGTCGGTGTGCTGTCGACGGGCGGCACAAGGATGTCCACCGTGTTGCCAGACTCCTGGGTGTAGAACTCAACGTGAAACCAGACGTTGGTGGCACACCCGGTGCCGGTGTTCGTGACTGACCCGCTGAAATCCTGACACGAGTCCGCCGTGCAGGATTCCAGTTTCCCCGGATCGAACACCCAGTTGTAAATCCCCGCCGGGACCTCGTAACCGGTTCCCGACATGGCCATCGTGTTCGTGCCACTGGTGTGGTCGGCGTCCACCGTGAGCACCGCACTGTACGGTTGGGCCGCCGTCGGTGTGAACTGTATCGTGACTTGCTGCGACCCGCCTGCCGGAATCGAACCGTGTGTCCAACTCGCCGTAAACCCGCTCGACTCAGTCAGACGCGTGACGGTCAGCGGTGAGTTTCCTCTGTTCGCGATGGTCAGCGTTGCGGTTGCCTGACTTCCGAGAGGCACGTTTCCAAACGCGAGGTTGCCGCTCAACGCGATGATTCGCGTTGGCGTTTCCGGAGATGAGGGTGCTGTCGGTATGCTGCTGCTGCACGCTACCGTCGACAGCAGCAGCAGCACGAGGCAGCCACGCGTGAAGATAGCGATCACCATGTCTCTATGACTGCGGAAAATCCCGGCAACCCAGGAACTTGGGGAGAAAAGGCGCCCCCCTCCGCACCCACTTGTCAATCGAGTCAGACCAAGCCTTTCTAAGTCCACGTCCAGGGCACCGGTCTCAGGGATATATGCGGAGGAAATGCCAACGAGACCAGGACGCGGTCGACCTTGCACGCTTTTGCAAAGCTTCAGGGGGAACGCACATCCTTGTAACTGAGAGCGAAACGCGCCGAATCGGGCTCAATCATTCTTGGCACGCAGGAGCCGGCCCTGAGTGGTGTCGTCCATGTGGTTCTCGAGATACTCGACGCCATCGGCCGTGATCGTGATCGCCGAGTCGTCGCCTCGCTGGACGAACTTCTTCTGTGTCAAGAACCAGATCGAGAATTCCAGGTGCTCGCGCGGCCGGCCGGTCAGCGCCTCCACGTCGAGCAGCGACAGCGACGGCTGCCGCGGTTCGGTCCGCCGCCGGGTATAGAGGAGTTCGAGCAGCGTCAGCCTCCCGATCTGCTCGGTGCGGAAATCAGCGTCGCCCGTGGCGCCCTCCGCCACTTTCCAGCGCTCGCGCCAGAGCCGCTGGTGCACGACGTCATACTTCGCACGCCGCTCCGGGTCGCTCAGCACCTCGTAGGCTTCGGTGAGCACGCGGAAACGGTCGACGTCGCCGGTGTCGCGGTTGTCGGGATGAAATCGCTGAGCCAACAGACGAAACACGCGATGGATCGTCTCCGGTTCGGCGTTCGCGTTGATCTGGAGAGTCTCGTAATAATCCACGGCGTCGGTCCCGACGGGGGGCTATTACCTACATCGGCATTACGGCCGCGTTTCTTTAGATGGCAAGAGGCACTTCACCACCCGGCCTGCTGTGTCGCGCAGCAGTGTGAACGTGCCGATGACTTCCTGCGTGTCCGTCAACTGAATGGTCATCACCATCGTGTTGGCATTTACCGAGCCGGAGTACATCGCAGGATGAGAGTCGGGCGCCGCCCCCACCTGGATGGGACCGCCGTGCTCTCGCACGAACGTGCCGATGACGGCGAACCCATTGTGGACATCTGCCACCAACGGGCTCGGCGTGTCCCCATGCGCGCAATCGAACTCCGCGTGGCTGCCGGCGCCGGTTGCCGTCAACGAGATGTGATCACCGCCCCACACGCCGCTGAGCGGCGTCGAAGGACTCGCCGGACTGCCGCATGCCACGCTCGCAGAGACAGCCAGGAGCACCGCCGCGCAGCGCCACATTATTTCCTCGTCACGGTCTGAATGAGCACGGGCGACGTGCTACCTGCGAACGTGGCATCACCGCCGTAAGTCGCCGTGATGGAGTGCTTCCCCACGTTGAGCTTCGACGTGGAGAGCGATGCATGTCCGCCGTTGACAGCGACCGTACCCAACAATTTCGAACCGTCGCGGAACCGTACTGTTCCTGTGGCCGCCGACGGCGACACCGTCGCGGTGAACGTCACGGTGCGCCCGTTCCTTGACGGATTGGGAGTGGACGTCACAGTCGTGGTTGTGCTCGCCTTGTCCACCGTTTGCAGGAGCACCGAAGAGGTGCTGCCGGTGTGGCTGGCATCGCCGCTGTACTGGGACGTTATGGAATGGGTGCCGACGGCGAGCGTCGACAATGAGAAGGCTGCCACACCGCTCGCGTTGAGCGCTGACGTACCGATCGTTGAAGCGCCGTCCATGAAGGTGACAGTGCCGGTCGCGCCCGAAGACGGACTGACGGTCGCGATGAAGGTCACGACCTGTCCGAAAGCCGATGGATTGAGCGACGACGTCAAGGCGGTAGTAGTGCTGACGGTGCTCGCCACCACTGTCTGCGTCAGAGAGGCAGACGTGCTCGCGGTGAAATTCGAGTCACCCCTGTAACTCGCCGTGATGAAGTGCGTGCCCACCGCCAGCGTTGCCGTCGTCAGCGTGGCGGCGGTGCCCCCGCTCAGAGCAACAGTCCCCAGTGAAACGGCGCCGTCGAAGAACTGTACGGTACCGGTTGGGCCCGAGGACGGACTGACGGTCGCGGTAAACGTCACCGGCTGTCCGAAGGT
>Ga0326726_10001631_pt1 | contig 20901 bp, 26 predicted proteins | sample MHFenrmetagenome_2_FD_207603 | JGI IMG/M metagenome (GOLD analysis project Ga0326726, IMG submission 207603) | Lab enriched peat soil microbial communities from Michigan Hollow, Ithaca, NY, United States - MHF15MN | ecosystem: Environmental > Terrestrial > Soil > Wetlands > Peat | place: USA... | reverse complement strand
ACCTTCTCCAAGGGCGCGTCTCTGAAGGATCCGGTCCGTCTCTTCAACTCGAGTCTCGGCGGAAACGCACGCCGCGCGATCGATATCCACGAAGGAGAAGAAGTTGACGAGTCCGCCTTCAAGGCGCTCGTTCGCCAAGCGGTCGCCCTCAACAGTTCTGGCAAGTCGAAACCTTCGAAGAGAGCGAAGTCCTGAGACTAGAATCCCAACCCCGCACGGCCGAATGCGTAGGTTCATTCTATACTTTGCTGTACAAAGTACTTGACAGCACCAGTACTTTTGCGATATTCGACCGATGAGCGACAAATCTGAGGACTCGAGCCCGTCATCGGCAGCGGTGGCGGGCGAGCCTAGGCTGCTCTGGCCCACGGCGGCAGCGGTGGCGGGCTTCGGAAACTGGATGCTGTACGATGCCCTGCCCGGCATCAACTGGGTCCTGTGGACCGGCGCGGCCGTGGCCGGCTTGCTCGTGTTCTCCCAGCCGCGCGGCCATCCTCCGCGGTCCGTTCTGATCATGGGCGGCGCGCCAATCGTGATTGCCGGAGCGGCGGCGGTGACCGCGAGTCCGCGCCTGTGGGCGCTGATCTGCCTGGCGATCGTCTTCCTCCTGGCGATGCAGATGTTGCTCACCGCCGGCCTTTCTCCCCGATCGATCACAGCCCGTTTCGCCGCGACCGCGCCGCTGGTGGCACTCAGGATCGCGGTGGTTCAGGCGATGCGCCGTGGCGTCGAAGCTACGCACCTCATCCGGTCGACCCGGGCTCGGGCGTGGGTCCGGGGCCTCGCCATCACCCTGCCGGTCCTGGTCGGCTTCGCGCTGCTGCTCGCGGGGGCGGATCCCATCTTCGCGGCATGGCGGGACGCGGTCGGAGACCTCGTCGCAAGCTGGGAATTCGTGCCACGCGTGGTGTTCTTCTTGGCCCTGCTCGTGGTCGTGCTCGGTGCCTATGGATACGCGTCAATGGAGTCGGGAAGCTCCCCCGCAAAGGAGGGCAACGCCCCTGACCGCTGGCTGGGATCGACCGAGCGCGTCATACTGCTCGCCGGCGTCGCCGCGCTGTTCTGGCTGTTCCTGGCGATCCAGTTGGGCTATCTCTTTGGCAACCTCCCCCGGGTCCCCGCCTCCGGGATGACCTTCGCTGAGTATGCTCGGCGTGGCTTCGGCGAGCTATCCATCGTCGCCTCAGCGACCGCACTGCTCATCGTTGTCTCGGAGCGATATGGGAATGACGATGGGCGCGAGGGCACCCTGCGCCTCCTGACCTTCGCGGTCATCGCGGCCGTACTGCTGCTTCTCGGCTCCGCCTTCCGCCGGGTGTGGCTGTACGAGGCGGCCTACGGATTCACCACGGCGAGGCTGTATGCCCAGGTCTACATGTGCGCGGTCGCTGTGGGCCTGGCAATGCTCTCACTCGAGGTCGCCGGGGACTTCGATACAGGCCGACTCTTTCGCCGCGCGGCTGCGGTGGCCACGATCCTTTTCATCGCGCTCATCTACTGGAATCACGAGGCCTGGATCGCGAGCCGGAACATGGACCGCTTCGCGAGCACGGGAAAGCTCGACGTCGCCTATCTGACGCGTGGTCTGTCGCCCGACGCCATCCCGGCGATCGCGGAGCGGCTCCCTTCGCTCCCCGAACCGATGCGCTCCGACATCCGGCGGGCCGTGCGGGAGCGGTATGCCGCGCGCAACGAAGGTCGGCAACGAACCTGGTTCGAGTGGAATCTGGCCAGTAGCCGGGCGCGGCAGGCTCTGAACGCGAGCTTCGCCTTTCCCTAGGTTTCGCCTCAGCTGAAACCGCTCTCGTGGCCCATGCGTCTGCCGTCTAACCACCGCATGAAGCTGCCAGGGCGCGACCATCGGTTTGTTTGGGGGCTGGAGCAACCAGGCGCGGCGGCCAAGCGGGCCTTGCCGCCATAGCCGCATCCCTACAGCTTATGCGCAGTCGTTAGGCGGCTCATTCCGTCGCGCCTCCCCCAAGGCGTTAGGCCTCCCCGAGCCCTGAGCCACAGAGCGTCGCGGTCGGCCAAGGAGCTTTCTCGTGGAGAGGAGAGACCAGTCATGATGCGGCAGCTGTCATGCATCGCCCTTGCCCTCGTGCCTGCATGCCGGCAGGACGCCACACCCCCCGTGGCCGCCGATCCGGACTTCTGTGCCACGATCCATCGTGACACCGCCGTCGCTCTGGCCCGGCAACTGCAGCCAGTCGAGTCCCTGATGGCACGCAAGACCGGCGTGTACGTGCTGGAGGACGGCGGAGGTGCCCTGATTGCCCGTGCCTGGCTTAGCGAGTATGCCGAGCACACTATCGATGTTCAGTACTTCATCTTCTCCGCCGACAACGTTGGGCTCATCGCAGCAGACTATCTAGTGCGTGCGGCTGACCGGGGAGTCAGGGTCCGGGTGCTCGTGGACGACGTCCTCGTGGAGGCAGATGCGACGGAACTGCTGGCCCTCGACGCGCACCCGCATCTTGAGATTCGTATCTACAACCCAAATGTGAACATTGGGAAGAAGCTTCCGCGCAAGGTCTTCAATACAATCGCCGACTTTCGAGGCATCAACCAGCGGATGCACACCAAGACCTTTACCGTCGATGGACGCATCGTGATAACCGGGGGGCGGAACATCGCCGACGAGTACTTCGACTACGATCACGACTATAATTTCCGCGACCGGGATGTACTCCTCCTCGGCGGGGTCGCCACCCAAGTCGAGGCTGTCTTTGACCAGTTCTGGAACGACGCGCTGAGCCGCCCGGTCGCAGAGCTGGTGCACCCCCCGGCAGCGGATAGCGCCAATGCCGCTCGGCTCGAGTGGCTGCATCAGTACGCCTGCGATCCTGCCAACTACTGGCCCCAGGTCCGAGAGCGGGTGAACAGCATTCCCGTGGTCTTTGAGGGGATGCGGGCCTCCGGCAAGCTGCAGTGGCTCGACAGCGTGACCTACGTTGCGGACGCGCCTGGAAAGAATGATGGCAGCCAGGGACTAGCAGGTGGTGGCGCCACGCTTGACGCCCTGCTGGATCTTGTGCGGCACGCCCACACCTCGGTCGCTATCCAGTCCCCCTACCTGATCACGACGGACCTGGGTCGATCGGTCCTTCGCGACGCCGTCGAGCGGGGGGTCGAGGTGCGAATCCTCACGAACAGCCTGGCCTCGACGGACAACCTTGAGGCCTTCAGCGGCTATCAAAGGGATCGGGAGGTCCTTCTGCGCACCGGTGTCCGAGTATTCGAATTCCGCCCGGACGCCGCCGAACGCATGACAATCATGACGGGAGCACTGGCGCCGACGCTGGCCCACCCACCTATCTTCGGCCTTCATGCCAAATCCATGGTGATTGACGGACACATCACGGTAATCGGCACCTTCAACCTGGACCCGCGCAGCGCCAACCTCAACACAGAGTGCATCACGGCGATCTATTCGGACCGGATCGCGTCGGACGTACTGGCGGGGATGGAGGTGGAGTTCCGACCGGAGAACGCATGGGAGACTACACGGAGTGCCAACCCCGATGCACGCGCCGGGCTGATCAAGCTTATAGAGGCCTGGTCTCGGCGCGTTGTGCCCAAGCGCATTTTGTAAGTGGGTCGCTCGGAAAACTTCATGACGATGGTATGCATTCCGTCGCCCTGATCTAGCCGCGGGACGTGAGTGGCCTCCCTCTCCTGGACGAGATCCGAAGTCTACCAGCCCGCCTGGTCACCTCTTCTCTCCTCGCACGTGTTGCACTAACAATGTGAATCAGGGCCTCATTTGGTCGGCGATCATGGGACCAGCGATTGCCCTTCGGTCAGTGGATGACTAGTGCTCCATGGCCGTCTAACCAGCGCTTGCGCCAGACGGGGCGGGCCGTCGATTTCCTCCGGGCTGCCACGGCCGGACGTCGCCGGGTAGCTTCCCAGCTCTAGCCGCGGCCCCGCAAGTGATGCGCGGTCGGTGGGCGCCATCCAGGGGCCTGAGCCCAGGACCACGCCCACCGGTCGCGGAGCCCACCGCCGCGCCAACACCGGCCAACCACTCCGACCACAGCCGGCCGCCCCCACTCCTAGTGCCGGGCCCCGGGGCTCGGGGGCCGGTGGCGGGTGGACACCCCTGGGCCCGCTCCGTACTTTGGGGGGGGGCGAATGAAACTCCTCTTCCGGACGCGTCGAGCTCGATCCGCAATGACTGAGTCCCGCGCATCTCGCGGCACTGCAGCATTTGCCCCCACGGTCCTCGCGCACAAACGGTTCGTCCGCCGCCGTTCTCTCGCCCCTCGGGCGCACGTATCTCGCGAGCGTCATCGGGTGGCCACCGTGCTGCGACCGCGTGCGGCCGTCGGGTAGTTACGGGCGTACACCTATCTCGATGAAGAATGCTCTTGACCGGCCTGCTATCTGATACCACAATTGGCCGTAGCGGAACTGGCTTTCTGTTGCCCGTCCTTCAACCAAAGCGAATGTCCCGACATGACGCTGACGCTGCCTGACTTTCCAGGATTCGCTGTTTGTAACGACGAGGAAAGCTTGCCGTGGTTCAGGATGGGTGTGGAGGAGGCGCTCCGCAAGATCAACACCGTAGACCTTGGCAGGCAGCTTCTGAAGCTGATCGCCGACGCCAGACCCCAGCACAAATCCGGGAAAGACGGAAGTGCCTTTCCTGCTGGCGTTCACGTGATAATTGTCCCGCAAGGGAATCGCCGATTCATGCAGACGGGCTTCAAGCCAACGTTTCTGCCCAACGACTTCTCTGGCAAGAAAGCCGGGATGCAAGCGACCAAAGACGACCCCTTCAACATTCCCCGCCACGATTTCACTTATGTGGGTACGGGGAGTTGTAATGAAAGCGCCAACACCGCACATGCGACCGACGGCACGGGAACCGTGTGCCAGGTGGCCTTCGACAGCGCGCAAATGATGACGCGCCAGGGCGTTCATACTACGCCGTTCCTCGTGTTGGCCCATGAGCTGATTCATTCCTACCACGCCCTGTACGGGATTCAGAAGGGAGACAAGGAAGAACGTTGGACGACTGGCATCGGTGAATTCGACAAGGAACCCATGTCGGAGAACGCGTTTCGTGGCGTGTTCAAGATGGCGGAGCGGGACCACTATTGACGGGATAGCAGCTCAGATCTAGCGAAGTGAAGCACTGGCCCTGCCCTCTCAAGGCCTATCATCATAGGCGCCACCATCCATCATGCCCCTGCAACGTCCAGGATGGGTGGGTCGCTTTCGGCTCATGACGGACGGAGGACGGCCGCGCCCTGCCTAGTCCGGATGGGTACGCCGTACTATCATGGAGGCACCAGCGCTCCCCAGTGGCCGCCGGCACCTGGACACGCTGCACTTGTGCCTTCTCTGTCACCGCTCGCCTTGGGGACTCCATGAGTGGCGCTCCTCTCTTTGGTCGCCTCGATACGACCATCATTAGGGTCCGAGATTGGGAAGCGGCCGCGGATTGGTATGCCGAGAAGCTTGGGCTCCGCGCTAGTTATACTGACCCGGCGCAGGGCTTTGCCGTGCTACCCTTCAATGACCATAGCCTCACCATTTGGCAGTTGAAGCCTGGAGAGGTGCTGCCGCCGCGTGGCACCGCCGTCCCGTACCCAATCCTCGTGACTGGTGATGCCGAGACGCTTCAGGCGACGCTCCTGGCGCGCGACGTTGCCTCGGGGCCCATCGAGGTCGTTGAGGGCGTGCGCTTCTTCACGTTCTGGGACCTGGATGGGAACCGCTTAGAGGCCTGCCAAGTCAGCACCGGCTGATGAGTTGTGGCGCCTAACTACCGCATGAAGCTGGCACGCCTCGGCCATCGGTCTTCTTGAGATGGACACCGGTCTGCTCCCCCACTTGTCACGTCCCAACTAGGAGCAACCAATGCGCCTTACCCTCTGTTTGGCGGTGCAAGGCGCCCTCCTCGCCTGCAGCCGCCCATCATTACCCTTTGCCGGCCGTTATGTCCTCGAGCGAGGGACCGCCCGCGACACCCTCGTCCTTCTGCCTAATGGCACGTACCATCACACTACCGCCTTCGTCGATCAACGGGTGCTTGCAGATTCCGGCACCTGGGGCATCACGACCGTGGACGGTCAGCAGCGGCTCCAAATCAACCGCTGGGTCTTCTGGGCGACCCCTGATTCCCAGCAGCAAATATTCGGCGCCGATGCTGGGACCTGGTATCCACGCATCGACACCCTTTCGGATGGTACCCTAGCGCTGCGCCTGAGGCCGGATGGAACAGGGGGTTTCGTCGCCATTCGGTAGGGACTGCGGTGCGATGCCGTCTAACCACCGCATGCAGCTGACAGGACGCGGCCGTCGCTTTGTGATGGCCCAGACACAGCCAGGCGCCGCCCGGTTGGGCTTGTCGAACGAGCCGCGGCCTTGCAGCCTGTGGGGGGTCGCTATTCGGCGCAGTAGAGCGCTGAGCCTCAGTGGACTTGCTCCCATGCTGCCCCGTTCCAGGCCCATAACTCGTTCGTCGGGGCCCCGTCACCACCTCCGTACAGCAGCATCAGCCGGGCACCGGCATCGAACACGAGCTTAGCGCCCCCACGGCGCGGGCCGGCAGCAGCCAGCCGTGTCCAGTCATTGCCGTTGTAGGCCCATGTCTCGCCCGGACCCTCGCCCCCCGCCTGCAAGCCGTGCACCAACACTTTCCCCGTCGCCACATCGAAGGCCATGGCCACATGGTCGCGCGGCCCGGGCGGGCTCACGTCAACGCGGTTCCAGGCCACCCCGTCCCATTCCCAGGTATCGGCGAGACTCGGTTCATTCGGGGCCAACACGGTCTGCCCCCCAAAGAGGACCGTCCGCCCCCGCACACCATCGTATGCCAAGCCGTGAAGGGCTCGTGGTGGCGGTCCCGAGGTCGCCACGCGTGCCCACGCCTTCCCGTCCCACTCCCATGTGTCGCCGAGGGTATGCCCCTCAGCGACCCCACCGAAGAGGACCACCTTTCGCCGCTGCGAATCGTACACCATCGCATGAAGGGATCGCGGCGATGGGCCCGTGGTGGCAATCTCCCGCCACTGGTGACCGTCATACACCCAGGTGTCACCTAACGCGCCTTCCGAGCCCCGGTCCCCACCGAACAGGAGGACCTGTCGGCGTGCCTCATCGTACACTAGCGCAGGGCAGTTGCGAGCACTGGGGCCGGCCTCGGTCGGTCGGGTCCATGCTTGCCCGTCCCATTCCCATGTTCCGCCCACGTAACCCCGCATATAGCCGCCGAACACCACCACTCGGGCGCGGGCAACATCATACGTTACACCAACGGACCACGCCGCCGGCGGGGCACTTTGACCGGAGGCGGAAACCGCGGAGACCATCAGCAATCCCCACGGCAACTGGAGCGCGGCCATCAGAGTGCGGTTCATGGGGCAGGAGGGTACGGGGGTACGTTCACTCGTAGCGTCGCCGCCAGCAGAATCGGACGTAATCGCCAAGGGGAGAGTTTCCCTTCTCCGATCGCCTTGGCTGCCCATCCCGACGGGGGGGCCATCCGTGTCAGTCGCAACCGCTACCCAGGCGCCGCATAACTACCGCATGAAGCTGGCAGGGCGCGGCCGTCGGTCCTCTACGTTTTGAGACAGGCCATCCCGCCAGGCTGACTTGCTCAACTACGCGCGGCCCTGCAGCTTATGCGGGCGCGTTAGGCCGGCACCCTCAAGCCCACTTGCAAGCGATTACTACGGTGTACTGTTCGATGAACCGCATCCTACTCGGACTCGCATTCCTGGCTCCACCAATTCTGGCTCAGGCCCAGAACCCCAAGGCCCCTCCTCCTCCTCCCGAAATCACGAGAACCATCGCGGCCTTGGCCGGGAGGTGGGCCCTCACTGCGGTCGATAGGGCGCCCGGCGCTTCCGCACCGGTCACTTTCCCCGTGACATTGACATGCAGTCGCGCGGCTCTCGAAGCGCGGTTGGTTGCCACTTCCTGGGACGGATCCCCCGGTTCGGGCCGCTTGAGGCCGCTGCCGTCATCGGCTACAGCCCGACGAGCATCGGGTCCGATGGATGGAGATCTTCTCGACGGGGGAGTACCGTGATCACCGGGGGGTCTGGAAAGCCGACACCTTCGACTTCGAGCCCCTGGCGTTCACCATGGCCGGGGAGCCAGCGATCGAACATCGGTATCTGACCTTTCCTTCCCCTGGGCGCCTCACCCTCCACGCCGTGACGAGTACCGCTGCCGGCGACGACAGCCTCGACTGCACCACCCGGCGACTCCCGCCTGTTGGCCACTGAATTGCCTGCTGCAGGCGCGAGTCGGATACCAGCGCCGGGGCGTGGCCTAACTACCGCATGAAGCTGACACGCCTCGGCCATCGCTTCTCTCAGCTCAAAGACCACCAGCCGTCGACGCCCTCCCTTGCGCGAGCCCGCCTCGGCCTGCAGCTTATGCGGGGTCGTTGGGCTGCCCCATCCATCGCCACTCTACCCTCACCGACGGAAGGAGTACGCCATGCCTTTGCGCTCCGGCGTCTACATCGTACCCACCCACCGGTGGTACATCGAGCGCACCGTCTGGCTCATCGCAGGCGGTGTTCTCCTCGGCGCCACCGCGTTGGCCGCCCTGGTCCACCCCCTTTGGGTGCTCGTGGTCGTGGCCACCGCCGCGGCCTCCATTACAGTCGCCCTCACCGGCTTCTGTGTCGTCGGGAACCTCTTGGCCCGGTTGGGTTTCACCCCGATGCTCGCCCGGCCCGGCTGGGCCCCCGGCCAGCTCTACTTCATGCAAACGGACCGGTGGTACCTCGAACGGCGGATCTACCTCGCCGTCGGCATCAACCTCTCGCTGGCCTCGGGCCTCTCCTTGGTTCACAGTCCCTGGTGGCTCCTCTTTACCGGCTTTGTCGGCGGGGCCATGGTCTGGTTCGCCGCCACCGGGTACTGCATCATGGCCAATGGCCTGTACTGGCTCGGCGCGGAGCCGCGCCTGGCCCCCATCTGTGAGGCCGGCCCGGGCACCGACGCCTCACCCACCCGCCACCTGCCGGCCTGAGCCGTGGCCAGCAGGAGGCGGCTGGCCCTAGCGCCGAGCGACCGAGCCACGAGGGCTGGACAGCCTAACTACCGCATGAAGCTGACACGCCTCGGCCGTCGGTTTGCTTGGGACAGAGACCACCAGCCGTCGTCGCCCTCGCTTGCGCGAGCCCGCCTCAGACTGCAGCTTATGCGGGGTCGATAGCCTGCTTCAAAAATGGCCTTGCCCCCATCTCGACTTACCGCCCTCCTCTCCCCCCGGGGATCAACCTCCGAGAGGCTGGTGGCCCTTCTCGCGGCGAATGGCTGTTTGACCCCCGACGCGGTGGGGACCCCCGCTCCCCTCATCGCCCTCCTCGCCGCGACCATGGCCGACGCAGAGGCCCGGCCCCCCATGCCAGGCCCATCCACCCAAGACCTCCTCGTGTGGGCCTTGCTGGAGTCGCCCTTCCTAAGTGAGCAGGGCCGTCAATGGGCCCGCGCCCCGGTCCCGCCGACGCCTTGAGTACGGGGGTCCGACGCTCGGAGCTAGGGTCGATGGCATTCTGGGCGGTGATTGACTTCCACCTCGGGTTGGTGGGTCCAGTCGCGATCCTGGGCGTGTGGCTGCTCATCTCGTCCAGATCTGCTATCGGTCCTCGGTCATTGGTTATGCTCGCCATGCACTCACCTACAGCACCTGGTCAAGAGCGCGGGCCAACTACCGCATGAAGGTGTCAGGGCGCGGCCGTGGCTTTGCGCGGGGATAGACACCCTGCCCTGCCCGGGAAGCTTGCCGAGCGTGCCGCGGCCCTGCAGCTTATGCTGGGTCGTTAGGCGGCACAGCGGCTGAGCGGTTGTACCACGGGGCGCGCCCTGAAGACCTGTCCGTATATGCCCGTTGACAACGAGCTCTACAACCGCCTCGCGGCGACCTGGTGGGACCCGCAAGGGATTCTCCACCTCCTCCGCGCGCTTAATCCCGCCCGCTTCGGCTACATGCGCCGGGTGCTGCTCGAGGAGTTGCGGCTGGAGCCGGCCGGTCGCCAGGCGCTTGACGTAGGCTGTGGGGGTGGGCTCCTGGCCGAGGAATTCGCACGGTTGGGCTTCGCGGTGACTGGGGTGGATCCGTCCGCTCGCTCCCTGGATGTCGCGCGGGCTCACGCCAGCGAGGCCGGCCTGAGCATTGAGTACCGCTTGGGGAGCGGTGAAGCCCTGCCCCTCGCAGACGAGGCCTTCGACGTAGTCTACTGCTGCGACGTCCTCGAACACGTCACGGACGTCGCGCTTGTGATCGCCGAAAGTGCCCGGGTTCTCAAGGCCGGCGGGGTCTACCTCTATGACACCATCAATCGCACCCCCCAGAGCAAGCTCATCATGATCAAACTCTTCCAGGAGTGGCGATGGACCAACTTCATGCCGCCGCGCCTGCACGACTGGAACATGTTCATCCGCCCCACTGAGCTCGTGCGCCTGCTGAAGCAGCAGGGTCTCCAGCCTAGGGACGTCTGCGGCCTCAGACCTCGTGCCAATCTCATCACCATCCTGCGCGCGCTTCGAGCTCGCAAGTTGGGCAAGCTGAGCTACCGGGAGGCCGTGGAGCGCATCGACCTGGGAGAGAGCACAGACACCTCCGTGCTCTACTTGGGCTATGCTCAGAAGGATGTGTCCTCTGCCTGCCGAGCAACCCGATAGCCGTTGAGCTGGTTGAGAAATCCAGTTTGAAGTGCAACAATCAGCGATGTGGGACATAGCATTCCTCCGGAGTCCGATAGCCGAGGCGTTTGCGGGGTCGCTAGGCAGCGCCACGGAATCTCGCGCCCGTTCTGCGAGCGCCCGAAGACCTGTTCCCAATCACCCGGGAAGGGCACATGAAGGAGAGCGCGAATGCTCGGTTCGCCATCAAGAGGTGGGATGAAGCGCCCTATAGTGAGGGTCAGGACCAGCCAAGACTCACTCGGGCTAGCGTCTCCAAGACCTACACGGGCGATATCGAGGGGGAGGGGCAGGTCGAGTACTTAATGATGTATCGCAGCGACGGCTCGGCTACCTTCGTAGGCCTCGAGCGGGTCATTGGACGAATCGGCGGCAAGACCGGGACCTTCGTGCTCCAACGCACTGGCATATTCGAAAGCGGACAGGCGAAGGAGTCCTATTACGTTGTCCCCGGCTCCGCAACTGGAGACCTGCAGGGCCTCCTGGGCGATGGCAGCTCCGCCGTTGGGCACGGCATGGAGCATCCTTTCACCCTGAGCTATGAGTTGGCCTAGCACCTGCGTTACGGCGCTGCCTAACCTGCCCTTGAAGCTGCGGGCCCGCGGCGGCCGCTTGAAGCAGAACTGCTCTATCTTGATCGCGACCGCCGCAGGCCGCAGCTTAAGCGCAATCCGTTAGACGTCCTCAGCGTTGGCCGTCGGCCCGCGCCCTCAGGGACCGACCGCTTAGGCACAACGGTCCGCACCCTGCGGTTCTATCTCCGACGTTTCGCCAAGCTGCCGCTCTCACGGGCCCTCTGTCGGCTTCCCCCCAGCCTTTCCGATCTTCTAGGTAGCCAACGCTCGGTTGACACCCTTCACAGGAGGCCATGGATATGAAGCCGACCAAGAACTCCGACCTGCAGGCGCAGGTTGTTCCCGATCTTCCACTTGCACCGGACCAGGCGACTGGTGTGAAGGGGGGAAGGATCGACGCCGCTAGCCCGAAGCTGTACGAGGCCGCCTGTAAGGGGACTCACCTCCCAGAAGTGGTCATTGAAGTGTGGTAGAGGGGGTGGGCCACCCAGCCCACCAACAAGGACAGCCCGTGGGGCCTGGGGCGAGCCAGCCCCACCCCCACGAGGCAGGATGCCCCCGACACACATTGTCGAAGCACCTTCGCCGACTGAGAATCTCCGGAGCCCACGAGCGTATTCTATTGGACGTGCCCTCGTTTCTGGTCCGTTTCTCACCCTGCGCCGGCCCCCGGCCGCTGCAGGCTCCACAAAGGACGATACCCAATGTCGACCCCAAAGAAGCCAGGCGCCAAGCGTGGTCTCAAGGATCTCCGAGGCAAGGGGCTCCCAGCAAAGAAGACACAGGCCATTCGCGGGGGCATGTCGGATATCAGCATCACGAAGCTGACAGACAAGAGTACGCCGAAACTGCAAGGGTAAGGTCGCACGACCCAGCATCGACGGTTCCGGCCGCGGCCTAACCACCGCATCAAGCTGTCGGGGCGCGGCCGTCGGTTTTCTTGGGGACACACAACGTGGTGGCGGCTGGGCCGGTCTGGCCGGCCGAGCCGCATCCCTGCAGCTTATGCGGGGTCGTTAGGCCCACCACCACAGACCCCTTCTCAGGCCACTACTCGAGTGCCTTGCTCCGGAACCCCCACAACCACCTATTGGTCCTGGCTCGTTCGACCCCACCCTGTCTCGGCCAGCCCGCAGCTGGTCCCCCAGGTTACCTTTCTCCTGTCGGCGTCCCACCCGCTGCTGGCGCCATCGCGCCATCTCCGGTTTCCCTTCCTCGACCCGGAGATCTTGTGTCCGCCTTCAAGCCGCAGCAACGCCATCTGACCATGCAGGGCCGTGCCTTTCACTTCGTCTCCTACGAGGCACGACCCGCGAACTTGAGACGCGCGGAGCTGGCGTCTCCTGCGATGTGGTTCCTCATGGTGGAGGGGCGCCGCTGGCCGGTCCTTCCCTGTGACCCTAGCCTGTCTCTGCCCCAGCTCGACGCGGCCCTGTGCGCCTGGGCTGAGGACAACGCCATTGGTCCGATTGAACCTACCTCAGTTGCTCCCATACTTGGGACCACTCTTCCCAGTCGCCGCTACGAGCAATGGTGGGGGCCTAACTAACGCATGAACCTGACACGCCTCGGCCATCGGTTCTCGAGGGCCAGAGACCACCGGCCGTCGTCTCGCTCGCTTGCGCTCTCCAGCGCCTCCGGTGTGGAGAGAGCCGAGTCCGAGCGGCTGGGGCCCCCGTCGAGGAACTCGAAGCACGTCTCCTCGCCACCGCTCGAGAGATCCACACGGAGTCCGGGCGACACGGGTTTTCTCGAGGAGTGGACAATCAGACGCCGACGCACTCGCTCGCGCGAGCGCGCCTCGGCCTGCAGCCTATGCCGGGTCGTTAGACGAGCCCGGACGAGCCCATCGGCTTCCTTCATCGCCTCCCACCCGGCACCGCCACCTGCTGGACACCCATCGGACCTGCCCCTAAGTTTGCTGACGGCTCTCTCGGGCCCGACGCTGTCGCCTGTGCCCCGCAGAAGCCAGGAGGAGCTCTGATGGCCACCTACCTCTACCACTGTCTTGCCTGCGGCCACGACTTCGAGCGTGCGGAGTCGATGAGCCAGCACGAGCACGCTCACGCCGCCTGCCCCAAGTGCAAGAGCACTAAAGTCGAGCAAATCCTCACGCCCTTCTTTGCGAAGACAGGGCGCAAGGCCTGACCTCGGCCGGGACAGGAACCCCACACGTCGTCCAGCGTCCTGCGGCCCCGGATCGCTGGAGCCGGCGATTGTGCCCGCCCTTCGCCTGCCCCTTCAACTGAGAACCTCCGATGACCCGCTACCTGGCGGTCTCCGGCACTGTGTTCGGCCTGATTGCGTTGCTGCACCTCCTGCGTGTCGTCACCGGCTGGCACGTTACGGTGGCCGTCTATTCTGTTCCTCTATGGTTCTCCATCATCGCCATCGCGGTGTTCAGTTGCCTTGCAGGCTGGGCGGTCCGCCTGAGCCAGCATTTGAAGGGCTGATCGCCGCGCGGGTTACCTAACTACCGCATGTTGCTGGGACAGGGCGCGGCCGTCGCTTTGCGACGTCCATGCACAACCCGACGCTGCCAGTGATGGGCTTGCCGACCGAACCGCGGCCCTGTACCTCATGCGGGGTCGTTAGGCGGCGACGGTCCGCACTGCACGCACAAGGCCCAGTGCACGAGGGTCCCAGTCGGACAATGCTTCCGCTGGGACCCTCCGTTCGCCTGACCCTCGGGCGCCCAGGGCCCTAGGCGTTCTTCAGGCTTTCCAGGTCGCGCTGGGCTTTCCGCAAGAGGTCCTTCTGCGCCATGTTTTCCTCGACCTTCGTCACCCCGCCCTTCACTGCTTCCGCCGTTTTCGCATCGCTCATGGACAAGTCCACGAGACGGTTGCGTGCGTTCCCCATCCGCTTCGGCGATCCCTTTGCCATAGTCTCTCCTCCGCGCCTGGTTAGCCCGTAACCACTTGACCACCAATCTATTACGACCGCTCAGGGCACCCCAGGGCTCGCGCCCCCCAAGGCTCGCCGGGACCCAACTCAGCTCCCCGGCCCCTCCAGCCCCACCTTCACGGCTCGCATCGGTGCCCCTGTCTCCCTGGTATCGTCAACGGTTACCCCCGCCCGACATCACTGAGGGATGCATGCCCGGGGTCAATGCCTTGGGCAGCCCGGTGCCCGCTTGGCCGCATCGCGTTACAACAGGCTCGGGCCCGTGCTCTGGGCACTCCTGTCCACGGGCTGTTCGCCGCCTGTACATTCCAGCATGCGTATCCTCCTGATCGGTGCCACGGGCACCATTGGCCAAGTCGTCGCGGCCGCCCTTCGTCCGAAGCACGACCTCCTGCTCGCCAGCCACAGCAACGCGGACCTCCACGTCGACATCGCTGATCCCGCTTCGATCAAGCGGCTCTATGCCTCAGTCGGTCGCGTAGACGCGGTGATCAGCGCTGCCGGCCAGGCTCGCTTCAAGCCCTTTGCCCAACTGACGGACGATGACTTTCGGTTCTCTCTTGAGAACAAGCTTATGGGCCAGGTCAACCTCGTTCGCTACGGATTCGAATTCGTCAACGACCGGGGATCCTTCATCCTCACCAGCGGGTCGCTGGCCCAAAGACCCATGATCGGCAGCGGGGTCATCAGTCTGGTGAATGCCGGACTCGAGGGCTTTGCCCGCGCGGCGGCCCTCGAAGCTCCTCGATCCATTCGGGTCAACATCGTCGCCCCGCCGTGGGTCACCGAGACCCTCAAGGCCTTCGGGATGCCACTCGAAGGCGGACTGCCAGCGGCGCAGGTCGCGCAGGCCTACGTCCGCGCCCTGGAGGGTACGGGCACCGGCGAAACCATTTCACCCTAGGCCGTCCCCAATGCCGCCTGACGGACGCCGCCGCATGACTACCGCATGAAGCCGACACGCCTGCGGCCCTCGGTTTTCTAGGAGCAGATACCACCAGCCGTCGCTCTCCTCGCTTGTGCGACCGCGCCTCGGCCTGCAGCTTGCGCGAGGTCGTTAGACGGCCTGGAGCGTCCATGAGAATCAGAAGCATCATCATCGGCGGCGCTCTGGCTTTCCTTGGCCTCCTCGTGCTGGCGGGGCTTGTCGCCACCGCATCCTTCTACGCCCTGTTTTACTTCCCCAATCGCACCGCCAGCACCATCCGAACTATCGTCTCCTCGGGGCAGCAGCGTGAATACCTGCTCTACGTCCCGAAGAGCTACGAGCCCTCCAGGCCAGCATCCCTCGTTATCAGCCTGCACCCGGCGATGTCGTGGCCGACCTCTCAGATGAACATCAGCCAATGGAACAACGTGGCCGACGAGTACGGGTTCTTGGTCGTTTACCCTGCGGGAACCGGTTTCGGGCCCAAGACCTGGTTCATGGAGGGGCGGCAAACGCCAGCGCGCATGCCCGATGTCCGATTCATCTCGGCATTGATCGATACGCTGGAGGCGTCCTACAACATCGACCCACAGCGGATCTATGCCGATGGGCTGTCCAATGGCGGCGGCATGGCGTTCGTGCTTTCCTGCACACTCCCCGATCGGATCGCGGCTGTCGGCATGGTGGCGGCGGCGCGGTCCCTCGACTGGCCCTGGTGCGCGGACCATCGCCCGGTGCCAGCGATCGCGTTCCATGGGACGGCGGATCCCGTCGCTCCGTACAACGGCGGTCCGACCCCCGTGGGTCCCGACGTCTTTCCGGCCGTCCTGAGCTTCACGGCCACCTGGGCCGAACGCAACCACTGCGCCCCGAGGCCGCTTCTATCGACGCAGGCCACAGACGTCACCCGCCTGGAATACACGAGCTGTGCTGACGGTGCGACCGTGGTTCTGTACACGGTCCGGGGCGGCGGCCACCAGTGGCCTGGCGGCAAGCCACTGCCGGCGTTCCTCGTCGGCCCGTATACCCGCAGCATCGACGCGACGCGGCTCATGTGGGCCTTCTTTCAGGAACATCCATTTCCGGCCAAGTAGCGAGGCCGCGCGCCGTGGCCGGCATTCCGCGCGCTCCTGCTCGCCACCATTGCCGTCGGGCCGACCGGCGGCCAAGGGAGGAGCGACTGCATGCCCTCAGCGTTTCAAGTAATCGGCGCTCATGGCCTGAACGCCGCTCTTCATCATGCTCTCGGTAACCGCCTCGACACAGTCCAGCAGCGAGCCTTCCGAAGTTCCACTTGCGGTCGCGTGGTTACCCCACTCCCTCAGGTTGACCATGTGCTCACCCTTGGCCCCGCTCTTGACCACCTCCCTCGGGTATCTCACGATGGAGCCGGACAAGGCGCACGTCGTCGAGTGATCCTTCTCAATCTTGGTGATCGCTATCCTGATCGTGTAGCCTTTCGGATTACCAACCTTGGTCGTGGTGAAATTCGGGTCCTTGTCGACGATCTTCTTCACCACTGCTTGGATCTTTGCCTCGGCCTTGTCCGCGGATTCGCCAGCCTTGCTGCCGTTGTACAGCTTTGCCTTGGGATTGCTATTGTCGGTGTCCACGAAGATCGGCGGCATATACGCCTCCCAGGCGAAGGGTCCCGGATCATTGGCGAGAGCCGATCCGGTAATAGACAATTGGGCTGGGCCTGGCCCGTCGCCCGGAACCAGGTCCGCATGGGGATAATCGGGAAATAGGCTGGCAAGGCGACAGTCCACCGGCCGGGAGCCCTTTAGGGGGCCCGGCCTAGCCCGGGCCCAGACAATCTGCCAACTCTTCCGCTGGCTCGGCGAGGCTGATTCAGCTTTCGTCGCCCCGGACAATGCCACCTTCGTAGACCTCCCCGGCTAATCTTCGCCGGTCCACCGCCTGATCCGAGGCGTTGTGGGCTGGTTGCCCCAGGCCCCGCTTCCGATTCAGGGCGCCAACTGACCCCGCAGCGTGATGCCACCTCCGGCCCGACGACCCTTGATGTGGAGGCATGCGCCTCCGACCGAGGCCTCATGCGAATCCCGCAAGTCCGGTCTTGTGCACCCGCCAGCTCACTACCGCATGAAGGAGACACGCCTCGGCCGTCGGTTCGCTTAGGGTAAAGACCACCAGCCGCCGACGCACTCGCTTGCGCGAGCGCGTCTCGGCCTTCAGCTTATGCGGGTCGATAGCCGCTGAGATCAACTCCTCTTTGGACGGAGTTGCCATGATTCCCTCCCTCCTCCTCACGGCAGCCCTCTCGCTCATTGACCCATCTCGAGCAGCACCCCCAGCGACGCGCATCACCGTCCTCTACGATGCCTTCGGTGGCGGGCCCGGACTCGTCCGCGATTGGGGTTTTGCCGCGTTGATCGAGTACCAGGGCAAACGTATCCTCTTCGATACGGGTAACAACGCGCAGGTCTTTGCCAACAATGTCCGCCGTCTCCATGTCGATCTCACGCACCTCGACCTCGTCATCGTGTCCCACCGCCACAGTGACCACACCGCCGGTTTGAGTGTCGTCCTCCGGGCGAACCCGGGAGTCCCGATCTATGCGCCGCGCGAAGGGTTCGGGATGTTTGGGGCTGCCGTCCCCGGGACATTCTATCGAGCCCTCCCCTCCCTCCCGGACAGCATGCGCTACTTCGACGGAGTGGTTCCCGATCAGATTCACTCCGGCACCTTATGGCCCGGCGCCCACATCGTTCTGGTCGATTCTGCTGTCACCATCGCGCCGGGCATCCGGCTCGTCGCCTTGGTGTCCGACGCCCCCGGCACCCGGGAGCTCCGTGAGCTCTCCCTCCTCCTCTCGACTCCCGGTGGGGATATCCTCGTGGTTGGGTGTTCCCACCCGGGGATTGAACGCATTCTTGCAGCTCGGGGGACGCCGGAGACGCCCGTGCGGGCCCTCTTCGGTGGGCTGCACTTGGTCGCGGCCCCCGACTCGCTCGTCGCCGCCCTGGCCGAGCGTCTGCACCGAGAGTGGCAAGTGACCCAGATTGCCCCGGGTCACTGTACTGGCGAGCCAGCCTTTGCTGCCCTGCAACGCGAATACGGAACCGATTACCTGTACGCCGGCCTCGGGCGCCGCGTGGTCGTGCAGTAGCCAGCCCAGGTCGCGCGTACGCTTCGGCCATCGGTTTGCTCAAGGCTAAGACAACCAGGCGGTGGCTTGCTCGCTTGCGCGAGCGCGCCTCGGCCTGCAGTTTGTGCGGGGTCGTTAGGCGCACCGGCCCGAAGGGTGCGCGCCTCGCCACTAGCGCCACGGTCCACTGCCTCCTCGTCTGTGGGCTGGACGAGATTGGGGGAGATGCGCTCGGCACCGGCCTCAATCTCTCCAACGCTGCCACCATCGGACTCGGGCTGCTCTTTGGCCTCGTGGGTGGCTTCGGCCCAGGTGTCCTCCCCTGGTTCAACCGGGGCCTTTCCCTAACTCATGCCGCACGTCGTGTTCTGGTCACGGAGGGGCTCGGCATCGCGGTCATGGAGACTGCCGAGGCGCTCAGTGAACTGCTGACCCGGCCTAATGGCTGCGACGCTCAGCCGACCGTTCTATTGGTTTGGCATCGCTGGTGCACTGGTTGCCGGGTTTGTTGCTGCGTGGCCCGTCAACCATGTCGTGGCACGGCGAAGAGTGACGCACGCTCACACTAAGTGGCGGCAGCCTAACCACCGCGTGAAGCTGCCAGGGCGCGGCCGTCGCTTGCGACGGCCTGCAGACAGCCAGGCGGCGCCGGGGATGGGCTTGCCGCGCGAGCCGCGGCCCTGCAGCTTACTCGGGATCGTTAGGCCCACGGCACTTTGACCGGATCCTCACCCATGCATTGCCTCTCTCCTGCTACTCCCCTCGCCAAGGATGCGATTCGCGCTATCCAAACGGGGAATATCCCGGCCCTCCAGCAGTTACTCACCGACCATCCGAGCCTCGCGACTGCCCGCGTTGGAGACGAATCCCGCGGCGGGACAGCCCGCACCCTGCTTCACGTGGCCACCGACTGGCCCGGCCACTTTCCCAATGGGGCAGCGATAGTGAGCATCCTGGCAGCTGCCGGGGCCGACGTAAACGCCCCATTTACCGGTCCCCACGCTGAAACCCCGCTCCATTGGGCGGCGAGCAGTAACGATGTCACGGTCCTTGATGCACTCCTCGACGCTGGTGCCGACATCGAAGCCCCGGGGGCTGTCCTGGGCGGTGGCCCACCCTTAACTGATGCGACCGGATTCCGCCAATGGGCCGCCGCGCATCGCTTGGTCGCTCGCGGCGCCCGAACCACCTTGGGCGATGCGGCCAGCCTAGGCCTTCAGGATCGCCTTGAGGAGTTCTTCGCGGGCACCAGAACCGCCCCGACCGAGGCCGAGATCAACCGCGCCTTCTGGTGGGCGTGTCATGGCGGCCAACAAACCGCGGCGGCGTACCTGCTCGATCGCGGCGCTGACGTGAACTGGGTCCCGCCTTGGGAGGATGCCACCCCACTCGATGCCGCAGAAGGCGCAAAGGCACCGGCATTGGTAGCATGGCTACGCGCCCGTGACGGTCGGACAGTTCGCGAGCTCAAGCGCCCACTGCACTAGGGCTCCCCGCCTCCGCGCCGGCGCCTAACTACCGCATGAAGCTGACACGCCTGCGGCCGTCGGTTTTGCTAAGAGCACAGACACCGGGACGGTGGCTTGCTCGCTTGCGCAAGCCAGCCTCCGCCTGCAGCTTATGCCAAGGCGTTAGGCAGCATCACCCGCCTGATTGACAGAGCAAGGCAGTTGTGCCACACCTCCGCACTCGGCCCAGCCCCCCCAAGGCCGCACATCGCAGGTCCACTCGAAGGAGTCCCGAGCATGCCAAAGGCCAAGCAGGCACCCAAGAAAGGGCCGGTCTTCCGCTTCGAGTATGTTACGAGCACGGTATCGTTACTCGTGCACGCCGGCCAAGGTGATGGGATAGTGGCACATGTTGTGAATGACAGCGCTGCCCTCCAGCACACGCGCGTCATCATCTATCACAATACGGGCGCCGGGGCAGTGGTGTCGACTGATTCCGGGGTCACCGCGATCGTACCCACCTGGCAATGGAGCATCGCCTTCACGGTGCCTTCTTCCGGAGAGTACTGGGTCCGAGTCGCGGCCACCTCTGAGGTCCTTATCCCCAAGGTGTCGTTCGAACGAGTTCAGAGCGGGATCTGGCTCCCGCTCGTGACTTACCGCCCGGGTGATTTCGCGGTCTTTCGTCTTACGCCGAGTCGCCGGCGCCTGTGGTAAGTGGCTGAGTAACGAGCGGTCGGTCTCTTATCATCAAGGTGGCTCCTTTACAGGCCCACGTCATGATGCTGCCTAACCACCGCATGAAGTTGGCAGGGCGCGGCCGCCGCTTTGCGACATCCTTGCACAGCCGGACGGTGCCCGGGATAGACTTGCCTAGCTAGCCGCGGTGGAGCGTTACGAACTGGCCGGCCCCAGTTCGACTGTCGTTTTCCGGTGCCTCCTGGTACGCGCACCACCGAGAGTCTCCCCCCGATTCACGGGTGCGCTGCATCAACCCAGAGTGACCTGTCAGCTACAGGTTCGCAAGGCGCGCTCATACCGGACCCCGCACACGGAGAAAGACTTCCAATGCCGCCCTTCGACATGAGCCTGGTCCAGCGGGGCGCCCGCCTGCGCCGGTCGCCCTTCTATGAAGCCGAACAAGGTCATAGCCCGCGCGGATACACGGTGTACAATCACATGCTCTTCCCCACCCACTACGCCGACTTCGAGGCCGAGTATTGGCATCTGCTGAAACACGTAACGCTCTGGGACGTTG
>Ga0326726_10001629_pt1 | contig 20909 bp, 21 predicted proteins | sample MHFenrmetagenome_2_FD_207603 | JGI IMG/M metagenome (GOLD analysis project Ga0326726, IMG submission 207603) | Lab enriched peat soil microbial communities from Michigan Hollow, Ithaca, NY, United States - MHF15MN | ecosystem: Environmental > Terrestrial > Soil > Wetlands > Peat | place: USA... | reverse complement strand
GGCGCTCAGGTCCGGGACATGCGGCGGTTCGCGACGGTCGGCGCGGCCGTCGCATGCTCCCGTTTTCTTGGGTGGACGGGTGGACGGGTAGACAGGTGGGCGGTGTGTACGAGAGCCCGCGGCCCCGTCCGGGAATCCCCCACAAAAAAACAAGCAACCTACTACGAGAAGCCGCCTTCTTCCCGGACGGATGGCGACCACCGCGACCGATAGCTTCGGGCCGGGTTCCAGCAGGACCATGTGCGTTCTGCATCAAACCGTACGACGCTCACCCGACCCGGAGGATGATTCTAATATGAAAACCACCAAGACCCTCGGTCTCGCGACCCTGCTGCTTGCGGCGTTCACCGTAAGCGGATCGGCGCAGCAGCCAGCCAACACCGGCGACTCCGTTCCCGCTACGAAGGCGGCCCCGGATTCCAGCAAGAAGACGACCCCAACGTCGGTCAGTCTCTTCCGCCCGAAGGATATTAACCACATCCGCCCGGCCGACATGCGCGGCGTGAACGTGTTTGAATCTCCGAAAGAAGACGAGGTGCCGTACACCGGCTTCGTCCTCTCCTTCGGCGGCGCCTTCACGCAGGAGTTCCAGGGGCTCTCGCACAACAACACCGCGGCTCCGGTCGTGGTCAACGGCGTCAACAGCAATCAGCTGATCACCATCGGTCACGGCTTCAACAACGCGGTGGCCAACCTGAACGTGAACGCGCAGCTCGCCCCGGGCATCCGCGTGGCGATGACCTCGTACCTCTCGGCGCGGCACCACCAGGAGTCGTGGGTCAAGGACGGCTACGTTCAGATGGATGCGTCGCCGATCGACAACGCGCTGCTCAACAGCATCATGAAGTACACGACGTTGAAGGTCGGCCACTTCGAGATCAACTACGGCGACTCGCACTTCCGCCGCAGCGACAACGGCAACTCGATGTTCAATCCGTTCGTCGGCAACTACATCCTCGACGGGTTCACCACCGAGATCGGCGCCGAAGTCTACGCGCGCTCGAACGGCTTGCTTGCCATGCTGGCGGCGACCGGTGGGGAGATCCATGGCCAGGTGACGGCTCCGGGGGCGCGCTCCCTGAGCACGATCGGGAAGCTCGGCTTCGACCAGCAACTGACCAACGACGTCCGCGTCCGCTTGACGGGCTCGTTCTACGCCAACAACAAGGCGGCAAGCAACACGCTCTACACCGGCGATCGCGGCGGGTCACAGTACTATGACGTCCTCGAAAACACCGCCTCGACAGAAACCGCGAATGCGTGGTCGGGCCAAATCCGTCCGGGCTTCTCGAACAAGGTGAACGCCGAAGTCGTGAACCCCTTCATCAAGGTCCGCGGCGCCGAGTTCTACGGACACTTCGAGACTGTGACGGGCGGCTCGTTCACCGAGCCGAAGCTGCGCACGCTACACCAGAACGTGTACGAGGCGCTGTATCGCTTCGCCGACGACCGCCTCTACCTCGGCGGCCGCTACATCCACCTCAACGGTGAGCTGATCTCCAAGACCTACACCGATCAGACGGTGAATCGCACGCAGCTCGGCGGCGGCTGGTTCGTGACGCCGAACGTGCTGGGCAAGGTGGAGTGGGTGAATCAGAAGTACCTGGACTTCCCGACGAGCGACATCCGCTACGGCGGTCAGTTCAAGGGCTTCATGGTCACCGGCACGATCGGATTCTGAGGAGTGCAGCAACGGCCGGCGTCCGATGTGGGGCGCCGGCCGGTTCGCATGGAGAGCGCCCCACTTGCTTCGGCCGGGGCGTTTCGCCGCATCAATTACGAAGCTGGGAGGTCCTCACAATGAAAGCGGCATTCCCGGGGTCAGCGACGACGATCTTCCTGCTCTTCTTCGGCATCGCTCTCATCGATGCGCTCACCGGCGGGAGCGTGTTCGGCATTCTCTTCTGGCTGGCCGTCGGAGCCGTGTTCGTCTACGCCGATTTGCGGCGCATCCGTCGGTTTCGCGAGAGCCGTTGACGGCGCGTTCGCACGTTGGGTGGACCGGTGGCCCGGTGAACAGATCCCGGCGAACGATTATTCGTCCGCCGGTGTCGTCGTTATAGTAGCGTGACCGTCCGCGCCGTACTCGACGTGGACGCGCCAGGGTTGGCAGCAGACCTGGCAGTCCTCGACGTAGTCCTGCCGAGCTCCGCTGCCCGGATCGAGCGCGATGACGATCGCCTCGCCGCAGTACGGACACGTGACCTCGCCTTCCACATCGGCTGTGCCGTCGCCGAGAGGGAAGTCACGATCGAGGTCGAAGTCCTCAGGCTCGGGATCAAACGCAAACCGCATACAGAAACGTAGCGATTTGCAAAGCGCCTCTCGACCGGTCCACTGGTCCACCCGTCCACCCGTCCACCCGTCCACCCGTCCACCTACGACACGTACACGATCTCGCCCTCGGCGTCGATGCCCATCTCGACCTCCATGCCGCAGACGCCGCACACCTTGTTGGCGATCCACTTGACGGATGCCAGCTCGCCGGTCGTCGGCGGCGCGGGCTTGACCTTGAGCTTCTTATAACTGTACTCACCACAGTTCTCGCACGCGTGACTCTTGGCGATGCGCTCGGCGCGCTCCTGCGTGATGCGGGGCAACGATCACCCGCCGCTCTTCGGGGGGATCGCGGCCGGGCTTCCCAGCGCGCCGCTCGGCCGTGATGGCGACGGCGGCTCGGCCGTGCTGGGCTGGCGCATGATGAGCTCGCGGATCCCGCCGAGCGCGCCCATCACGCCCGCGGCTTCGGCGGGCAGGAAGATCGTCGTGCCCTTGCCCTGGGTGACCTGCGGCAGCGCCTCGAGGTACTTCATGCCGAGCATGTACATCGCGGCCTCACCCGGCGGCAGCGAGCTCGTGATCTTCAAAATTGCCTGCGCCTCGGCGTCGGCCATTGCCATGCGCGCCTCGGCGAGCCCCTTGGCGCGCAGAACGGCGGCCTCGGCTTCGCCCTGCGCACGGCTCACCTGCGCTTGTTGCACGCCTTCAGCCTCGAGAATCGCGGCGCGCTTTGACGCCTCGGCGTTCGTCACCGCGGCGCGACGCTCGCGTTCGGCGCGCATCTGCAACTCCATCGACTGCTGAATGTCCCGCGGCGGCTCGATCGCTTGCAGCTCGACGCGCGTGACGTCCACGCCCCAACCGATCGACGCTTCCTCGATCACCTCGCGCATCCGGCGGTTGATCATGTCGCGGCTGGCGAGCGTCTGGTCGAGCTCGATGTCGCCGACGATGTTGCGGAGCGTGGTGCGCGTAAGCGTCTCGAGCGCGAACGGCAGATTCTGGATCGCGTACGCGGCCTTCTGCGGATCGGCGACGCGGTAATAGAGCACGGCGTCGATGTCGATGGTGACGTTGTCCTTCGTAATGACCGGCTGGCTCGGAAAACTGAGGACTTGCTCCCTCAGGTCGATGCGCGCGGTCGACCCTGACGTGATACGCTTTGCGCCACTCGGGTCCGTCTCCACGAATCGCACGTCGATGGTGCGGGGCCGCTCCATTCCGGGGATCAGAATGTTGAGCCCCGAACGACCGACGCGGTCAAAACGACCCCAGCGTTCGATGACCATGACCTCGGCTTGGCCGATCACCTTCACGCAGCGCACGATCAGCGAGCCGACGAAAACGACGACGATTCCTGTCGCTATCAAACCGAACATCGTTGCTCCCTATCGAGACGGACGGATAGTATCCGCCGCAGTGTGATTCGGCACGTGGCGCGGCATCATGCGCCGGCGTCGATGGAGTCCCACGGAACAAGTATACAAAACATGCCGAGTGCGCGCGCGCGAGATACATTCGCGCCCCCTGATCGCACTCGCGTCGAGGTCCGCGTTTGCGATCGGACCGATTCATGCGTTCGTGCTCCGTGAATTCGCACCCGGCCTTTCTCGCCCCACGGTTCCATGCGACTGATGTACCTGGCGATGTGCGCCGCCGCACTCGTCGCCTGTTCGGATGCCACTCCGACAGCGCCGGCACGCTCACGTCTTGCCCCACACGCCGGAGTCTCCGAGCCCGGCGCCGCACCGGAAAAGTTTGATCCACGTTCAGTAAAAGAACGGGTCGAGGAGATGGTCGGCCGCCAGTTCGGCCGCGTCACCCTACCGCCGGACGCGTTCTCGCAATCGGCCGACGCCGTGCATCCGGACATCGCCTGCACCAGCGGCGGCTGGAACGGGGGGACGTGCTGGCTGATGTACACGCCGTACAAGAACTCCGACCCGTCGTGGGAGAACCCGGGTTTCCTCCTCGCGGCGAACGACACGTTCTGGATCACGCCCTCGGCCATTCACAACCCGATCATCGGCTTTCCGGGCATCGGAAGCTACAACTCCGATCCGGACCATGCCTTCGATCCCGCGACCGGGCGTCTCGTCCAAGTGTTCCGCGTCGTCGCCGACACGACGAACCGGATCATGCTCATGTCCACCGCGAACGCCCGCCAGTGGACCACGCCAGTGGTCGCGTTTTCGGTGCGCAGCCACGACGCCGTGTCGCCGTCGCTCATCATCGAGAGCGACCGAACGGCAAAGGTGTGGTATCTGAAATCGGGCGTCGCCGGCTGCAATGCATTCAGCACGACGCTCGAGCTTCGCACCGCGACGCCCGCGCTCGCGGAACCCTTCGAGACCGTTCATTGGAGCGCGCCGGTCACGACCGATCTGTCGATTCCCGGCTATGTGCCGTGGCACATCGACGTCGCGGAGTTGCCGTCGGGCGGATACGTCGCGCTGGTCGCGGCGTTTCCGCGGGGATTTAGCTGCGGGCAGAGCGACCTCTGGCTCGCGAGAAGCGACGACGGGCTCACTTGGCACACCCTGTCAATGCCGATCTTCTGGCGCGGAATGGCCGTCGCCAAGCAGCGCGCGGTCTCGACCTGGTATCGCGGCACGCTCCGCTATGACCCGCAGACCGACATGCTCGACATCTGGCCGTCGGCGCTCGCCGGAACCGCGTGGACGATCTACCACACGAGCCTTCGCCTCACGGAGATCACGGAATTGACGGCCGTCGCGAAACCGAGCGATCTCAGGGCCGTCGCCGCCTCGTCGAAGAACGTGCCGAAGCCGACGATCCCGATGCCCTAGCCTGGAACTCTCCGCCGATTGCCGGGATTCATCGCGCGGCGCCTGACTAGCAGGCGCCGCGACGACTTTGCGGCCCGCCCTTCGCGCCCAGTGCTCCGGCCGCGAGTTGGCCAGCCATCGGAGGAGATGACAGCATGCGAATGTGGGGACTCTCGCTCGCGGCGATCGGAATCGTGATCGTGGCTGCGTGCGGCGGCGGCGGTGGTGGAGGCGCGCCGACGGGCCCGGGAACGCAGCCCGGAAGCGGAAACAACAACAACAACCCCAATACGGTCACGCTCGTCGACTCGAGCTTCAACCCGGCGAACATCACCATCAAAGCCGGCCAGACGGTGACTTGGCAGTGGAGCGCGTGCACGGACACGAGCGGTGGCTACGGCTATGGGAACGGCTACGCGTGCATCACGCACCAGATCCAGTTCGATGACGGCAGCGGCACGACGTCGGCGAAGCAGGATCAGGGCACCTTCAACCGGACGTTCACCACGACCGGGACCTTCAAGTACCACTGCGTGATTCACGGCGGCTACATGACCGGTCAGGTGGTCGTCCAGTAGCGCCTCAACCTGCCGATCGGCCGGTTCGCACCACGGCCTCGTACACGAATGCTCGCCCCCCGGGCGGGCATTCGCTTTTTCAGGTGCCGTTCCGCACCCTGCAAAACGCAGTGGGCGGTCAACGTCGCGGCGACTCCTGCGTTTACGTTAATTAAGAAGGCTTTGCGGACCGGCGCCGGCCGACGCCGCGCGTTTCGCCAACTCGCCACGTCGCCACCCACCCGAACCGTCAATCCGGTCCCGTTTCCGAATGCCCCGCGTCGCGCTCGGCCTGGCACTCCTTCTCTCGACGGGCCTCACGGCCGCGGGTGGGGCGCAGGGCGCACGGGATGCGTCGACACAGCCGAAGTTCACGACGCAGGTGTTGATCGTCCCCGCGTTCCTCGGAGCGGATCGCGGGTTGGCGAGTCGCGGCGCGGACATCGTTCGCTCCCGCGTCGCGGCGGCGTTCCCGAAAGGCGAGCTCCGCGTCATCTCGGGCGGCGACATGGACGATTGGTTCCGCCGCTCGGGGTTCGAGGAGAATCCCGCGCTGAGCGACGGCGAGCTCAAGGAGATGGCGCGGAAGTTCCGCGCCGATGAGCGGATCACCGGCACGCTGGTGCGCGCGCCGGATGGGTCCGTTCGGATCGACGCCTCGCTGTCGCTGATTCGCGACCCGCGACTCGCGCAGCCGCTCGTCGCGACCGCGGCGTCGGTGCCGCTCGCGGCGGAAGCCGTCGCGGCAGAGGCCATCGCGGCGCGGCGCCAACTGTCGCCGCTGCGCCAATGTGAGAATTTCGATCGCGAAGGAAACGCGCGCGGCGCTGCCGCAGCCGCGACCACTGCGATCGCGCTCTACCCGCGAGCGGTGCCCGCACGGGTGTGCCTGCTCAACGCGCTCTCGCACCTCGAGGTCAGCGCCGACAGCGTGATCGCCGTCTCGCGCGCGACGCTCACCGTCGCTCCGAACAACGCCGTCGCGCTCGAGGACCTCGCGCAGGCGCTCGACTCGAAAGGCCAGTTTCGCGACGGGGCCCCCATCTGGACGAAGCTGCTCGCCACCGACTCGACGAGCGAAGCGATGATCGAGAAGGTCGTCAACGCGCTCGCGCGCGAGGGTTTTCCCAACCTCGCCGTCCCGATCATCGATCGCGGAACCGACGCTCACCCGGACAACCTGCCGCTGCTGAAGGTCCGCTGGCTCGTTCATCTGGCTGAGAACGACTGGAAGGGCGCCATCCTCGCGGGCGAGCAGATGCTGGCGCGCGACCAGGCCGCGCAGGCCGATCCCGACTTCTACGTGAGGCTCGCGACGGCCCTGCGTTCGGATGGAAAGTCGGAGCGCGCGCTTGCCGTCGCCGCCAACGCCGTCGCGAAGTTTCCCGAGAATGCGCCGCTGTACGTCCTCTATCTGCAGCTCCTGAAGGCCGAGGGCGACTCCGCGCTCCAGCGCGGTCTCGCGGCGTTTCCCGACAACGCGGAGGTGCACGTCTTCGCGGCGCAGACGTTCAAGGGCTCGGGCAACGCGGCCGCGGCGTTGGCCGAGACCAAGCGTGCGCTCGCCGTGAATCCGAGGCTCCCTCACGGCTACTTGCAGCTTGCGCAGCTCGAGGCTGACGCGGGAGAGCTCGACAGCGCGTTGACGGCGACCGAGCTCGCGCTGCGCACTGGTGAGGACTCGACCGTGGTCGCGCAGTTCGCGCTCGCGCGCGGCAACACGCTCTTCCAGGCGGCCGGCACGACGCAGAAGCGAGAGGACTTTCAGCGCGCGATGAGGTTCCTCGCCTTTGCCGTGCACATCAGGCCGACAGCGGAGGCCAAGTTTCTGGTCGGCGCCTCGGCGCTTTCCATCGCTCAGTCGGTGGCGACCGAGGCGGCTCCGGCGAAGAACTGCGATTTGTCGAAGCTCGCCGACTCGTCGTTGACCGAGGCGGAGATCAATCTCGTCGCCGGCGGTGCCGCGGCCCCCGACGCGGCGAAACAATATCTCGACTACGTCGCGAGACTCCGTCCGTACGTGTCGAACGAGCTAAAGGCGTTTTGCCCGCTGGCGCCCACGGGACACGGGGCGCCGCCGCCAAAGAAATAGCCGGCGCGATCGCACGCCGGCTATCGATCCAACAGCCGATTGCCGAGTTGGCGGCGAGCTACAGCGCGGGATGTGCCTCGGCCGCTGTGGCGTCGCTGGCCAAATCGCGTTCGCGTCGCGCTGTGCGCAGCAGATTCGCGCCGGTGTAGATGACCACGACGACGACCAGCCACTTGAGAACCGTCAGCGGGATGTTCGTGACGAGAAACGCCGCGATCAAAACGGCCGGGATGCCCGCCAACGCCATCGAGAGAATGACCGGAGCGTGATACGCGCCGCTTCGCATGAACCGAGCGTTGGCGAACGGCATGAGGAACGCGCACGAGCCCATCATGATGGGAAACGCAGTCGTCTCGGTCATGCCAAGGAGACCGACGAGAATCAGACACGGCGCGTACAGGCCGATGCCCAACGTCATCAGGGCGCCGAGCACGAAGTTCCCGCTGACGCCGATGGCCAGCCGCGCGCCGGTCAACTTCAGGACATCGCCGCCGGTTGGAGCCGCACCAGTTTGGCGAATGATCATGATGACCGCGAAGCCAAGAAGCGCAACCCCCATCCCGATCTGCACCTTCCGACGATTCCATCCGCTCACCACACCCGCGCCGAGCCACGCGCCGAGCACCGCCGCCAAGATCATCAGGATCAGCGTGGTGCTGTCCACCGGGACGAGCTTCGTATAGATGTACGCTTGAATCACGGTTGGAATCACGTAGCCGACATTCAGCGAGCCCGGAATGCGTTCGTCCGGAATCAGCTTCCACTGTCGCACCATCGACGTCGTGGTCGCATACGACCCGATACCGAGCGTATCGAAGAAATTCGCAACGAAGCTGATGACCGACATGCCGAGGGTCGGTCGCACGCGGTCGCCAGAATCCGCACGCTGGCGAAGCGAGCGCACGAGCATGACGAGATAGCCGATCGTCACGAGTGCGAGCGCAACGAACAACGCGTCGCGCGCAGTCGTCGATCCGGCGGCCACTGGGGCCGGAGCGGGAGCGGTGGCGGGGGCGGCTTGCACCATGGGATTGCGCGGTGAGAAGTGGGAACGACGGAAGCTTGCGATGGTCCGTGCGCCGGGATACTGTATCCCCTTCCCCCCTATCCCAGCAGTGGAGTTTGCATGACCCTTCGGACTGTACCTGACGTTAATCCCGCGCACCGCTATCCGCCATCAGGCGCGCGTGTTTCAATGCCCATTCGGCGACAGACCGTTGCCAGCATGACCGTCGAAGCGCTCCGCGAGCGAATTCTCCGCGGCGACTTCCCCGACGGAGAGCCCCTCCGGCAGGACGCTCTCGCCGACGAACTCGGCGTGAGCCGCATTCCCGTGCGTGAAGCGTTGCGTCAACTCGAGGCGGAGGGCTTGGTCAGCTTCAGCCCGCACCGCGGCGCCGTCGTCTCCACGCTCTCGCTCGACGAAATCGACGAGCTGTTCGAGCTGCGCGCCGACATCGAGGGCGATCTTCTTCGCCGCGCCATTCCCCTCATGACCGACGAGCAATTCGACCGGGCGGTCGAGGTGCTCGACGCGTTCGAAGATGCCTTGGCCGCCGGCGAGGCGTCGCGCTGGGGCCCGCTCAACTGGCACTTCCACGCCGCGCTCTACGCGCCCGCCAAGCGCAACTTCACCATGGGCGTGCTCCAGAAACTGCATCAGCACAGCGATCGGTACTTCCGGATGCAGGTGCTGCTCGCTGGTGGCGGGCACACCGCGAATCAGGAGCACCGCGCCATCGCCGCCGCCGTCCGCAAGGGCGACGTGAAATCGGCGACGCAATTGATGCGCGCGCACATCCTCGGCGCGGGACAGTCGCTTCTCGAACTCCTCCACGCGCAACGCAACGGAGCGAGCACGCCCGCGTCGGTGCCCGTGGTCGTCGCCAACGCCGACCGGTGACCGCTCCGGCCAAGCTCCGCCACTTCATCGGCGGGGAGTGGCGCGCGAGCGACTCTGACCGCTGGATCGCCGACGTCAACCCCTCGAACACCGAGGACGTCGTCGCGCAGGTCCCGGCAGGCACCAGCGACGACGTCGACCGGGCTGTGAGCTCGGCGGCGTCGGCGCTGACGGCATGGCGCGCGTTGACAGGCCCGGCGCGCGCCGACCTGCTCTACAAGTGGGCCGACGCAATCGCCGCTCGCGCGGACGAGCTGTCGATGCTCGTCACGCGCGAGGTCGGCAAGCCGATCGCAGAGTCTCGCGGCGAGGTCGGTCGGTGCGTGACGATCCTGCGCTATTACGCCGGCGAGGCGGTGCGCCCGATCGGCGACGTGATCCCCGCGCAGTCCGCGGGCTCACTGCAATTCACGCTGCGACGCCCGCTCGGCGTCGTGGCGCTCATCACGCCGTGGAACTTTCCGGTGGCGATCCCGCTGTGGAAGGCGGCGCCCGCGCTCGCCTTCGGCAACACCGTGGTGCTCAAGCCGGCCGAGTCGTCCTCGCAGTCGGCGATTTTCCTGGCCGAGTGCGCCGCGTCCGCCGGGATTCCGAGGGGCGTGTTCAACGTGCTGCTCGGCGCGGGTGACGTCGTCGGCGCGCGACTGATCGCCGCCGACGATGTGCAAGCCGTGAGCTTCACCGGCTCCGGGAAGATCGGCGCGACGGTGGCCGCTGCGGCGGCGCGACGAAACATCCGCTATCAAACGGAGATGGGCGGGAAGAACGTGGCGATCGTGCTTCGCGACGCGGATCTCGATCTCGCCGCCACGCTCACCGCCGCGGGCGCGATGCGCTACGCCGGACAGAAATGCACGGCGACGAGTCGCGTCGTCGTCGCGCGAGAGGTGGAAGGCGAGTTCCTGGATCGCTTGCGGAACCGCATCGCCGCGCTCCCGCTCGGTCCTGTGACCGATCCGGCGGCAGCGATCGGCCCGGTGATCAGCGCCACGTCGCGCGATTCGATTCGGCGCGTGCTCGACGAGTCGAACGCGGAGCGCGTCTACGTCGGCGACGTTCCGTCGTCCGGCGACTTCGCCAACGGCTACTTCGTCGCGCCGACGGTGGTGCGGAACGCCCCGGCCGACTCTGATCTGGCGCGTCGCGAACTTTTCGGTCCCGTGCTCGCCAGCTTCGGGGCCGACGATCTCGAGCACGCGATCACGCTGGCCAACGACACGGTGTACGGGCTGAGCGCGTCGCTCTTTACGCGCGACTTGCGCAGCGCGCTCCGCTACGTCGACCAGATCGCCGTCGGCATGGTGCGCGTGAACGGCGACACGACCGGCGTCGACCCGCACGCTCCCTTCGGTGGAATGAAAGGGTCGAGCTCCGGAAGCCGCGAGCAAGGCCCGGCCGCCCGCGAGTTCTACACCGAGATCAAGACCGTCCAGCTCAATGCCTGATCGAGCGAGCGGCGACGCGCTCGTTCTGCGCGTCGTGGACTCCCACACCGAAGGTGAGCCCACGCGCGTGATCGTCGATGGGTGGCCGCAGCCGGCGGGGGCCACCATGGCGGAGCGTCGCGACGACCTGCGTCGAAACGCGGACCACATCAGGCGGGGCGTCGTGTGCGAACCGCGCGGCCACGCGGCGATCGTCGGTGCGCTGCTCACGCCCCGGGTGACGCCGGGCGCGCAGGCGGGAATCGTCTTCTTCAACAACGAGACGTACCTCGGCATGTGCGGCCACGGCCTGATCGGCGTGGTGCGCACACTCCAACACCTCGGACGCCTGTCGCCCGGTGTCGCGCGTTTCGACACTCCGGTCGGTCCGGTGTCGGCCGAGCTGAACGACGACGGCTCGGTGACGATCGAGAACGTCGCTGCCAAAGCGCACGCGCTCGACGTCGCCATCGACGTGCCCGGATGCGGCCGAGTCGTCGGCGACGTCGCCTACGGCGGCAACTGGTTCTTCATCACGCACGTCGAGGCGAAACTGGACACGTCGAACGTGGACGAGCTGATGCGGCTCACGCGCGCGATGCAAGCCGCGATCGACGCGCAGCGCCCCGCCGGTGGCGTTCCGATCGACCACATCGAGCTGTCGGGCGCGCCACACGCCCGCGACGCCGACGCGCGGAACTTCGTGCTCTGTTCCGGCGGCGAGTACGATCGCTCGCCGTGCGGCACCGGCACGTCGGCTGTGATGGCCGCGCTCCACCGGCGTGGGTCGCTCGCCTTCGATCAACCGTGGCGGCAGGAGAGCATCACCGGCGGCCGGTTCACCGGATGGCTCACGCGTGGCAACGACGGCGAGCTGATTCCGCACATCCGCGGGCGCGCGTTCATCACCGGCGATTCGACCCTTCGATTCGACCCTGCCGATCCATTGCGTTTCGGCATAGGCGACTGATCGTGGGGGGGCGGGGGCGGGCGACATCCGACGCGATCGTGGTCGGCGCGGGAATCGTCGGCGCCGCGTGCGCCGAAGCCCTCGCCCGCGACGGCTGGCGCGTGACGATCCTCGAGGAAGCGTTCGCCGCCTCGGGCACGACCGCCGCGGGAATGGGGCACATCGTCGTCATGGACGACTCGCCCGAGCAGTTGGCGCTCACGGCGTACTCCGACCGTTTGTGGCGGGAGCTCGGCCTCGACGCGGACCGCCGCTCCGAGGTCGACCGCTGCGGCACGCTGTGGATCGCCGAGGACTCGACGCAGCTCGCCGCGCTCGCCGCGAAGCGAGATGCGTATGCGAATGCGGGGATCGCGACGGAGGTTCTCGACGCGCGTCAGCTCGGCGACGCGGAGCCGAGTCTGCGCGCCGGTCTCGCGGGCGCACTCCGTGTGCCTAACGACTCGGTCGTGTATCCGCCCGGCGCGACGCTCGAGTTGCTGCGCCGCGCGAGATCGAATGGCGCCGTCCTCCGCGAAGGCGTTCCGGTCGTATCGCTGGGCGCACGCTCGGCGCGGCTGCGCGACGGCGAGACGCTGCATGCGGACGTGATCGTCAACGCCGCTGGCGCTCGCGCCGCGCAGCTCACCGCCGGACTGCCGATCGTTCCGCGCAAGGGGCACCTCGCAATCACCGATCGCGCGTCGCGGGTCTGCCGGCATCAACTCGTCGAGCTTGGATACCTCGCGAGCGCGCGCTCGATGACGACGGAATCCGTCGCGTTCAACCTTCAGCCGCGCGCGACAGGACAAATGTTGATCGGGTCCTCGCGCGAGCTGGTGGGGTGGGACGCGTCGATCAACCGCGCAATGCTGCGCCGGATGCTCACTCGCGCTGTCGAATTCGTACCGAGCCTGGCGAACCTGTCGGTGATCCGTTGCTGGACGGGATTTCGGCCGGCGACGCCGGACAAGCTCCCGCTGATTGGCGCTTGGGATCCGACTCCAGGCGTGTGGATCGCCGCGGGGCACGAAGGGCTCGGCATCACGACGTCGGTCGCCACGGCTCGCGTCCTCGCCGATCTGGTGGCCGGTCGACCGTCCGCGATCGACGCGAAGGCGTTCGCTCCGACTCGATCGGTGGCGTCGCCCACTTACGCGGCCGAGGTGCCCGCGTGAAAGCCACGGTCGAGATCAGCGTCAACGGACGGCCGGTTCGCGTGGATCACGGATCGACCGTCGCCGCCGCTCTCCTCGCCGCGGGCGAAACAGCGTTTCGCATTTCCGAGAGCGGCGAAGCTCGTGCGCCGCTCTGCGGAATGGGCACGTGCTATGAGTGTCGCGTCACGATCGACGGCGTCGAGCAGCGGCGCGCGTGCCTCGTGAGCGTGCGTCCTGGAATGCGCGTGGTCGCAGGACCGGAGCGTCGATGACTCGCGCGACCTGCGAAGTCCTCGTCGTCGGCGGCGGACCCGCGGGCATCGCGGCTGCCTCGCGCGCCGCGGAGCTGGGCGCGCGCACGCTGCTCGTCGACGAAGGGCTCGCGCTCGGCGGACAGATCTGGCGCGCAAGCCACGTCGGTCACCGCGCCGGTGCGGCTCGTCGTTGGGTCGGCCGTCTCGCCCGCAGCGGCGCCGCGGTCCGCAGCTCGACGAGTGTGATCGACATCGACTCCGCGCGCGATCGCTTTCGCGTGGTCGGCGACGCGCAGGGCGACGTCATCTCGATCGATACCGCCACGATCGTTCTCGCGACGGGCGCTCGAGAGCTCTTTCTTCCGTTCCCGGGGTGGACGCTGCCCAACGTCTTCGGTGTTGGCGGCGGACAGGCGTTGATGAAATCGGGCATGCCGGTGAGAGGGAAGCGGGTCGTCGTGGCTGGCACCGGACCGCTCGTGCTCGCGGTAGCCGCGTCGTTCGCGTCTCATGGGGCTCGCGTCCAAGCCATGGCTGAACAGGCGCCGCGGGCGCGTGTCGCGCGATTTGCGGCCCGACTCTGGCGTACACCGCTTCGCGCGGGACAAGCGATGGCGCTCCGGGCGCGAATCGCCACCACCCGCTATTTGACCGGGACGTGGGTCACACGCGCGCAGGGATCATCGCGTGTCGAGTCGGTGACGCTCACCGACGGGCGCTCTTCTCGCGCGATCGAATGCGACATCTTGTGCACCGCGTTCGGGCTGCTTCCGAATGTGGAGCTTCCGCGGCTCGCCGGATGCGCGGTCGGCGCAGGCAGTGTGCTCGTGGACGACCGGCAGGCCACGAGCGTGGACGGGATCTATTGCGCGGGAGAACCGACTGGCATTGGCGGCGTCGAGCTCTCACTCGTCGAGGGCGAGATTGCCGGCACGACCGCCGCCGGCGCTTCGGCGAGCCCGCGACTTCTCGCGGCACGTGCGCGCCTGCGTCGCGATGCCGAAGTCCTCACCTCGACGTTCGCCCCGCGCCCGGAGTTGCTCCACCTCGCGAACGATGATACGATCGCGTGTCGCTGCGAGGACGTGCGCCTGGGCGAACTGGATCGGGCGTGGACATTCCGGCAGGCGAAACTCTACACGCGAATCGGCATGGGTCCGTGCCAGGGCCGAATCTGTGCTTCCGCACTAGAATGTCTCTGGGGCTGGCCGCGAGAAGGGCCGCGGCCGCCGATACAACCGGCTCGCGTCGCAGCCCTGCTCGCCGCGGCCGATGAGAACCCTGTCACGTGAACATCGAACTCTGACGGAGCTCGCGAACCATGGAGCAGCGCGATTGGCAAGGCGTCTTCCCCGCGATCACGACGCCGTTCGGCGCCGGACTCGCCGTCGATCATCCGCGTCTCGGCAAGCACGTGCGGTGGTTGGCCGACTCGGGGTGTCGCGGCATCGTCGCGCTCGGATCGCTGGGCGAGGCGGCGACACTGCGCTTCGACGAAAAGGTGAGCATTCTCGAAACGTGCCGGCGCGCTCTCGGCAACGACGTTCCGCTCGTCGCCGGGATCGCGGGGCTCGCCACATCGGAATGCGTCGTCCTTGCCGAGCGGGCCGCGAGCGCCGGATGCGACGGGCTGATGGTGCTCCCGCCGTATGTGTATCGCGGCGACTGGCGTGAAACGAAGACGCACTACGACGCGATCATCGGCGCGACCAAGCTCTCGTGCATGCTCTACAACAATCCGATCGCGTACGGCACCGACGTCTCGCCGGGGCAGATGGTCGAGCTGTCGGCGCACGAGAATCTGCACGCGGTCAAGGAATCGAGCGGCGACGTTCGGCGCGTCACCGCGATCCACGAGACGCTGGGCGACCGGCTGGTGATCTTCGCCGGACTGGACGACGCGATTCTCGAGTCGATCCCGATGGGCGCGAGCGGCTGGGTCGCGGGCCTCGTGAACGCGCTTCCGCTCGAGTCGGTCCGTCTCGTCGAGCTCGCGCGCGACGGCCGTATGGACGAGGCGCGCGCGCTGTACGAGTGGTTTCTGCCACTGTTGCGCCTCGACACGGTTCCGAAATTCGTCCAGCTCATCAAGCTCGTACAGGCGGAGGTAGGGCAGGGGAGCGCCGCCGTGCGTCCGCCGCGTCTCGAGCTCATCGGCACGGAGCTCGCCGAGGTCACAGCGCTCATTCGCGAGCGTCTGGCGTGCCGTCCATCGCTCGATGCGCCGAGTCGCCCGAAGAGCGGCGCGTTGGCATCGAGCGGCGTGGCGTGAACCGGGTCACGTGAGCGGTCGCGGAAACTACGCGAGGATCTATGCGGTCGTTCGCCGGATTCCGAGCGGCCGCGTGACGACATACGGAAGTGTCGCCCGCATCGCCGGACTTCCCGGCCATGCACGACAGGTAGGGTACGCGCTGGCGGCGTTGCCGGCGGGCAGCACGGTGCCGTGGCACCGCGTCATCAACGCGCAGGGCCGCCTCAGCCTCGAGCGCGACGGTCGAAGCTCCGGCACGACGCAGCGCATCCTGCTCGTTCGCGAGGGCGTGACCGTCGACGCGAGCGGCCGCGTGTCGCTCGCGCGATTCGGTTGGCGCGTCGCGCCAGCGCGCTGAAAGCCGGCAGGTAGAGAGAACCCCATCGACGCATCGCGGGGACGGTCTTTCGTCCACGTTCTCGGACGCCGCCGCTTGCGACCGGGGTCACAGGCTTCGTGTAAGTCCCTCGACACAAACGAGTTCGGCGGTCTGGTCCGGAGGAGGTTCGCCTGGTCCTTGGAATGCTCTCCCAAGGCGCGCAGCGAAACCTCACATCAACCTCGAGCTCATATGCGCAGCATTCGCAGCTTTGTCATCGCGGCATCGGCGGTGGCCGCGGGATCACTCGGCGCCCAAGCGCCCGAGTCGCGTACCGCGATGCACGTGACGCCGTACGTCGGATACATGGTGTTCGGCGACTACTTGAAGGGTCCGCTCGGGACGAGCCTGACGAACGCGCCGGGCCTCATGTACGGCACGCAGCTCAACCTGTCGCTTTCGCCGAACCTCTCATTGGTCGGGAACCTCGGCTACACGTCGTCGGACATCAAGATCGGCGTGCCGTTCTTCGGCGGGATCAGTGCGGGACACAGTACGATGTACATGTACGACGCCGGCCTCGAGTACGAGTTCGGCGCGTCGAAGAGCGCGTCGATTCCGTTCACCCCGTTCGTCACAGGCGGCGTCGGGGCGATGCGCTACAACATCGACGAAGACATCGCCTCGACGACCTCGACGAACCTGGCGGGCAACGTGGGAGTCGGCGCCGACTTCGTCGTGGGACGCGGCGTCGCGCTTCGCTTGATGGCGAAGGACTACATCGGCCAGTTCAACTTCCAGGACGCGACGGGCCTCGGCCTGACGGGTCAGACGGCAAACAACTTCGCGTTCACCGCGGGCCTGCGCTTCGACTTCTAGTCGCCGGACCAGCACCCCAGCGCGAGAATAGTTGAACGCAGATGCCGCGGATTGAATCTGCGGCATCTGCGTTGAGTCTTCTCGATCCGGCTATTTTCGTCGCATGAGTCGTGGGCAATCGGCAACGGCGGGTTCTGCGTCCGGCATCGTGCGCGGGCTGCTCGCGGGCGCGATCGACTACGCCGGCCTTTTTCCGCCCGCCGCGCTCGACATGCGCGCGGCAGTAGGCAACTACCTGTCGTATCGCGCGGGCGATGACGCGGCGCTGCTCGGGCGGTTCGTCGTACCCGCGGCGCGACTGAACGAGCTCGCGGAGGCGCTCGGCGACATGGGCGCGTCGCGCGTCAAGGTCAGCGCCGTGCTCGGCGCGAATCCGTTGGCGGACCTCGATGCGGCCGCTGCGTTCAACGCGCGCTTCGCGGGCGATCCGGCCACGATCGAGTCGATCGAGGCCAAAGCCGATCGCCCTGGTGTCATTTACGAGCTCGCGGCGAAAGCGTCCCGGCTCGAGGTGTTCGTCGAGCTTCCGGTCGATGGAGAGCTGGAGCTGCTCGTGAACGCCGCGCGCGCAGTCGGCGTTCGCGCGAAGATTCGAACCGGCGGTGTCACCGCCGAGGCGTTCCCCGACGCCCGCTCCGTCGTGCGGTTCATGCGCGCGTGCCTCGACGCCGGCGTGCCCTTCAAGGCGACGGCCGGTCTGCACCATCCGCTCACGGGAACGTATCCGCTGACGTACGAGCGAGGCTCGCCGAGCGGGACGATGTTCGGTTTTCTCAACGTATTTCTCGCCGCTGCGTTTCTCGCCGGCGGGACGTCGGACCAGGACGCCGCGCGCCTGCTCGAGGATCATGACCGGGCGTCCTTCTCGTTCACCGAGGGCGGCGCCGACTGGCGTGGCCACTCCGTCGATTCGGCGCAGCTCGTATCCACGCACGCGCGCGTCTTCGGCTCGTTCGGCTCGTGCTCGTTCCGCGAACCGATCGACGAGCTGCGATCGATGGCCCTCCTGCCGTGAGCGACCTAGATCGAACCCACGATCCGGCTCTCACCTCCTGGGTCGAGTCGGCGAACGACCCGCGCACCGATTTTCCAATTCAGAATCTTCCGCTCGGTGTGTTTCGCCGGCGGTCCGCGTCCGACCACGCGCGCATCGGCGTCGCGATCGGCGATCAGATCCTCGACCTCGCCGCGTGCGCGAGCGATCACCTATTGCCGTCGCTCGACGACGATCTCGTCGCGCGACTCGGCGACGCGACGCTGAATCGGTTGATGGCGCGTGGACGAGAGGCGGCGCGCGTTCTGCGCGCGGCCGTCAGCGAGCTGCTCCGCGGCGACGCGGCCGAGCCCTCGCGGCTGGTGAGTGTGAAACGGTGCCTCGTGCCCGCGCGAGACGTCGAGATGTCGCTGCCGGCCGCGATCGGCGATTTCTCGGATTTCTACGCGTCGATCGAACACGCCACCAACGTCGGCTCGATGTTCCGCCCGGACAACCCGCTCCTCCCGAACTACAAGTGGGTGCCGATCGGCTACCACGGGCGTGCGTCGTCGATCGTGGTGAGCGGAACCGACATCGTGCGGCCGGTCGGACAGACGCGAGAGGGCGGCGCGCCGGCGCCCACCTTCGGACCGAGTCGTCGGTTGGACTACGAGCTCGAGGTCGGAGCGTTCGTTGGAACCGGCTCGTCTCTCGGCGAGCGCATTTCGATCGGCGAGGCCGCGCATCACGTCTTCGGCCTCTGCCTGCTCAACGACTGGTCGGCGCGTGACGTCCAGACGTGGGAGTATCAACCGCTCGGCCCCTTCCTCGCGAAGAGCTTCGCGACGTCCATCTCGCCGTGGGTCGTCACGCTCGACGCGCTCGCGCCATTTCGCGTGCCGGCGCGTGCGCGAGCACCGGGCGATCCCGAGCCGCTCCCGTACCTTCGTGATCGCGCGGACGGCGAGGCCGGCGGATTCGACATCACGCTCGACGTTCTTCTCACGACGTCGGCGATGCGTGAGGCGAACACGAGTCCCGTGCTGTTGAGCCGCGGGAGCTTTGCGGGGATGTACTGGACCGTTGCGCAGCTCGTGGCGCACCACTCGAGCAACGGTTGCAACCTGCGACCCGGCGATCTCCTGGGGAGTGGGACCGTGTCGGGCGCGACGAAGGAGTCGCGCGGCTGCCTGCTCGAGCGAGCGTGGCGCGGAACGGAACCGATATCGCTGCCCGGCGGCGAGACGCGATCGTTCCTGCAGGACGGAGACGAGGTCATCCTGCGCGGCTACTGCGATCGCAGCGGGGCTCGACGAATCGGATTCGGCGAGTGCCGCGGCCGCGTGCTGCCGGCTGTGCCCTACACGTCAGCGTCCTAGCCGCCGGTCAGAACGCCGGCCGAACGATCAACGACTGACCGACGCGGATCCGGCTCGCGGTGAGATGATTCCACGCGAGGAGGCGGTCGGTCGTCGTGTTCCACATGGTGGCGATTCCGCCGAGCGCGTCGCCGCGGCGCACCACGTAGTACTTCGCCTTGCGGCGCCGCTCCTCCGCGGCCTGCCGCGCCTTCTCGATGTCCTTCATCTCGTCGCCTCGCAAGGCCGCCTGGGCCACGGCACGATCGCGGCGCGAGGCCATCGCGCTGACGAGCAGCTTCGCGGATGCCGCCGCCGACGAAGGAACCCCGAGCCGGATCTGGTCCTTCGGCGTCGTGATCACGATTGCTTTCGCGAGTCCGAACATCGTCCGCCCGGAGGACACGTGGACGCTCGTGTCGAGCGGAAATTCGCGTTGCTCGAACGTCGGCGGCAGGTCGGGGGCGGCCAGGATGTCGCGCGGCTCGACCCCGAGGTACACGAGGCGCCGGTCGGTGAGCGCGAGCAAACCGCGCGTCGCGCGAAAGTACGAAATGGCCGGCCGCTTGAAGACCGGCACGATGCGATGCACTTGTTCGCCCGGCTGCAGCGTGTTGATGCGGAGCTCGCGATCGGCGATCGTCGCCGCGTCGCGCGGGTTGGCGCGGTCCGCGCGCCGAATCAGCACGACGATGGCGATCGCGGTCGAGAGGATGAGCGCGCGCGTCGTGTAGCGGGCTAAGCGGGAAGGTCGCCTGTGCGCGCCCGAACCTCGTGGTCGCCCAGCGGCGTGGGGGGTGTGTCGCATCGGAAACGGGAGCTCTTGCGTATGGCAAGTTAGTTGCCTTCCCCCCGCCGGCGCGCTAACCTACCAAAGCTGAACACGCTGCAAAAAAAAGCGGTCGCGGCAGTAGTACGAATCGGGACCCTTGGTTGGTCTGGGTGTACTACGACGTGCGTGTCACGTGGCGCGGGCGTTCGCCCCCACGGCGCGTATCCCACCTCGACCTCTCCTTCTCGGAGGCCCGCTATTCGCCCGATGAACAAGATATTGCTGCAGATTGGGCTTGCTGCCGGACTGGTCGCGTCGATCGCGCTTGGCATCAAGCTCAGTCGTCCGCTGTACGCGACGCGCGAGCCGGTGGCTACGCAGATCGAGGCGCATCGGTACATCGACTCGAGCGCCGCGACGATGGTTGCGCGCGCGCTGTTGGCGAATACGCAAGCCTCCGATTCGACCGAGTCGGTCGACTCGACGAAATCCGGTTCGCGCACCCCGTGGGCGTCGTCGCCGACCGACGTCGCGCTCAATTCGCCGCAGTTCTTCCACGATCGCGACTCGTTCGCGATGGACCTCGTTCGCACCGGCCGCGTGGGACCTGATCGCGCGCGGGCGCTCGCCGACGTCGCGGTGCGCGAGGCGTACACGCGGAAGATCCCGCCCGCGCTCGTGCTGGGCGTGATGATGACCGAGAACGACGAGTTCAAATCGTCCGCGCGGTCCAACGTCGGCGCGGTCGGCCTGATGCAGATCATGCCGAACATCTGGACGTCCACGCTCGGTCGGAAATTCGGCACGAACCTCCGCGCCGACTCGACGAACCTGAAGTACGGGATCTGGATTCTCGGCTGGCTCGCCGAGAAGACGAGCAAGATCGTCGTGGATGCCGACGACGCGTGGCGTCACGCGCTGCTTCGCTACAACGGCTGCGTCA
>Ga0326726_10001628_pt1 | contig 20911 bp, 17 predicted proteins | sample MHFenrmetagenome_2_FD_207603 | JGI IMG/M metagenome (GOLD analysis project Ga0326726, IMG submission 207603) | Lab enriched peat soil microbial communities from Michigan Hollow, Ithaca, NY, United States - MHF15MN | ecosystem: Environmental > Terrestrial > Soil > Wetlands > Peat | place: USA... | reverse complement strand
GCGGTGTTCCTGGCACTCTGGATAGTCTCGGCGGCCTGGATGGCCTTGAGTTGCTCGGGTCCGATGTCGTCTCCGGTGCGCAATGCCAGTTTCAGGAGAGTTTCTGCGCTGACCCCCGCGACGAACTTCCCGTCCGCGTAGATGTTCTTCCGGGCGGGACGTTTCTTCTGGTTTTCGATCTTCGTGATGCGCACAACCGGCTGGGGAAGTACTACTTCTTCTTCGGTGCTTCCGGTTTGGAGGCTCCGGGTGCAGGCGCCACCTTCTTTCCGTCGGGCTCGACAGGACGTGCCGCGGCAGCACTTTCGGGCACCGCAAGGCCGAGCTTCTTCCGCATCTCTGTCTCGATTTCCCGCGCCATCTTCTCGTTCTCCTGCAGGAACTTCTTGACGGCATCCCGGCCCTGGCCGATCCGGTCGTCGCGGTAGGAAAACCAGGATCCCGATTTGGCGATGATGTTCGCCTCGACGGCGGTGTCAATCAGATCGCCGAGCTTGGAGATTCCTTCGTTGTACAGGATATCGAATTGCGCCTCGCGGAAAGGCGGAGCGACCTTGTTCTTGACCACCTTCACGCGGGTCCGGTTGCCGACGATGTTGGTGCCGTCCTTGATCGCCTCGATCCGGCGGACGTCGAGGCGAACGGAAGCATAGAATTTCAGCGCGTTCCCGCCGGTCGTGGTTTCGGGATTGCCGAACATCACGCCGATCTTCATCCGGAGCTGATTCGTGAAAATCACCGACGTCTTTGATTTGCTGATGGCGGAAGTAAGTTTGCGAAGCGCCTGGGACATGAGGCGGGCCTGAACCCCCATGCTCGGATCTCCCATCTCTCCCTCGATCTCCGCCCTCGGGGTCAGCGCGGCGACGGAGTCGATGACGATGACGTCGAGCGCGCCGCTTCGCACCAGCGTCTCCACGATTTCGAGCGCCTGCTCGCCGAATTCCGGTTGTGAGAGGAGGAGGTTGTTTGTGTCGACCCCCAGTTTTTTTGCGTAGCTGACATCCATCGCGTGCTCGGCGTCCACAAACGCGGCGATGCCTCCGACTCGTTGCGCCTCGGCGATGATGTGGAGGCAAAGCGTCGTCTTGCCCGAGGATTCAGGCCCATAGACCTCAGTGACTCGTCCGCGGGGGATGCCGCCGATGCCGAGCGCGGCATCCAGGGAAATCGCGCCCGTGGAGATCACTTCAACCTTCTGGATTGGCCCATCCCCAAGCCGCATCACAGCACCCTTGCCGTGTTGCTTTTCGATCTGGTCGATGGCAATTTTGAGGGCCTGGGCCTTTGCGCTTTTTTCGTCGGGCAGTGACATGCGTTTCTCCTTGCTCTACCTCTAATACTCCGGTGCCGCGTTATTTACGGGCCGGGACGGCTCAATCGGTTAGGGGCCCGCGAGGGCCGGTATCAGCGTGTGCAAAAAGGAAAGGCCTGCAGAGTGGTGTACACTGATCCGGACAGCTGGAGATCGCTCTTCACGAGGAGCAATTCCGTCAGGGGTGCAGGTTCGTTCTCCAAGGTAAGGGTTTCCAGTAATCGAATCAAATGGTCCAGATTCCTCCTGCCCCGAACGCGCCCCAGCGTCAGGTGGGGATGGAAGGGTTTCCGCTCCGGTTAGAATCCAAGGGTTGTCAGCGCGCAGTCAAGGCTTCGGTGCAGAGCGGCGAGACTCCCTTCGGGATCCTCCATGCCCACCCAAACTACGCGTGGGTCCTTCTGGGACGGAAAACAGCCCAGGCCGCGGTAGCGGATCAGAAGCACGGGGGTGGAGGAGGAGAGGACCGACGCTTTTTCCTTGAGGACATCGAGGAGATCCGGGTTCGTGTCGCCAAGGAACCTGACGGTGCAGTGGAGTTTTGCGGGCGGTTCCCATTTCACGTTCGCGCCGGACTCCTGCAGCGCCTGACTGAGCGCGGCGATCCGGCTCCGGACCGGACCCGGCGTGTCGACTGCGAAGAAGAGGCGTACGTTTGCCATCGGTCATTCGATCTGCAGAAGTTTTCTGCGCACAAGCTCGAGGGCGGCCTGGGAAGCGCGTTCTTTGAACCTGAGTCTTCCGTCACCGAACTGAAATTTCAGGGCCACACTGCCGCCGGCATCGGCGTACCCGATCCAAAGGAGTCCGACCGGCTTTTCCTCCGTTCCGCCGGTCGGGCCGGCGATGCCCGTCGTCGAGAGCCCGACATCCGTTCCCGCAACCCGACGGATGCCGAGGGCCATTGCCTCGGCGATCTCGCGGCTTACGGCGCCGTGATTGCGGAGAAGATCCTCGGTTATGCCGAGCACCTCCGTCTTTGATCTGTTGCTGTACGTGACGACACCGCGGTCGAAATACGTCGAGCTGCCGCTCACATTGGTGAGTCTGTTGGCTATGAGGCCCCCGGTGCAGGATTCTGCCACGGCGATACGCATTCTTCGCGCCGACAGAATTCGCCCAAGCACCTCCTCGAGTTCCTCGTCTTCGATCCCATAGATAAACCTGCCGGCGCGCACGCGGATTCTTTGCTCCACCTCCTGCACCAGCTGTGCGGCCAGGTCGCCGTTCGTCTCCCGGGCGGTAATCCGGAGACGCACCCCCGTGGGGGAGGGGAGGAACGCAAGCGAGGCTCTCCCGGTCAGTGCTTCGATGTCTCCGAGGCGTTGGGCCAACATACTTTCGGTGATTCCCGTTGTGCGCAAGGTGCGGTGCTGTATCACCGAACCGCTGACCAGAGGACGCAGCAGGGGGATGATGCTCCGGCTCACGATCTCCTGCATCTCATACGGAACACCGGGGAGAACGAACAGACGACGGTCGGCATCGTGAAAATAGAAGCAGGGCGCCGTGCCGACCGGGTTGGGGATGATCTCTGCTCTTTCAGGCACCATCGTTTGCTCTTCTGCGGCGGCGGACCAGGCCAGATTGCGCTGTGCGAAAAGTTCTGCGATATGAACGCGCACGGCGGCACTGGCCGCCAGTCCGCACGAGAAGAAACGGCACGCAGCCTTCTTCGTGACGTCGTCGTGCGTGGGCCCAAGGCCGCCAGTCATGATGCAGATGGTGCCGGGACGCCAGCTTGCGCGGATGGCTTCGACAATCGCATCCCCGTCGTCTCCGACGGTGATCATCCGGTCGACGGGAATACCGATCAGGTTCAATTGCGCAGCGATGTACGCCTGATTGGTGTTCAGCACCTGCCCAATGAGCAGCTCGTCACCGATCGTGATGATATCCGCGTTCATAGCGATCAGGATTCAGGAAGCGATTGCCGGCAGGATCGCGCGGATGACCCAGAGAAGAACCCTCAGCGCGAGGTTGGCATAGAGACCTGCGACGATATCGTCAAGCATTATGCCCCAGCCGTCCGGGATGCGTTCGACGGCGCGGGCCGGTTGAGGTTTCACGATGTCCATGGCGCGAAACAGGAGGAATCCCAGGAGATACGCGGGAATGGTTTTGGGGACAAGGAAAAGAGTGATCCACATTCCCACCACCTCGTCGATCACCACGATCGACGGATCCGGGGCGCCGTGATCTCCCGGCTGGAAGGCTTTCTTGGTTACCGCGGCGACGCGGGAAAGGCGGTTCCCTTCTGCGCGTGCCACTGCCCCGGCAGCGGGGACACCGGTGGCGATCGCGATGAAAAGCATCATGGCCATCGCAATCGGCTGTTCAGCCCCCGGAATCAGCAGAACGAGGAGACCCGCGAGACTACCGAATGTGCCCGATGCCCAGGGAATGTAGCCCGTGAAGAATGCGGTTGCGACAATCCTGCTGAGGATTGGCGCCGCGTCAGCCCGCCGGTCATTCGTGGGGACTTCGGAGGGAGGCATAGATCTCCGCAAGGAACTTGCGATTGTCGATCAGATACGCGACCATCGTTCCCACCGTAGTTAGAGTTACCAGTAACATCATACCGAACAGGACTTGCGGGTGCATGAGCGCATCCATGGTTGTGCCGAATCGCTCCTCGAGCGGGGGGAACGTCCTCGCAACATAGATGATGAGAATGTAGTAGATGACAACGAATTGTCCAAAGGTCTTGGCCTGTGCGCCCCGAGAGGTTACGATAGGCTGGTCGCGGTATTCGGCGAGGACGCGTAGACCGGTCATCAAAAAATCGCGCCCGATCACAATCCAGACCATCCACCCTGCAATCAGGTCGAGCCACACGTAGGAAAGGAGGGCGGCAGAAGAGAGGATCTTGTCGGCGAGGGGGTCGAGAAACTTCCCCCAGCGGGAATTGTAGCCCAGCTTCCGGGCAACCCACCCGTCGTACCAATCCGTTGCCGCAGCGACCAGAAACACGAGAAGGGAGAGCTGGCGCATCGTTGTGTTCTCCGAGAGGAGAAGGGCGACGAACACAGGCGTGAGGGCGACGCGGAGCAGCGTCAGCTGGTTCGGCAGCGTCAGTTCGATCCTGAGTTTGTGCATGGGTGGGTGTGTTGAACGAAAAAAGCCATCACTCATTGGCCGTGATGGCTAGTCCTGAAACTCTGAACATTGCAGTGTGGCCGTCAGGCAACCTTGACAACACGGTTCGATTTGATGCAGGACGTGCAGACCGTCAGCCGCTTTGTCCGTCCATTCACCTTTGCGCGCACGTGCTGGAGGTTGGGCAACCACCGGCGTCGAGTCCGGTTGTGGGCGTGACTGATATTGTTTCCGCTCAGCGGTGCCTTCCCGCAGATGTCACATACTTTCGCCATGGTCAGATTCCAGTTGTTTCAAGTATAGAAATATATTGAAACCCGTCCACTAGTGCAAGGCCTTTCTTGAAAATCAACCCTCCTTTGTGTACCATGACGCCATGACGGTACTCGGCATAGAGACCTCGTGCGACGAAACTTCGGCTGCTGTGGTAGTCGACGGTCGGGTTGCGTCGAACGTGATCTCATCGCAGTATGTCCATCAGAAGTACGGTGGAGTGGTTCCCGAGCTGGCCTCCCGGGCGCATCTTCGTCTTATCATTCAGGTGGTGGAGGAGGCGCTTTCCCGTGCGGGTGTCGGACGCCCGGAGATCGATGCGGTTGTCGCAACCTGCGGTCCCGGTCTCGCGGGTGCTCTCCTGGTGGGTCTCAGTTTCGGAAAGGCGCTGGCCTACGGGCTGGGAAAGCCCTTCCTCGGTGTCAACCACATGGAGGGCCATCTCTACTCAACCCTGCTCGGTTCCGCGCCGCACGGCTATCCTTTCCTCTCGCTGATTGTGTCGGGGGGACACACGATGCTGGTGGATGTGGAAGCCCCGTTCCGCCACACCGTGCTGGGTCAAACCCGGGACGACGCGGCGGGCGAGGCGTTCGACAAGGTCGCGAAGATGCTCGGTCTCGGGTATCCCGGCGGGCCGATCATCGATCGCCGCGCACAAGAAGGAAATCCGCGGGGAGTACCGTTCCCGCGTGCATTCCTCGGTAATGGTTACGAGTTCAGTTTCAGCGGAATCAAGACGTCGGTCCTCTATCATCTGCGACGGCATCACCTGCCAGATCCCGCTCTCGCGGGAACCGCATCGTACGAGCAGACCATCAATGATATCTGCGCCAGCTTTCAGGAAGCGGTCGTTGACGTACTCGTGGCGAAGACGATTGCCGGCGCAACCGCGCACGGACGGTTCGATATTGCGATTGCCGGGGGTGTATCTGCAAACTCCCGACTGCGGCGGCGGTTGGAAGAGGCTGCCGGGCCGGTTGGCAGGCATGTCCATACGCCGCCGCCTGACTATTGCATGGACAACGGCGCCATGATTGCGTATGTTGGGTGGATGCGCCTCACGACCGGCGAAACGTCGTCCATGGATCTTCCGGCTCTTCCGAATCTCGAGCTGCACTAATGGCCCTCACCGATATCGCACGAAAACATCCGGTCATGATCCTGCCGGGCGTACTGCTCCTGGTCGGCGCGGCGTTCCTCGGTTACGCCCTCTTCGGTGCGAACCATTTCGCCGGCGCTGCCCAGAAACAATTCTTTGTGTCACGAGGGGAGAACTTTGCCCAGATCGCAGATTCACTTGCGGCGCAGGGGTTCCTGAGGAATCGGTCTCTTTTTGTCATAGGCGCGCGACTCCTTGGAGGAACGGACCGCGTTCAGGTCGGCAGGTACGCGTTCGCCTCCGGGGTCTCCAATGCGGAGTTGTTCCTTGCCCTGCGGTCAGGGAAAGGATCCTCGCTGATTGTCGTCGCCGTTCCCGAAGGGTTACGCTCGCGATCGCAGGCGCACATTCTCGCCCGGACGATCGGCATTGACTCCAGCCAGTACGTCACCCTCGCACATGATCCCGCCTTCGCCAGAAGTGTCGGGGTGAAGGATTCAACGCTAGAAGGATATCTCTTCCCCGACACCTATGCATTCCAGTGGCAACAGGGGGAGGAGGATGTTGTCAGGCGCATGGTCGAGCAGTTTCACAAATTCTATGCGGATTCACTGCAGGCACGACAGGAAGAACTGGGGTGGACGACCAGACAGGTTTTGACGCTGGCATCGATAGTGGAAGGGGAAGCGGTACTCGATCAGGAGCGAGCGGTGATCGCCGGAGTGTACTGGAACAGGCTGAGGCGGGGAATGAAGCTCGAGGCCGACCCGACAATACAGTTCATCGTCAATGACCGGCCACGCAGGTTACGTTACATGGACCTGAAGGTGGATCACCCTTACAACACTTATCTGCGCCCGGGGCTCCCTCCGGGCCCCGTGAACAACCCGGGACGCGCATCAATCCTCGCTGCGCTTTATCCGGTCCGCCACAACTACGTATACTTTGTTGCAAATGGCCGCGGCGGCCATTGGTTCGCGAACACCTACACTGAACATATGCGCAACGTGCGGCAGTTCCGGCGCTACCGCGCTCATCAGCAATCATAATAGAAAAAACAAAAGGGGTTACCGGGCCGCTCCTCCATCACTACCCACCGTTGATCCACCACGACCAACAGCACGGACCCGGTAGCCCCAAAAATTCTTTGCAGGCAAGTTCCGATGAATCCCTTGCTCTATCTTTTTGAACGGCTCTGGGGCAAAAAAGGTTCCGCGCTGCAACTCATTGCGACGGCCCCAGTTGCGGCCTTGCTTCCTTTGCTCGTTTCGTGTGCCGGTCAGGTGGCTCCCAGCGGGGGTCCCCCCGACAGAGTTCCACCGGCCATAGTCCGGACAACCCCCGATACCAACGCCGTCCGTGTTTCTACAAACGAAATTGTCCTGGAGTTCGACAAATACGTCGACCGCAGAACAGTGGAAGAATCTATTTTCATCTCTCCCTATCTCGGAGATCTCGAGTTCGCCTGGAGCGGCAGGGAGGTGACAGTCATGTTCACACGACCCCTCCGTCCCCGGACGACCTATGTGGTGAACGTCGGAACCGATGTGGTGGATCTCCGGGAGCGAAACCGGATGTCCTCGGGTTTCACCCTCGCTTTTTCCACCGGAGATTCGATCGATCAGGGAAGCATTGCGGGACAGGTGTACGATGACCGTCCCGAGGGCGTCATGATCTTTGCCTACCAGCTCGACCAGATTGATAAAGACACCCTGAATCCAGCAAGCGCGAAACCGGATTTCATCATGCAGTCGGGGCAGCAGGGGAGGTTCCGGCTGTCAAATCTCCCGCTCGGTCTGTTCCGTCTTTTTGCGGTCCGTGACGAGTATCGAAACCTTGTCTACGACCGGGAAGTGGATCAGATTGGCATGGCAAGTACTGACGTTGCTCTCCGGCTGGAAGGACCGCACGTCGATGGAATTCCGTTCCGCCTTAGCAAAGAGGATACAACGCGGCCTTTCGTGACCGGGGCGGTGGCGCTCCACCGTCAGGAAGTCGACGTTCGGCTGAACGAATCTCTGGATTCCACTCGACTCGACAACACGGGTGCAAGTGTTTCGGACACGACAGGTGGGGGGGAGGTCCCTGTCCTTGCAACGTACTGGAAGCACACCCAGCCTCCGACGCTCGGCGTCATTCTTGGCGTTCCCCTCGACAGTTCTGGAATCTACCGGGTCCGGGTGCGGGGCGCTTTTGACCGTGCAGGGAATCCCTTGAACCCGGAAAATGCGGGTGCGACGTTCGAGGGGACCGGGCGGCGGGACACCACGCTCGTGCACCTCTCGATTTCCGGCATTCGCGACAGCACCAGAGGTGTGCTACCGGAGGCTGCGCTGGAACTCGAATTCAGCGAACCGGTTCTCCGTGAACCCCTGAAGAAGGGAATTCAGCTCCTGGACTCGGTTGGCCGTCCGACGGGTTTCGGGTACCGCTGGGAAGGTGCTGCTCGTGTTGCCATCCAACCACAACACCCTCTCTGGCCCTCGGCATGGTACGCTCTTGCGGTGCGATTGGACTCTGTTCTGGATCTGCGTGGCAGGCGGTATGTCGACTCGCTATGGAGAGTCAGATTCCAGACGCTTGATCTGAAAAAGACCGGGGAAATAGCGGGAAGCGTCGGCGATGCCCGTGGAGGCAAAGCGGGCTACGTTGTTTCTGCGGAGAGCATCGACCGTTCGGAGAGACAGACGCGGACGACGCGACTCGAGCGCGCCGGTCCATTCGTTCTCGGGCGGGTGACAGAGGGGAAGTACGCGATTTCGGGGTTCGAGGATTCTGATGGGGACGGGAAATACTCCTTCGGTACTCCCTTCCCGTTTCACCCTGCGGAGCGTTACGCCGTTGCGGCGGATACCGTGCGGGTGAGGGCACGGTGGGGCATAGAAGGAGTTCTCCTGCGCTTCAAATAGCAGATTGTTGGGAGATGCGAATCTTACTTCGCCTTCGGCGGTGCTTCGTGCGTTGGAGGGGGCGGGGGGTTTTTGAACACGCGCTCAGGGACAACCCAGGCACCGACGAAACCCCGATCCACCGCCTGTGACCGAAAGCGATCCGCGTCAAACCGGATCAGGAAATTGCCCGCCCGGATCTTGTACGTGGGCGGATCGTACTGCAGATAAAACCACACAGCGGGGAATAACGATTCGGCGTAGAGTTTTTTGGCGTTCGCTTCATCGATGCTTGTGGTTGAAATAAGTTGAACCCGGTAGCCGGGCGCCTGTTCCGCATCCGGCACGGCGGGGAGACTTCCGGGGGTTTCACCTGCTGGATGCTTCTCGGCCGTGGAATCCTCCTCCACTCCTCTGGCAACGCGGTCGTAGTCTGAGGGATTGAAGGATTCCTCCGCGCGCTGCAAAGCGGCCGAGGGGCGTTCCTCCCGGACTTCCGTCTGGGTCGTCTCCTCAGATGCAAGGCACCCGGAAAGGGCGACAACCCACACGGCGAGGAGAGAGTTCTTTATCGTCGTAGCTGTACTACCCACGCGTCCCTGTAATCCTCCTGAAACTCCTTCTGCATCCTGGCGCGAAACTCCATGGCGGCCCCGCGCGTCTCAAAAAACCCAATCCGTATCTGGTACAGCCCGTCCTTAAGAAAGAAGTCGTTCAGCACCGGCATGCGGTAGCGGTCTCGCGCGAGTGTCTGAACGGCCGCAGCCAGCCGGGGGTCTCTGTAGGCCCCGATCTGAACCATGAACCGGATTCTCGGTTCGTGACCCGGCGCGTTCGCGCTGTCGGCGCGTCCTGTTTGCATGACGTCGACCGTATCCGTCTTCGACTGGAATTCCATGCGTGCGGGTTCTTCCCTGATGGGGGGGCGCGGTGGGGGCATCGCCGCCTCCTGCACCTCCTCTGTGCTTCCGCATCCGAGGAGGCCGTATCCGGCGATCCAGAAGAGTGCGATCAGGGTTGCGCGTTGCACGGATATGCTCCTGCCAATGCTAGGGTTTCTGGCCCACGATATGAATGCCCGCGCTTGCCCCGAGTCGGTTTGCCCCTGCCTCCATCAATGCCAGGGCATCTTCTCTGGTTCGTATCCCTCCGGACGCCTTCACGCCGAGCGATGGGCCGACCGTTTTGCGCATGAGTGCCACATCAGCGACCGTCGCCCCCCCGCGACCAAATCCTGTTGACGTCTTCACGAAATCCGCTCCGGCATGCTGTGCAATGTTGCATGCGATGATTTTCTCCTCGTCCTGGAGCAGCCCGGTTTCAAGGATAACTTTGACCAGCGCCCTGCGCCGGTGCGCGGCCTGCACGACGGCTCGGATGTCCTCCTCAACAATCGTCCGACATCCGGATTTCAGCATCCCGATGTTCATCACCATCTCGACTTCGTGCGCGCCGTCGTCAATGGCCCGCGCCGCCTCATGAACTTTTGCCTGCGTGGACATCGCGCCGAGCGGGAACCCGACCGTTGCGCAGACTTTGACGTGTGATCCCGCCAGAAGTCCGGCGCACAGGCGAACATGGCACGAGTTCACACAAACGCTCGCGAAACTGTATTCCCGTGCTTCGCGGCAGAGGCGTTCGATCTCAACAGTTGTGGCTTCCGGGCGAAGGAGCGTGTGGTCGATCATGCCAGCGAGAGCCGTGCCGGAGAGCGTGTCGTCAGTCATGGGGATATTCCGGGATACGAGGGAATATACCGGTTCGCCGCATGAATGTAAACACTACTCAGGGAAGAGCTTGCCCGGATTAAGGATCCCGGCGGGGTCAAAAACCGCTTTGATCTCTTTCATCAGACGGAGTGTTGTTGCATCCATGGCGATCGGTAGAAAGCCCTTCTGCGTGTAGCCAATGCCGTGTTCGCCCGAAATCGCGCCTCCGAGCGAAACGGTAAGCCGGAAGATTTGCCTGACGGCCTCGTCCGCGGAGCGTGCCCACACGTTGTCGTCGAGGTCTCCTTTCAGGAGGTTCACGTGGACGTTTCCGTCACCGGCGTGCCCGTAGCAAATCGAGCGTATGCCGTGGCGCTCGCAGATCTCCTTCACGCCGGTGACGAGGTCCGGCAGCTTTGCCCGTGGGACTACGGTGTCTTCTTCCTTGTACGCCGAGATGGCCTTGACGGCTTCACCAATACCGCGCCGGAGATCCCACACCTCCTTGATCTTGTGAGGCTCTTCAGCCAGGAGGAGATCTGTCGCTCCCTGTTGCTCCACCGCCTGCGCGATCACCTGTATTTCCTCGGCGAGCGCAGGTTCGTGATTTCCATCGACTTCTATAATGAGCTGGGCGGCAGCCTCGCCGTTCGGAAATTTCTTCCCGAGGCGCCGTTCCGCCACTTCCACGGCGGCCCGTTCGAGGAATTCGCATGTAGCCGGTGTCACCCCGCGCTGAAACACCGTGGCAACGGCAGCCGTCGCCTTTTCGAGCGAGGAGAAGGCCACGAGAAGAACTTTGCGATGCCGGGGGAGAGGGATGAGGCGCAGGAAGATCTTGGTGATGACTGCAAGCGTTCCTTCGCTCCCGATCAGGAGGTGCGTGAGATGATATCCCGATGCGTTCTTGAGGACGCGGGCGCCGGTCCGGAGAACTTCACCCGAGGGGAGAACGGCCTCCAGGCCGATGACGTAATCCCTGGTCACGCCGTACTTTACGGCATGCGGTCCACCCGCGCATTCTGCAAGGTTTCCACCGAGATGCGAACTCCCCCGGGAAGCCGGATCCGGCGGATAGAAGAGCCCCTTTTCTTCGACGGCGCTCTGGAAGGTCTCGGTGACCACCCCCGGTTCGACCACGGCCTGGAGATTGCGTTCGTCAATTTCCAGGATGTGATTGAATCGCTCCATGGAAAGCAGTATCCCGCCGTGGACGGGGAGGGCTCCGCCGGAAAGCCCCGTGCCGCCTCCGCGGGGAGTGACCGGTATAGTCTCCCTGGTTGCAAGCCGCAGCACGGCGCTGACCCCATCCAGCGTCGCCGGCCGGACGACAACCTCTGGTGCAAAGTAGAGGTCTTCGGTCTCGTCTCTGCCGTAAATGTCGAGCGTGGACGCGTCTGTGAGAACATTTCCGGTCCCGAGGATCCGGCTGAGTTCCTCCAGGATCCCCGATGTCACGGGTTGGAACGGCGGCATTATTTCTTTTCCCCTTCAGGATAGAGCACGACCTGCACGAACCGCTGCGGATTCAGGTATGCCGTTGCCGCAGTGCGGATCAGCTCCGGACGGATGAGCTGGACTCTCTTCTCGTAGGCCGGGATCTCCTCCGGGTTCATGGAATTCCAGAGATAAAAATGAAGGGCAGAGATCCAGAAGCTGTTCTGTTTGAGCTGTGTCTCCTGGGTGCGGCGGAGAAGTTCTTTCACCTTGGTAATGTAGCTGCCGTCAATGGGTCCGCCGCGGAGGCTGTCAACCTGGCTGAAGACTGCGTGGAGAAGCTCGTCCACACGGTCGGGAGCGCAGCCGAAGGAGATCGCGAATCTGCTCTCCGGTGCCGGATAATGAATGAGGGCGCTTTGCACGGAGACGCCGTAGGTTCCCCCCTTGTCTTCCCGCAGAACTTCGCGGAGCTTGATCCGGAGAACTTCGGTCAGGGCATTCAGCCCGATCCGCCCTTCGACGGTCCACTCAAGCGGGCCGGTGAACGTCAGGATCACCTGGCTCTTCGGTTCGATTCCCTTCCGTATCTCTTTTTTCACGATGCCGGCGGGGGTGCTGACGCCGACGTCCCGCCAGCGTTCATGGCGGTGCAGTGCGGGAAGGTTTGCGATATAGGAGGACACCAGAGGGCGCATCTGGTCGAGCGTGAAACTTCCGACGAGGAGAAAGGTAAAATCCGATGCATCCCCGAACCGCTCCCGGTAAAAACGAAGGGACCTGTCGAGGTCGAACTCCTTCAGCATGTCGACTGTCATGGGGCGGCGGCGGGGGTGATACTGCGCGACCGTCACCTGATTGGTGTCCTGCAGGGCCGCCTCCGGGCGCGCGCCCCGGTTCTGCAGAACCGCCCGCATCCGATTCATCAGAGATGCAAACGCGATGCTGTCTCTCCGCGGGGAGGTGAACGTGAGATGGAGCAGCTCGAGAAAGGTTTCAAGGTCTTTCGGGGACGTGCTCCCGGAGAGGCCTTCATCCTGCTCATCGATATATGCCGTCGTGCTGACGATTTTTCCTGCGAGCGCCTTCTGGAGCGAAATCAGGTCGAAGGTTCCGAGCCCGCCCTGCTGGACGACAGTCGGAGCCGTCGCGGCGGCAGTGAAGTCTTGATCGGGGGCAAGAGACGTTCCACCTGGGCTGAAGGCCCGTACAAGAATCTCATCGTTCTTGAAGTCGCTCGGCTTCAGGTAGACGCGCGCACCATTGGAGAGGGTCCATTCGGTGACGCCAATGCCCTGGATTTCCTTCTCTGCCACGATGCTGCCTGCGGGAGGGAGGGAGGGAAGGAGCGGGCGCGCCGACAGCGTATCGATGTATGCCGTAACGGGCGAATGAGCGACCGAATCCATGAGCCGGCGCAGTTCGCCCTCCGTAGGCACGCGGAGGCCTGGCTTTTCCGGGGCTGCCACCGTGACCACGACATTCTGGCCGTTGAGCCAGGATTTCCAGAGATGACTCGCTTCCGAAGAGGTAAACGTCGGGAGCATCTGCTGTGCGAGGTCGTACTCATACGCGATGCCAGGGACTGGTTCTCCGGTCAGATAATGTCGAACGTATTCGTCAGCCAGACCTCGCGATTCGGTTTTGTCACGTTCCTGAAAGGCTTGCTCATACGAGCGGAGGGTATTCTTCCGAACACGATCGAGTTCCGCATCCGTGAACCCGTAGCGGGCGGCACGGGCACTTTCGGTCAGGAGCGCCCCAAACCCGCGTTCGAATCCCGTCTCGCGGACCATTGCATTCAAGCGGAACGCCATCGCGCCCCGGACGAGGTCACCCTTCCCTGCAAACGCGGCCACGAACGGGGGATCTGACATCTGCACAAGCTCGGCAAGCCGGTTGTTGAAGAGCGCGTTGGTAATCTGTTCCAGGAGTGACAGCCGGTACGCTTCGGTGGTTCCTTCCTCTCGTGCCGGGAGTTTGACAGTCAGCCCGATTGTCTGCGACGTGAGTTCCTTGTCGGTGGCAATGGCGAAGAGGGTGTCCCGATGGGGAGGAATCGGATAGACGGGGCGCGCAACGGGATGCTGGTCCGCAGGGATCACCGAGAAATGCTTTGCGATGAGTGCCTCGATCGCTGCGGGATCAAAATCCCCGACCGCGATTACCGCCATCAGATCGGGGCGGTACCAGGTGCGGTAGAATGCCCGCAGCGTATCGTGCCGAAACGTCTCGAGGTTCTCCTTCGAGCCGATAGGGAGGCGTTCGGCATAGCGTGAGTTTTTCAGGAGAATCGGGAGCTGCTTGTCGCTGATTCTGGCGGAGGCTCCGCGGCCGAGGCGCCATTCCTCGATGATGACTCCGCGTTCCTTGTCGATCTCGGATCCCTCGAACGTGACCTGATGGGCCCAGTCTTCGAGAATGTCAAAGCCCCGTTCGAGAATCGAGCCGGTATCGGTCGGCACCTGGAGGAGATACTCCGTCTCGTCAAACCCGGTAAACGCGTTGAGTTCCGGTCCGAAGCGGACCCCGACGGACTCGAGATAGTTGACGAGTGCCTGGCGGTTGAAATTCTTAGTTCCGTTGAAAGCCATGTGTTCCACAAAGTGGGCGAGCCCGGCCTGATCCCTGGTCTCGAGGACGGAGCCGGCGTTCACCACCAGGCGGAGGTCGGCACGGTGCTCTGGCTTTTTGTTCGCCCGGATCATATAGGTCAATCCGTTCGGGAGAACGCCCTTCTTAATGGAAGGATCAAGGGGGAGGAGGTGTTGCGCGGGTGCGACCTGTGGTATCCCGGATTGAATCAGTGCTGCACTGACAAGACCAGCGAGCAAGCGGAGAAAACAGCCTGAGTTCCTCATGCACGATCCTTCATGCGACATTCGGCAGATTCGGCCTATGCCTGCAGGGCATTGTAGTTTCTCTGCAGTTTCTCAATTGTCTGACGGAAGGACTGGAGTTTTTCCCGTTCTTTGTCGACCACCTCTTGGGGGGCGCGTTGAACGAAGCTGGCGTTGTCGAGTTTCGCGCTGATCCCTATCACGAGTCCCCCGATCCGGTCGATCTCTTTGCGGAGGCGCGTCCGTTCCACATCCAGATCGATCAGACCCTCGAGAGGAACAAAGACCTCTTCTCCGTCCACCACGGCGGTCGCCGCGAGGCGCGGCTTCTCCGTCCCCGTGAGATAGGTAATGCTGCCGACGCGTGCCAGGCGGGTCACGTATCCTTCGTAACGACGGAACTGATCTGTGGACACGACGTGTCCCATCTTCAGCAGGAGCGGAACCTCTTTCCCCGGCGGTATGCCCATTTCACCTCTGATCCTCCGGATGGATTCGATGGCGTGCTGGACAAACGCCATTTCCGCTTCAACCCTTGCATCGATCAGCGCTTCCTGGAGAAGCGCAAACCGTTCCCGCATAATGCTCGACCCCGCCGCCCGCCGGCGGATGTTCTGCCAGAGTTCTTCCGTGACAAAGGGCATGATGGGGTGCAGCAGACGAAGAGAAGCGTCGAACACGTCGATTGCGCGGTTGATGACCGCGTGCTTCACTGCCGCCGGTTCATCGCCATAAAGACGCGTCTTGATCAATTCGAGGTACCAATCGCAGAAGTCGTGCCAGAGAAAGTCATAGATGTTCTTCGTAAGCTTGTTCAGCTCGAATGCCTCCAGGTCGGCATCGATCTGGCGGGCAGTAGAAAAGTACCGGGAGAGAATCCAGCGATCTGCCAGATCGCAATGGTCGAGGGTGAAGTCCGGCGCATCCGCAGGTTTCTCTGCCGGCACTCCGAGCTGGTCGCGGTTCATTAAAAGAAGTCGACCCGCATTCCAGATCTTGTTCGCGAAGTTCCGGCCGAGCTCGTTTTTCTCTGCCGCGTAGAGGATATCCTGCCCCAGCGGGGCAAGATAGAGAGTTGTGAAGCGCACAGCGTCGGCTCCATACTCTGCGATCAGGTCGAGTGGTTCTGGAGAATTCCCGAGGGACTTTGACATTTTTCGTCCCTTTTCGTCGCGCACGATGCTGGTGAAGTATACCCTGCGGAAGGGAATGTTATCCCGGTGATTCGCCGAGCCGGTGAAGGTCGGTCCGAATTTCAGACCGGCCATGATCATGCGCGCAACCCAGAAGAAGATTATCTCTGGGGCGGTCACGAGAGTATCTGTCGGGTAGAAGTAGCGGAGGTCGGGCCCTTTCCCGAGACGATCCTGCTGTGGCCAATCGTGGACGGAGAAGGGCCAGAGCCACGCCGAAAACCAGGTATCGAGCACGTCTTCGTCCTGACGCACGTTCATGGTGCCGCAGTGGGGACAACGGTCGGGGGCGGAGCGTCGCACGATCGGTTCGCCGCACCGTGGGGTCTTTGCGGCGTCACAGTACCAGACAGGTATTCGGTGGCCCCACCAGAGTTGACGGGAGATGCACCAGTCGCGGATGTTGGTCATCCAGTGCTGGTACACTTTCGTCCATCGTTCCGGGTAGAAGGCGATCGTACCGTCGAGGACCACCTGGAGGGCGGGCTCGGCGAGCGGTCCCATGCGCACAAACCATTGATCGGAGAGATACGGCTCGATGATGGTATCGCACCGGTAACATCGGCCGATAGTATTGGTGTAGTCGATGATTTTCTCGAGGAGTCCCTGAGCCGCGAGGTCACGAAGAACCGCGTTGCGCGCATCGCCCCTGTCCAGGTCGCGGTAGGGAGGCGGGACGTTTTCGTTTGTCCGCGCGGAACTGTCGAAGATGTTGATTTCGGGAAGGTTGTGCCGTTTCCCGATCCAGAAATCGTTCGGATCATGGGCTGGCGTCACCTTCACCACCCCGGTCCCGAACGCCGGGTCCACGAAGTCGTCGGCGATAATGGGGATTTCCCGATTTGCAAGAGGAAGGAGTGCATTCTTGCCGATCAAATGGCGGTAGCGTTCGTCCTTGGGGCTGACCGCCACAGCGGTGTCGCCGAGCATCGTTTCGGGGCGCGTCGTGGCAACAACAAGTGTGCTCCGGGAGCCATCCAGAATCGGGTAGCGGAGGAAGTAGAGCTTTCCGTTTTGCTCGGAATAGTTCACCTCGTCATCGCTGATGGCCGTGTGATCCTTCGGGCACCAGTTGACAATGTATTTCCCGCGGTAAATCAGACCCTCGTCATAGAGCGTGACAAAGGCTTCGCGGACTGCAGCGGAGAGTGTCTCGTCCATGGTGAACCGTTCGCGATCCCAGTCGCAGGAGCATCCCAGCGTGCGGAGCTGACGGATTATCGTTCCGCCGTATTGCTCCTTCCATTGCCACACCCTCTCGAGGAATTTTTCCCGCCCGAGGTCGTGACGGGTCTTCCCCTCCTTCAGTAATGCCCGTTCTACCACGTTCTGGGTGGCAATGCCCGCATGATCCGTCCCCGGGATCCAGCAGGCCTCGAAGCCTGCGATCCGCTTGAACCGGATGAAGGTGTCCTGGAGAGTATTATTCAGCATGTGCCCCATGTGGAGCACGCCCGTCACGTTGGGGGGCGGGATGACGATGGTGTAGGGCGTTCTGTCCGGGCGAACCTCGGCGTGAAACAACCGTTGGGCTTCCCAGTACGCATACCACGTTTCCTCGACGGCGCGAGGCGAATAGACTTTGTCGAGAGGCAAGAGTGTTACTCCGGAAATGCGATGCGAGGAAAAGGGAGGTGCAGCGTCAGGGAACGACGAACCCTCGCTCCAGGAAGCTGGGATTGCCCAGGTTGTCCTGGACGCGAACCTGCAGGCGGTGGGAACCTCGTGTCAGCCCTCCCGGGGCGACAACGGTCACCCTGCGGTGCTCTCCATCGACCTCTGGGACGACGAATTTCCCATCAATGTACACCTTCAGCTCTTTATAATCAACGCCGGAGAGCTCGTCCCAAACACGGAACATCGCAAGCGTCTCGCTCCGTTTGCGATGAAGGAACCGGAAGTTGCTTATGAGCGGCGGCGCGTTGTCGGTGAGGAGGGCGAGTGACCCGAGCCAATCGGTGAGCCGTGCAGTCAGCAGGCCGCTCTCCGGGTTTCCCGGGCGGGCAAGGAGGGACCAATCGCCGCCGCTACGCGTGAAGATCGCCTGGCGCGCGGAGGGTCTGCTTGTCCGCAGGGTGATCGCAAGCCCCTCTCTGAGAATTGAACGATCCGGAAGGAGCTCGTAGACGCGGTCACCGTCGATGGTCGATACTTTCATTTGAAGGTAGAGCGTGTCATAGACGCTGAGCGAGTCAAAGTGCAGCCGGAAATCGCCGTTGTCGAAAACGATCGTGCCGTTCCTTCCCGGAACAATTGGATAGACGTCCAGAGACTCCACGACTCTCACGGGATCGGCGTTTACGGTTCCTTCGAAGACAAGCGTTCGTTTTCCCGCGACGGTGTCAACGGGGGTGAAGATGGTCCAGTAATGGCGCTCGTCCGTTGCGGTCATTGGCAGGAGTCTGCGAACGTTTCCCTCCTCCAGTGCGAGGACCGGGGGAGTGGTAAAGATCCCGTCGGATGAGAGGGCGACCCGGAGGCCGGAAGAGACAATCTCCGGGTCGAGCCGAACCGTTGGTGTACCGGCTCGTTGAGGACGGGGGACCACGAAGGCAGGCGGGGAGAAGGGGCCTTCTCCTGTTGCAGCCCGGATGCGTACAATTTCCGGGACTTTCACCGGGAGTGCAAACGTCCCGGAAGAACGAACGGTGTCCCACAGCATGTGAACGTCCATGGAGGCCCAGCGTCGCGCGGAAAAATTCTTCTCCTCAACGACGACTCGAGGAGGCCCACCCGGAGGCGAGATCGAGAACCGTACGGTCCCGTTGGCCTCACTGGCCACGATCGCAGGTGGCGGGGCGACCAGACGGATTGTGCCCGAGAGTTCGGAAGTGTTTCCGTTAAAGTCCTGACTGAGAATGGTGACGGCGTGAGAGCCGGTCGGGAGAGATTCGGGGGAGAGCCAGCCTGATCCCTTTTTCTCGTCGGCATAGACGGGAAGGTCATGTCCGGAATCGACGAACAGTTTTTCGAATCTTCCCTCGCCATTGCGGAGAAGATCGCGAACGAAGTAGAGCCCGATTTGCTGGGATTCCTGCATTGGTACCCGGTCAAGCCGCACTTCGAAGAAGAGGCGTCCATCGACGAAGAGGCGGTGCCTGTAGACGCCGCGCGAGTAGCGTGTCCCATTCCCTTTGTCCCGCACATAGACCCCGATGCCCGCTGCGCCGGCGATCGTCAGGGGCCTCGTGAACTGGAACGAGCGGGGGCGGGTCAACCGAACGGGGATGATGGCAGCATGCATTTGGCCGTTGACGGTTGAGCGGGCTCCGAGCGGGACAATGGCGATCTTGCGAAAGACCGGAGGGATGTCGTCTTCGGTGCGCAGCTGAGGGGCAAGCATTGGGTTGATGCCGTTCATCCGCTCGTCGCGGATCTCGAAATGCAGGTGTGGCGAACCGGATCCGGTTTCCCCGGTGTAGGCAATGAGTTCGCCCTTCCGGACCGGGAGTTCTCCGCTTGCGAATTCGATGTGGACCGGATAGCGTTCGAGGCGTTCCTGTTCTTTCCGTACCCGTTGCTCGATTGACGGCGCGAAACCGCGCAGGTGGGCATACGTTGTCGTGTATCCGTCAGGATGACGCACATAGAGAATTTTCCCGTAGCCGGTTGCGTCGACGCGGACGCGGGTCACTTCTCCGGCACGGGAGGCGAAGACCCGGTACCCGGTCAGGTCCCCGGTGCTGACGTCTATCCCTCCGTGGAAATGCGTACGACGATATTCACCGAACGTGGAGGTAACGAGGCGTCCTGCATCCGTCGGCCAGGAATAGTCATCAAGGTTCGTTCGAATGCTGTCGTACGGGCTGGTCGTTATCGGGAGGGTGCGGGCCTGGGGAGGAGCGGGTGCAGTGTGCCCGGTGTCGGGGCTCTTTGGGGATCCAGAGTGGAGAATCACCAGCGCGAGGGCGCCGGCGGCGAGTATCAGGGAAACGCGAACCCACTGCATCCTTCGTTCGCGGTCCTTCAGGCCTGTTGTCCGAATTGCTGAATGATCGTCGGCTGGAGCACAGGAGCCGCCGCTTTGCCTGCGCGGGCGATGACAAGGCGAGCGAGATCAAGATACGCGGCTGACCCCCGCGAGTTGATATCGTACAGAACCGCCGGCTTCCCGAAGAAACTCGCCTCGCTCAGGAGGTTGTTCTTCGGAACGCTCACCGAGAAGAGGTACTTCTGATATTTCGACTGCAGCTCTCGCTGTGTGATGTCCGTGACACGTGTATTCGGTTCGAGCATTGTCAGGAGGATGCCTTCGACGCTCAGGTTCCGGTTGGCGATATCGCGCACCCAGTCGAGGTACTTGAACAGCTTATCGACGGCATCAAGAGCGAAATGTCCTGGCTTAACCGGAATGAGGACGGAATCTGCCGCTGTCAGCGCGTTGGTGCACATGCCGCGCAGGAACGGTGGGCAGTCCAGGATGATGAAGTCGTACAGGTGCACCACCCCGCGCATGGCATTCCGGAGCATGGTGCGGTTGTCCGCCAGGCGCATCAGGCGGTCCTCGCTCTGAAGCGAGTGCACATTGGAAGGAACAAAGTCGAGATACGGGATTTCGGTCTTGTGAATGGCGTTGACGAGAGTGGTGGTGAAGTTGAAGACCTCATACAGGCCGGCCTTGATTGTCCCGTCGGTGAACCCCAGCGAAAGGGCGGAGGCACCGAAGGTGTCCATGTCGATAAGGAGAGTTTTCTGTTCCGCCACCGCCAGGCTGGCAGCGAGGTTCACGGCGGTAGTGGTTTTTCCTACGCCGCCCTTGGGGAGTGCGACCGCGATGACTTTGCCCATGATACCTATCCGACAGTGACGGTCAGGGTGCCAACGGATTCGAGGGTTGCCGTGAGCGTGTCGCCGGTCCTTGCTTCGCCCACGCCCTGCGGGGTTCCGGTGTAAATCAAGTCGCCCCGGTCAAGCGTGAAGATCTGCGACACGTAGGCGATGACCTCCTCAATGCGGAAGATCATCTCGCCCGTCGACGCCTGCTGACGCGTCGAACCGTTAACCTGTAATGTGAGTTGCAGTGCGTGAGGATCGCGCACGCGATCCTTCGGAACA
>Ga0326726_10001627_pt1 | contig 20922 bp, 18 predicted proteins | sample MHFenrmetagenome_2_FD_207603 | JGI IMG/M metagenome (GOLD analysis project Ga0326726, IMG submission 207603) | Lab enriched peat soil microbial communities from Michigan Hollow, Ithaca, NY, United States - MHF15MN | ecosystem: Environmental > Terrestrial > Soil > Wetlands > Peat | place: USA... | reverse complement strand
CTGGGGTAATGCAGGACGATTCGGACACTGGCGTGGAGGGTCTGCCAACTCGGGCGAGCAGTGTTCGCGGGGATACATCTTCGGATAGCACGGTCATCGAGCGTTGGTCAGCCCGGAGTTGGCACGGCCCTCACGCCGGTGTCCGGATCGGACTGCTCTAGCTGAGAATCGCGATTCCGGCTTTGGGCATCGGATACTTCAGCCCGGACGCGCAGTTGAAGAGCACTACGCGTTCTTCGTCTCGCACCACGCCGCGATCCCGGGCCTGGAGGTACGCGGCGTAGGTTGCCGCACCTTCCGGGCACAGCAGCAGCCCTTCGTTCGCCGCCACGGTGGCGCGAGCTTGTTCGATTGCCGCATCGCTCACGGCGATCGCGCGGCCGCCGGAAGCACGCACGGCACGCAGGATGAGAAAGTCGCCGATAGCAGCGGGTACACGAATTCCTGCCGCCACCGTGTGTGCGTTGGTCCAGAGCTCGGCCCGCTCACGCCCCTGCTCGAACGCGCGCACGATCGGAGCGCAACCCGCTGCCTGCACCGCGTACATGCGTGGACGCCTGGATCCGATCCAGCCGAGCGCCTGCAGCTCCTCGAACGCCTTCCACATACCGATGAGGCCGGTGCCGCCGCCCGTGGGGTAGAAAATGGCATCCGGCAGTTCCCAATCCAGCTGCTCGGCCAGCTCGAGCCCCATCGTCTTCTTACCTTCGATGCGATAGGGCTCCTTCAGGGTGGAGAAATCGAACCAGCCGTGCGTGCGTGTGCCTTCGGCGACGAGCTTCCCGCAATCGTTGATCAAGCCGTCGACCAGATAGACTGTCGCACCCTGCAGGGCGATCTCCGCAACGTTGACTTCCGGGGTATCGGCCGGGCAGTAGGCCGTGACCTTCATACCGGCGCGTGTCCCATAGGCCGCCAGCGCAGCGCCCGCATTTCCATTCGTGGGAATCGCGACCGCACGCACGCCGAGCTCCTGCGCCATGCTGACCGCTACCGCAAGCCCGCGCGCTTTGAACGAGCCAGTGGGCAATCGACCCTCATCCTTCACGATCACCTGCCCATCGTGCAGGCGCGTCAGGGCCACGAGCGGCGTCATTGCTTCGCCGAGTGAGACGATGCTCTGGAGCCGGCGGATCGGCAGCAGCTCGCGGTAACGCCAGAGATCGCGCGCTCGATCCGCCAGAGCACCGCGCTCGAGGGCGCGGCCCGCGGCCGCGAGGTCATAACGGACCAGCAATGGGAAGCCGGCAATGGAGAGCTGGTGCAGCCGGTCGGGCTCGTGCCGCTCCCCGGTCATCGAGCACTCGAGGTGAGAGACGAAGCTCGGCCGCTCCGTCGTCAGATTGGACTGGTCCGCCATCGCCGGGGTGTCACCGCAATAGACGACGGATCAGTGCGCACACTTGAAGCGATCATTCGCCTCACGGAAGGAACGACGCGCGGCGTCGAGGTCCAGCGGCCGCTCGTGCAATGTCTCCGAATCCCATTCGCTGCGCGCTACGCCGAAGAAATCACCGCCGTAGATGTGAATGGCGCCGGTCAGCCGCGGAATGGGGTTCGTCACGGAATGGATCACCGTGTCGGGAAGGTCGAAGACCTGTCTCTCGCTGAGCGATGCGGCACTCGATGCCTCGACCACCGCGCCCTTGCGGTTCCAGATGATGTTGTCTTCGCGCCCGGTGTAGATGCCAATCGTGGCCCACATGTTGTGGTTATGCGGGAGCAGCACCATCAGGGGTGCCCAGATGACGTTGAGGATAGTCAGGTCAGGCGCGCGGTAGATCGTGTGTATTCCGACCTCCGAGGGCTCGCCGACTCCTGCGAGCACGCCCTGAGGGTCCGAGACGGCACGGGCCAGCACTTCGTGTACCGCCCGCTGGCTGTCCGCTTCCGCACGCGCACGCTTCACTTCCTCGGTGAAGCGCTCGAGTTCGAATGTCGAACTCGGGGTTAGCGGCGCTTCAGCCGTAGCGGCTGCCCGATTACCAGCCAGTGCAAGACCTGTGGCCGCAACCACGAATGTTCGACGCGAGAGCTTGGGGTTCATACCGGTTGATCTCCTTGCATGGACCGGTTCGGCTACGATTCCGCACCAGGGTGTCGCGGGCGTGCGAGAGCTTGAATGCTTTCTCCGGGGAGGACTCGCAGTCAAGCTCGCATCGGCTCCGCGCTGCGACGCAACCAATCAAAGGCTTCAGGACCATCTCATGATCACCGTGCACCACCTGAACAATTCCCGCTCACAGCGCGTGCTGTGGCTGCTCGAGGAGCTCGAGCTCGAGTACGACATCAAGCGTTATCAGCGCGATCCGCACACCATGCTGGCGCCCGCCGAACTGCGTCAGGTCCACCCCCTGGGCAAGTCGCCGGTGATCACGGACGGTGACGTCACCCTCGCAGAGTCCGGCGCGATCATCGAGTACCTGCTCGGACGCTACGGGGAGGGACGGTTGATTCCTGAGCCAGGCACTTCGGAGCGCCTGCGCTTCACGTACTGGTTGCACTACGCTGAAGGCTCGACGATGTGCCCGCTGCTGCTCAAGCTCATCTTCGATCGCATCGAAACGGGACCCATGCCGTTCCTCGCGCGACCGGTGGCGCGAGCCATCGCCCGCCGCGTGAAGAGCTCGTTCGTCGAGCCGCAGATCAAGCTACATCTCGATTACATGGAGTCGGAGCTGGGGAAGAGCACCTGGTTTGCGGGCCGCGAATTCAGCGCTGCGGATATTCAGGTCAGTTTCCCGCTCGAGGTGTCCGTGGTGCGCGCAGGCCTGAATGCCAGCCGCCCGCGGCTTGTGGCGTTTCTGGAGCGCATCCATGCACGGCCTGCATTCAAGCGCGCCGTGGAACGAGGCGGTGAGTTCGCCCTAGGCGCGTAAGGAGGCGAAGGGCATGCTCGCGACACGCATTTCAGCACACCGTGCGTTGCTCTGGCGCTCCCGATTCTCGGGCGCGAAAGCCAGGCGCCTCACTTTTCTGGCCCGATCACTGCAACCTCGACACGGCGGTTCTTCGCGCGACCCTCGTCAGTGCTGTTATCAGCGACCGGATTGGTCTCGCCCGCACCGCTGACCTGAAATTTCTGGGGATCGGCCCCGAGACTGATCAGATAATCGCGGACCGCCTCGGCACGCTGCAGCGAAAGCGTCGAATTGAAGTTTGCCTCACCTACGTTGTCGGTGTAGCCAGTAATCATCACGTGGTCGGCGCGGCTCAACTCTTCTTTCGCCTGTTCGCGGTACTCTTTGATCTTCTCCTTCCCCTCCGGCTTCAGCTCTGACTTGCCGAACTCAAACAGCGCTGCTTCCGGGAATGTCATGACTTTCGCGAGCAGCGCGGTCACGCTGACCGTCGTGGATGCTGTCCCTGATCCGCCCTTACCTGCTGCGGTGATCGTATATTGCGTAGAATTCAGGGGACAGACCTGCTTGGACCCGCTGGGATCGACTTTCCCGACTCCCTGGTCGATCGAGACCGTGGAAGCATTCGTCGACGACCAGGTCAGGGTCGCGCACTGACCGTGCTCGACAGAGGCCGGGTTCGCCGATAAAGAAACCGTGGGCGACGCTCGGGTACAACCAAGCAGCACCAAACAGATAACGACGCCATATTTTTTCATGACTTTCTCCTTTCCTCAGGCCCTCGCCGAATCACCATGCGATCTGGGGGCGTGCTCTCATACGCCCCTCCCTCCTGCAAAGCACGCAAGCCGAGGCACCACCGGATTCCCGCCACGAACGAAAGACAACCGCCTCATTTTTCTACGCCGATCACTTCAACCCGACGCGACGGTTCTTCCTCGCGGGCGCGTCCCAGGCGGGTCTCGGCTTCGTGTGGTTACGTATACATGATACATCACCCGAGCGGCGTCAAATGAGTGAACTCACATGAGCATCGAAATGCCGACCAGCGATGACCGCCCCATATGGGAATTATGGCTGTCGATGTATTGGTTGCCGGCCGTGACTGCGGCAATTGAGCTCGACGTGCTCGAATCACTGGCGCAGGTACCGACGGCACATGCGCAGCTCGCGCAGCGACTCGAACTCAGCGAGCGCGGCCTGGAAATTCTGCTGCCGCTGCTGACTGCACTGGGCTTCCTGGTGCGCAATGACGGGCGCTACCAGCTCACCGACGTGGCGCGCCTGTACCTGCTGCGCGGCAGTCCCTACTTCTGGGGCGGATTGTTGAACCGCATGGGCACCGCATCGCCGCAGTACAACGCCGTCAAGGATGCGCTCAAGCGCGGTGAGCCGACCTCGACCACGGAACGCCGGGACGATCGACCCATCGATGCGTGGGCGAGCGGAAAGGTCGAGATCGAACAGGCGCGCATGATTGCGGCGTTCATGCACAGCCACTCCGTTCCAGCTGCGCTCGGGATGGCCCGCAATGTGGACTTTGAGGGAGTCACTCGCCTGCTCGATGTCGGGGGCGGCTCCGGCTGTTTTTGCATCGCGCTGGCGCAACGTCACCCGCGCCTGCGCTGCACGATCATGGAGCTGCCTGCGATGTGCGAAGTCGCCAAGGAATACGTTGCGGCGGCCGGCCTTGCCGAGCGCATCGACACGCGTGCGGTCGACATGTTCCGGCAGGACTGGCCTCGGGATTACGATGTACTCTTCTTCTCGAACGTCCTGCATGACTGGAATTTCGAGACGTGCGTGCAGCTCCTTGCGAAGGCACACGCGGCACTGCCGGCCGGCGGGAGGATCTTCATTCATGAGGCACTGCTCGACGACTCGGGCCTCGGCCCGCTGGCGACCACGACTTTCAGCCTGGTCATGCTGGTCGGCACCCAGGGACGGCAATTCACTTTCGCCGAGCTGAAGGAGTTGCTGCAGCGCGCGGGCTTCGGCGGTGTCGTAGCGACACCGAGCTACGGTTACTACTCGGTCGTTCGGGCCATGCGGCCGTGAGATCGAACGCGTCACCCCCCCAAGGGCCAATTGACGGGCCACCGGGAGCAGGCTATTTCATCGTGCACGCGATCGCAGATGCGCCAGCTCCGCACCTTCGCTAAGGGAGTTCACATGTCAGGACGAACGACGGCGTTCCTTCTCTTGTTGATAGGGTTGTCTCTTGGGTCGGCACATGCCCAGTCGACCAGTGTCAGCGCTTCCGAGCCGTGGAAATGGGAGGTTTCCGCCTACATGCTCGGCGCAGCGATGGATGGAAAGACGGGCGTGAAACCGCTCATCGCCGATGTCAATGTCCCGTTCAGCGATGTGCTGGACAATCTGCAGTTCGGCTTCATGGGACGCGCGCGCGTAACCCACGGTGCATGGTCGCTGGGCACTGACATTATCTATATGGGGCTCGGGGCCTCCTCTGATCAGCCGAATGCCGATGTGGATGTCGATCAGTGGGCCGTCGAGCTCAACGCCGGCTACCAGCTGGCGCCAATCTTCATGTCGCTCGTGGGTGTGCGTTACAACCAGCTGGCCGCATCCATCGACTTTCAGACCATCGGCCGCAGCCGCTCGGGCAAGGTGGACTGGTGGGATCCGTTCATCGGCGGCATCCTCACGCTGCCGCTTGGCGAGCGTTGGAATTTCCAGTTCCATGGCGATATCGGCGGCTTCGGCGTTGGCTCCGATCTGTCCTGGCAGATCGAGATGCTGTTCAACTGGTTCATGACGCCACGCAGCTCGCTGATGATGGGTTATCGCTGGCTGAGCATCGACTACGACGACAACGGTTTTGTCTACGACGTCCTGTCGCAGGGGCCGCAGCTCGGCTTCACGTTCCGCTTCTGAGTTGCGCCGCCGCCGGCCGCGTCCCTCAGGCAAACACCGCGCGCGCGTCGAACACCGGTCCATCGACGCACACGCGCTTCATGGCAGGACCCGCTTCGGTCTGTACCAGCACGGTGCATCCAGCGCAGCCGCCGACCGCGCACGCCATGAATTCCTCGAGCGAGACCTGGCAGGCAATGTTGAATTCGCGCGCGACCGCGGCCGCGGCCTTGAGCATGGGCGTCGGCCCGCAGGCGAACAGCTCAACTTGCTCGAGCTCAGCGCGCGCGAGCGTCGCAAGCCACGTCGAGGCCAGGCTGGTGACATAGCCGTGAAAGCAGCCGGGGAAATCCGCGAAGCTGGCGAGGCGGCTGGCGATGCCCCAGTCATCGAGTAGCGGCATGCAGGCAATGACGCCGGCCGGAATTCCGGGCACCAGTAGAGTGGAGGGGCGCGCGCGGAACGGGAACGGAATCTCAGACCCCATCAACACCAGCGGCTGCCACTTCGCGTCGCGCGCGTCACGCAGCCGCTCGGCGAGAAACACCATTGGTGGAATGCCGACGCCACCGCCGACGAGCAGCGTGCGCGGCTTGTCGGGATGTGGCACGAAGCCCGTCCCGATCGGCCCCATCGCACTGACGCTGTCGCCCGCGCGGCGCGTCGAAAGATGCCTGAGACCCGAACCGACTACTTTGTAGAGTACTTCGATCCACCCCGCCTTGGGATCTGCGCGCATGATCGACAGCGGTCGGCGCATCGGGACCGAGGGATCGCACGTGAGATGGACGAAGCTTCCGGGTGTTGCCCTGGCCGCGCACTTGGGCGCGCGCAGGCGCAGCACGAACTGATCGGCAGCGAACGCAGTCTGCTCCAGGACGGGCGCGTCTTCGACGAAGATCGTATTGCGGTGCGCACGCGCGTTCACGCCCGCTGCCTCAGCCGCCTCACTCCCTCGGTGACCGCTTCCAGCACGGCCATGCGCACGGCGACACCGTTCGTCACCTGCTGACGGATCACGGACTGCGGACCGTCGGCAACGCTCGACTCGATTTCGATGCCGCGATTCATGGGTCCGGGGTGCATCACGATGGCGTTGGGCCGCGCCAGCTTGAGCCGCTGCTCGGTGAGGCCGAAGTGTTTGAAATAAGAAACGTCGTCCAACGTGGTCGCGTCGCTCAGCCGCTCCTTCTGGATCCTCAGCATCATCACCACGTCCGCGCCGCGAATGCCCGCGTCGATGCTGTCGAATCGTTGCGCGCCGGCAAATTCGTCGGCAGGCGGCATGAACCACCTGGGCGCGACGATGCGCAGCTCGCCCACGCCCAGTATCTGGAATGCCTGGGCCGCGGAACGGGCGACGCGCGAGTGGGACACGTCGCCGACGATCGCGACGACGAGCGAAGAGAAGCCACCCTTGTACTGACGGACCGTGAGCGCATCGAGCAACCCTTGCGTCGGATGCGACAGGTGCGCTTCACCGGCGCTGAGGACACTGACGTGCGGGTCGACGTGTTGCGCGACCAGTCCCGGCACGCCGGGCTCGGCTTCGCGCATCACCAGCACGTCGATCTGCATCGCCTGCAGTGTGTACACCGTATCGAGCATCGTCTCGCCCTTGCTGCGCGAGGAGAGGTGAACCTCGAGATTAATCACGTCGGCGCCGAGGCGTCGTGCCGCCAGCTCGAAGGAGCCGCGCGTGCGCGTGCTCGGCTCGCCGAACAGGTTTGCAACCGTGACGCCGCTGAGGGAAGTGGAGCGCATGGGCGGTGCACCCATCGGACGGATGAACTGCTGCGCGCGCTTGAGGAGTCTCTCGATCAGGTCGCGCCCGAGACCCTCGAGCGTGACCAGGTGCTGCAGGGAGCCATCGTCGCGCAGTTGCTTGAGCGGGGCTGTACTCATGGATCTTTCCGCACATGCGGTGCTTCGCCGAACCAACGATCCAGGATCACGCATGCCGCTGCCGCATCCACGTCTTCCCTCCGTATCCGCCGTACCCGCTGTCCAGACTGCCGCGCCCACTTCAAGCGCGCCGCTGCCTCGAGAGAGGACCAGCGCTCATCCATCAGTTCCACCGGCACCCGCGCGTGCACACGCAGCTCCCGCGCGAATTCTCGTGCCGGTTCGGTCAATGTGCCCGGGGAACCGTCCGAATTGTACGGCACTCCGACCACCAAAATCGCGGGGTGCCACTCGCGCAGCAGCGCCCGGATCGCGGTCCAGTCGGCGTGGCCGCCGGGACAGTCAAGGGTGGCGAGGGGTGCGGCGCGACGCGTGATCGAGTCACCCGACGCGACGCCGATGCGCTTGAGGCCGAAATCGAAGGCGAGGGCGACCCAGGAGGGTGGCGCCGGCTCAGGCATGTCCCGCTTCGGAGCTGATCTGCGACAGGTCGATGCCGAGGAGGCGCCCAGCCGCATGCCAGCGATCCTCATAGGGGAGGTCGAAAATCACGCTTTCGTCGGCCGGAACGCTCAACCAGGCATTCGCCAGGATCTCCCGCTCAAGCTGTCCCGCGTCCCAACCGGCATAGCCGAGAGCGATAAACGCATTCGGCGGCCCTTCGCCACGAGCCATCGCGGCGAGCACGTCGCGCGAGGTGGTGACCTCGATGCGCTCGGAGATCTTGAGGGTCGAATCCCAGCTGCCGCCCTGGCGGTGCACGACGAAGCCACGGTCGGTCTGCACCGGTCCGCCGCGTAGCACCACCTGCTGCCCGATCTTCGCGTTGGCGGCGTCGAGCGACAGCTGCTCGAAGACGTCGCTCAGCTTCATCGGCAGTGGTTTGTTCAGCACCAGGCCGAGAGCGCCTTTTTCACTGTGCTCGCAGATCAGGGTGACGGTCTGCGAGAAATTGGGGTCGGTCATCGCCGGCATGGCGATCAGCAGCTGGTTGGTGAGGAAGTCCTTCCCTGCCATGGCACAAGTATCCAGCGAGTACCCCGGGCCGCTCAAGGCGGCTCCACCGCCTTCACCGTCGTCTCGACCAGCCCGCCGCTCAGGAACTGCCATTCGTAGGCGAAGCGGATCGAGCCGTGACGCTTGCGCAGTTCCGACGGAAACGGATCGAACGGAGTCGCGAGCTTCAATATCGCCAGTGCCGCCTGGTCAAGTTCGGCGTGCCCGCTGCTGCGGCGGACGACGATATCTTCCATCTCGCCGTTGGCGTTGATTGCCACTTCCAGGACCGGGTTGCCTGACAAGCCGCGGCGGCGCGCTTCGTTGGGATAGTTCAGCGTCCCAATGCGTTCCACCTTGCGCTTCCAGGCATCGAGATAGACGGCCACGCCTGACTCGCGGGTGTTCGGGGTCACGATGAGCTCGCGGTCGTTGCGCCCTTTGAGCACCACGTCCGGGTCGTCGTCACTCGCCGGGATCGGTGAGACCGGGCCCGCGTGCATCAGCAGGGCGGTCTGCTGGGTGCTGCTGTGAGTCTCGGCGCTGTCGGAGGAATGTGTCGCCTGCTCGCTCTCGGCACTTGTCGCCAGCAGGTCAGCACTCGCGGCCTCCTCACGGCCGGCGTCCTGGCTCACCAGCGCCTGGCCCTGCGGGATGCCGGCGTTGTCGAACGGCACGAGCGAGGTGCGCGGACTCTGGGCGCGCCGGTCCTCGGTGGTGTTGCCCGCGCCCTGCTGGCTGCGGTTGGCCAGATAGTTGGCGTCCGGATTTTGCGCGGTCTCTGGCAGGTTATTGCCGACCAGCAGTACCTCCAGGGTGGGCAGCGCCTTGTTGGCAACGAACGCCGGGGCGCCAAAGGAGATTCCGAGGATGACGATGCCGTGGAACAGCGCTGCGAGAAACAACGTGATCTGGAGCCGGTCCCTGACCGGTACCTCACCCTCATTCGATAGCGTCAGCTCGTTCACACTCAATTACGCCGTGCCGGTTCCTGGCGCGGGCTCACTGCGACCGCTTCAGGCGCCGGTCGATCGCATCTATCAGCATCCCGCTGATGTCGATCTTGAACTGCTTTTCCAGCTCACGCGCGCCGGTGGGGCTGGTGACATTGATTTCCGTGACGTAGTCCCCGATCACGTCGAGCCCGACGAACATCATGCCGTGCTCGCGCATCGCCGGACCGATGCGGCCTGCCAGCCAGCGCTCGCGCTCACTGAGGGGCCGGCCCTCACCGCGCGCGCCGGCCGCCAGGTTGCCGCGGTTGTCGGTCTCGGTCGGAATCCGCGCCAGGACATACGGGACCGGCTCCCCCTCGATGAGTAGAACGCGCGCATCGCCCTTGGTCACGATATCGGGTAGGTAGCGCTGCGCAATGGCGTAGCGCTGGCCGTAATCGGTGAGTGTTTCGAACACGACGTTCGTGTTCTTGTCGCCGCGCTGCAGGACAAAGATCGACCGCCCACCCATGCCGTAGAGCGGCTTGACCACCACCTTCTGATGCTCATGCAGGAACGCGGCCATGTCAGCCATGTTGCGCGTGATCAACGTCGGAGCGCAGCAGTCGGGAAACCACGCGGTGTAGACCTTCTCATTCATGTCCCTGAGGCCCTGCGGCCGATTGACCACCAGGGCCCCGCCCGCCTCCGCGCGCTCCAATATATATGTGCTATAGATGTACTCGGTATCGAAGGGCGGGTCCTTGCGCATCAGGATCACGTCGAGGTCGGCGAGCTTTTCGGTCGCACCCGCGGCGAGGCTGAACCAGTCTTCGAGGTCATTGCGTACTACGAGTCGTCGCGTCCGGCCCCAGGCGGTGCCGTCACGCAGCCAGATATCGGACAGTTCCAGATACAGGAGCTCCCAGCCGCGCGCCTGCGCGGCGAGCAGCATTCCGAGTGTCGTGTCCTTGATGGGCTTGATGTGGTCGATGGGATCCATCACCACCCCGAGGCGCACCCGATCCGGCATCCAGGTCCTCCTTACAACCGCTTCAGTAAATGGTTCGCGACTCGGATACTACCGCGGCTGCCGCGGTGCCACAGCGGAGCATGGCGTTGGCCGGGGATGGGGTGAGGGAGGTGCTTTCGAAACCGGCGGCGACACGGAGGTCGCCGCCGGAGCCTACATGGACGTATTCACGGCGTTTTCGAAAGCACCTCCCTCACCCCAAGCCCTGGCCCGAGCGCATCGCTCTAGCTGTGAACTCGGTCACGCTCGGATCCGCAGCAGAAACTGTGAACTGTGCGCATTAGCGGACCCGAAACTGATATGTTAAAAGGCGTCCGGTTGCGTGGGGCTGCTTCGAATCGCGCCCGCGGTGAGGCCCGACTTCAACGCCACGCGAGGCCTCGATTGAGGGCGCCCGGGAGACACAGCACGTGTTGGATGGCAAGTCGAAGCTGAGCGGATTGAGAGTACTGGTCATCGACGACAGCAAGACCATTCGGCGGACCGCCGAGACGCTCCTTACCAAGGAGGGCTGCGAGGTTTACACGGCGGTCGATGGGTTCGACGCCCTTTCCAAGATCGCCGACCATCAACCCGATATCGTTTTCGTCGACATCATGATGCCGCGCCTTGACGGCTATCAGACCTGTTCGCTCATCAAGCACAACAAGGTCTTCAAATCCATTCCAGTCATCATGCTCTCGAGCAAGGATGGGCTGTTCGACCGCGCGCGCGGCCGGATCGTGGGCTCTGAGCATTACCTGACGAAGCCCTTCACCAAGGACGAGCTCTTGAACGCAATCGAGACGCACGTAGGCAAATGACCGGCCAGCAGCGTGGAGGCTCCGGCATGGCGCTCATATTGATAGTGGATGACTCGCCGACCGAGGTTCATGTGATGCAGATGGCGCTCGAGCGCCACGGCTTCCAGACGGCTGCGGCCGCCAATGGCGCCGAGGGCATCAAGAAGGCGAAGGAGATGAAGCCGGACCTCATCTTCATGGACGTCGTGATGCCGGGCATCAACGGCTTCCAGGCGACGCGCACGCTCGCTAACGATCCCGCCACACGTGCCATCCCGATCATCATGGTCACGACCAAGGGTGAAGAAACCGACCGGATCTGGGGCATGAGACAGGGCGCGGTGGACTACCTGGTGAAACCGGTCGCGCCGGCGAAACTGGTGGCAAAGGCGCAGGCGGCTCTTGGCGACTGAATCACAGAACCCGGTCGCACTGCGCTCGCTGCGGGACCGGCCGTTCGATCTGCTGCTCGAGATGGAGCGGCGGGGACGGGCCGCTGCGGCGGAGCAGGGACGCGATGTCGGAGTCGGTCGCGAGTGGGTCGGGGTAGCATTGCGGATGTCGGGCGAAATCTTCCTGGTGGCGCGCGAGGAGACCCGCGAGGTCATGGGCATGCCCAGCGCGATCACGCGGGTGCCGGGGGCCCGCAGTTGGGTCAAGGGGCTCGCGAACGTGCGCGGGCAGCTGCTGCCGATCCTGGACCTGCGGCAGTATCTCGGCAGCGGGGTCACCCAGTCAGGGCGCAACACGCGCGTGCTGGTCGTGAATCATCGTGAAGTGCCGGCGGGACTCATGGTCGATGAAGTGCTCGGCTTCCGGCGTTTCGCAGACAAGGAATTTTCGGCGGACGTGCCGCCCACGGTAGTACGGGTCGACCGCTATCTCGCTGGAGCGTTCCGGCGCAACAACGAGGTGTGGCCGGTCTTGAGCCTGCGCACGCTGGTCGAGAGCCCGAGTTTTCTGCAGGCGGCGTCCTGAGTAAGGCGGCGCGTGCAATGTTGAAAGGACGCTAATGACGACCACTGCCGTTCCCAAGCTGCGAGGCGTGCGCCTGCTTCCGGGCCTGATGGCCATCGCGCTGGTGTGCCTGCTGGCTGCGGGGACGCTGTTGTTCTTAGCGCCGCGGCCGGTCGCACCGGCGGGCGGTTCGTCACCCGTCGCCGCGCGCGTGGCGGTGCTGTCGCAGAGCCTGCCCCTCAAGGCGCAAGCGGCGGTGCATGGCGATTCACAGGCATTCGATGCTCTCGGCCGAGGCCGCAAAGAGCTCGAGTCCGGCCTGAAGAACGTAGCGGCATCCGATGCCGCCTTCGCGGCGGATACCCGCTGGAAGCAACTGCTCGAGGCCACCGACAAGGTGCTGGACGGGCGTGAGCCGGTCGAAGTCGTCAGCAAGTCTGCAGCGCAGGCGCGCGAGCTGATGCCCAAGCTCCTGGCGGAGATGGGTAATCTGTCCAGTGTCGTGGGCGGCAAGAAGATTGACGTGATCGGGCGGCAGCTGGAGCGCTTCGAGCTCAGTGGCCAGCGCCTGCAGCAGGACCTCGATGCCCTCGCCGCCGGGATCGGCGATCCGACCACCACTGCGCAACGGATTGCGGACAGCGCGGATTTCATGGGCCAGGTGCTGCGTGGATTCGCGGGCGAAGACGGCGGGCTGGGTCTGCCGAAAGTCAGCGGCGCCGACGCCGAACAGAGCTTGAAGAGTGCTCAGAGCCTGTATGGACAGCTCAACGAACGCGTGCGCGAAGCGGTCTCGGCGACGCAGGCGCTGACCGCAGCGCAGGCTGCCGCTGCCGAAATGCCGACCGTGGCCGGGGGGCTTGCGGGCCTCACGCCGACCACGCGGGCGATCGCAGGCGCAGGCCAATCGAACCTGCTCAGCACCACGATTCCGCTGGCGCTGATCGGGCTTGCGGTCCTGGCGCTGGTGGCACTCGGGATCATTTATCTCTCGATCGCCAATATCCGCCGCGCCGCGGAGACGCACGCCAGGCAGAACGAGCGCAACCAGGAGGCGATTCTGCGCCTGCTCGATGAGCTCAGTAGCCTCGCGGACGGCGATCTGACCGTGCAGGCGACCGTTACCGAGGACATCACCGGGGCCATCGCGGATTCGATCAACTATGCCATCGAGGCGCTGCGCGAGCTGGTAACGACCATCAACGATTCAGCCATCCCGCTCGATGGCGCCGCGAAGCAGACGCAGGCGCTGTCGGCACACCTGGCGAAGGCGAGCGGCGCGCAGTCCAAGCAGATCGCCTCGGCCACCGAATCGATCGCGGCAATGGCGTCCTCCACCGAGGAAGTGTCCGGCAATGCCGAACGAGCCTCGGACGTGGCGCGCCACTCAGTTGACGTCGCTCACAAGGGTGGCGATGCCGTGCGGCGCACGATTGATGGCATGAATGCCATCCGCGAAACGATCCAGGAAACCTCCAAGCGCATCAAGCGCCTCGGCGAGAGTTCGCAGGAGATCGGCAACATCGTTGAACTGATCAACGACATCGCCGAGCAGACCAACATCCTGGCGCTCAACGCCTCGATCCAGGCCTCTATGGCGGGTGAGGCGGGTCGCGGCTTCGCCGTGGTTGCGGATGAAGTGCAGCGGCTCGCGGAGCGAGCCGCCAATGCCACCAAGCAGATCGAAGTGCTCGTGCGCGCGATCCAGACCGATACCAACGAGGCGGTGGTTTCCATGGAGCGCAGCACCACCGACGTGGTGGGCGGCGCGCTGCTGGCGGAGAACGCCGGCGCGGCGCTCGAAGAGATCGAGCAGGTATCGAACCAGATCGCGAGCCTGGTGCAGAACATCTCCGCGAGCTCACGCGGCCAGGCCTCGGCCGCCGGCAACATCTCACGCAACATGCAGGTGCTGCGCGAAATCAGCTCGCAGACCGCCGACAGCACCAGTGCCACGTCGCAATCGATCGGCAAGCTGGCCGAGCTCTCGGCGCAGCTGCGCAAGTCGGTGGCGGGATTCCGATTGCCGAACTACGTGCCACCGCCGGCGGCGGCGACCGTCACGGTGGCGAAACCGAGCCCGCGGCCCACTCCGGACAGCAGCCCGACGGGCACGATGCGCAAGGTGAGCGCGGGCGGATGAGGGCGCACCCGTGCCCGCCCAGCTGCGCGCTACGCAGAGGACCGAAAGCGAGATGACCGATCTCTCCTCGCAAACGTTGCACGTCGTCAACAGGGAGTTGACCGCGACGCTCAACGAGGCCCGGGTTGCGCTCGAGGGATTCGCGGAACATCCGGACTCCACGGCCTTGCTCGAGCAGTGTGCCGCGCATCTGCACGCGGCGCATGGTGTGCTGCGGATGGTGGAAGTGTACGGCGCGGCCCTGCTGGCGGAGGAAATGGAGCAGGTCACTCGCTACCTCGCCGCCAACGCCGCCGAGACCAAGAACCAGGCGGAAGGACTCGACGCGCTGATGCGCGCGATGGTGCAGCTGCCCGCCTACCTCGAACGGGTGCTGGGCGGCGGGCGCGATCTCGCGCTCGTGCTGCTGCCGCTGCTCAACGATCTGCGTGCCGTGCGCGGCAGTGCGCTGCTGTCCGAAGGCACGCTGCTGCTGCTCAACTTGACCTCTGAGCAGCAGCCGGCGCCGCTCCCGCCGCGTGCCGGCGAGCCACCGCTGACGATCGTGCAGTGGGCGCGCCGCCTGCGGCCGCGCTTCCAGGTGGGACTGCTCGGGTGGATTCGTGGCGAACGCGTCAAGCAGAATCTCGAAATCCTGGCGCGCGTCGCCGGGAAGCTCGAGCAGGTAGCGACCCGGCAGCCAGTGTTCCAGCTGTGGTGGGTGGTCGGTGCGGTGCTCGAGGCCCTGATTGATGGCGGCCTGGCCGAGGGCGCGACGATCAAGCGCCTGATGGGTCTGGCAGATCGCGAGATCAAACGGCTCTACGGGATGGGCGAAAGCCGTTACAGCGACAGCGCGCCCCTCGACCTGCTGAACAACCTTCTGTACTACGTCGCGCGTTCCGGCACCTCGGGTCCGCGGGTCATGGCGGTGCGCGCCTCGTTCAAGCTCTCGGATCTCCTGCCGGTCGATGCGTCGGTAGAACAGGAACGCGAGAACCTGTCCGCGCCAAGCGTCAAGCTCATGCGCACCGTAGCCGCGGCGATCAAGGAGGATCTGACCAAGGTCAAGGACGTGCTGGATATCTTCGTGCGCAAGGGCGGCACCAGCATCAGTGAGCTGGCGCCGCAGCTCGAGCTGCTGCGCAAGATCAGCGACACACTCGGTGTGCTGGGCCTCGGCGGCCTGCGCACGCGCGTACAGGGTGAGATCCAGCAGCTGCAGGGCATGCTCAACCAGGGGACGCCGGCGAACGACGCCGTGCTGGTGCAGATGGCGGCTACGCTGATCGGCGTCGAGGACAGCCTCGACGATCAGCTGGTGCGGCTGATCATGCCGACGGCAGGCCCGGAACGCGGCGAAGACAGTCAGCTCGAGATCGGCGATGACACCGACTATCGGCAGGTCACCGAAGCGGTGATGCGCGAGTGCATCGTGAATCTCGCGCGCGTCAAGGATGCCATCGCCCTTGCTGTCACCAAGCCCGGCGAGGGGCAGGGGCTCGACGCCGTGCCGCAGCTGCTGCGCGGCATTACCGCGGGCCTGCTGATGCTCGGCAAGTCGCGCGCAGTGGAGATCGTCGAAGCCATCGGGCGCCACGTGAAGGCCATGCTGCAGCCGGGCACGGGCCGGATAGGGCCCGACCGACTGGATCGGCTTGCCGACTCGATCGTGAGCCTTGAGTACTACATGGAGACGGTGCAGAGCGGCCGGAGCGATCCCTGGTACATGCTCGATAACGCTGAGCGATGCCTGGGCGCGCTCGAAGCGCTACAGGCCGTGGTGCCGGCGGGCGTGCCGGAGGACGCGGGAGTACACGTGCGCACGCTCGCCATCGAGACGGGCGCCACGGCCGGCAGGCCGGCGCAACCCCCGGCGGCGAGCGCCGCGGAGCAGGAAGTCGCGACTCATCCGGGTGGCGTCGCACCCGCACCGCGGGCTCCGGACCCGGAGTTCCTCGCGATCTTCATCGAGGAGGCAAAGGAAGAGGCCGTATCGATCGAGCGGCGCTTCCCCATCTGGGAGCAGAACCCTGCCGAGACCGATGCGCTGATCGGTGTGCGCCGCTCCTTCCATACGCTGAAAGGCAGCGGCCGCATGGTCGGCGCGCAGCAGATCGGTGAGTACTGCTGGTCAATCGAGAACCTGCTGAACCGGCTGATCGACAAGACGCTGACGCGCACGCCAGGCATGATGAATCTCCTGCGCGAAGCGACGCAGGCGCTGCCACAGCTCATCGAGCAGCTCGAAGTGGCGCGCGCACCGACCGCGGACCTGAAAGGCATCATGAGTCGTGCCGACGCCTATGCAGCAGGCCGCGAGCCGGAGCAGCACGCAACCACAACCACCACTACCGAGGACCTGGTCGGCGGTGAGTCGCTGGCCGAGGCTCCCAGCATCCGAGTGGCGGTCCCGGGACGGGAGACGGCGGCTCCCCGCCCTACCACGCCGGCGCGGCCGGCGATGGACCCCGTACTGCACGACATCTACAGCCGCGAATCCGCGGAACATCTCGCGACCATACGTGATTTCCTGACGCGCTCGGCGTCGTTGCCGCCGCCCTGGATCGTTACCGAATCGCTGTATCGCGCCTGCCACACGCTGAGCGGCAGCTCGAAGATGGCCGAGGCGCGCCAGGGCATCAAGGTTGCCGAGCCTCTCAACCAGTACATGCGCAAGCTCTTCGAGAGCGGCATCGGCCTCGGCGTGCAAGGACGCGAGGCTCTGGGCGAGGCTGCGGACGCGATCGAGAACGTCATCGCCAACATCAACGAGGCGACGGGCTACTTCACTTCGCATCCGCGGCTGGTGGCGCGCATTCGCGAGCTCGATGCCGCACTCGATGCGGAGATCGCCTCGCGACCCCTCGACATCGACGCCTCCGCCATCATTCGTGCGCCGGTGGCTGAAGTACTTGCTGTCGCGCCCGAGGTCGAGCCCGAAGCCGAGGAAGAGAGCGGGGAGTTCGATGCCGATATCGCCGCCATCTTCAGTGAGGAAGCTACCGAGCTTCTCGAGGCTGCTGATCGTGCGCTCGCCGACCTGAAAGCGGATCGCTCCAACCAGGAAAGGACGGTCGAGCTCAAGCGCTACCTGCACACGCTCAAGGGCGGCGCGCGTATGGCGGGGATTTCTGCCATGGGCAACCTGAGCCACGAGCTCGAGACGCTGGTGATCCAGATCGACAGCGGTGCGGTGGAGGGCGACGATGTCGCCTACGACGTCCTGCAGGCAAGTCTCGATGAGCTCGGTCACATGCGCGATGCCGTCGGCGCAGGGCGGCGCGTCGATCCGGCCCGGGAACTGATCCAGCGCATTCACGCACTCGCCACCGGGGCTCCGCCTCGAGCGGCGGCAGCTCAGCCGACCGCCCCGGTACCGCCAGTACCCGCGCCGCAAGTGCTCAAGGTCCCAGAGGTTGCCCCACCGCCACCGGCGCCGCCTCCCGTCCCTCCCGCTGCGATCCACGCGGCGCCGGCCGCCGCCGAGCCTCCGCGCACGCAACTGAGTCCGGCGCTGCCTGCTGCTTCGCCAGAGCGCCTTGCCATCAGGCCCGAGGTTATTCCGGTGTGGGCCGCAGAGCCTGTGGCCGTCGAGCTGAAGGCGCCGGAGGAAGCGAGCGCGGAAGAAGAACTCGCAGCACCGATCGCGCTGCCACCGGGCCGGGAGCCTCAGCCCGCCGGTGAACGCCAGGAGCTCGCGCGCGTCGATGCGGAATTGCTCGATACGCTGCTCAACAACGCGGGCGAAGTGAGCATCTTCCGCTCGCGCCTCGAGCAGCAGGTGGGCTCCATCGATTTCAACCTGGCGGAGCTGTCGCGCACCGTGACCCGCCTGAAGGAACAGTTGCGCAAGCTCGAGCTCGAGACCGAGGCGCAGATCCTGCACCGGCACCAGGCGGAGCAACCGCGGCGCGAGGACTTCGATCCGCTCGAGCTCGATCGCTACTCGGCGATCCAGCAGTTCTCACGCGCGCTCGCCGAGTCTGCGAGCGACGTCGCAAGCCTGCAGGGCCTGCTCGAGAATCTCACGCGCGAGGCGCACAACCTGCTGATGCAACAGGCGCGCGTCGTCACCGAGCTGCAGAACGGGCTGATGCGCACGCGCATGGTGCCGTTCCAGCGCCACGTGCAGCGCTTCAGCCGGCTGGTCCGTCAGGTCGCGACCGAAACCGGCAAGCGCGTCGAGCTGGTGGTCGAGGGCGCTGCCGGCGAGCTCGACCGACAGGTGCTGGAGCGCATGCGGCCTCCCTTCGAACATATGCTGCGCAACGCCGTCGTGCACGGCATCGAGACGCCCGCCGAGCGCCTCGCCAAGGGCAAGCCGGAAACCGGCCGCATCACGGTGGTCCTGCACCGCGAGGGCGCAGAAGTCGTGATCGATGTCAGCGACGACGGTGCCGGCATGAACGTGAAAGCGATCCGCGACAAGGCGGTCGCGATGGGACTGGTCGATCCACGCCGCACCCTCACCGACGAAGAGGCGATGCAGCTCATCCTCGAGCCGGGCTTCAGCACTGCGGGCTCGGTCACCAAGGCCGCTGGCCGCGGCGTGGGCATGGATGTCGTCGCCACCGAGGTGAAGAAACTCGGTGGAGCACTCTTCATAGAATCCACTCCGGGCGCGGGCACGAAGTTCACGGTGCGCCTGCCCTTCACGCTCGCGATCAGCCAGGCGCTGATCGTGCGCGTCGTCGACGAGCTGTACGCGCTGCCGCTGCCAACGGTCGAAGGCGTCGTGCGGCTCAATCGCGACGAAGTGCAGCGCCACCTCGACGAGGAATCGCCGTCGTTCGACTATGGCGGACAGAAGTATCGCTTTCAGCACCTCGGCGCGTTTCTCGGCAGCGGGCCGTCGCTGCTTCCCGAAACGGATGTGGCGGTCTCCGTCATCCTGGTGCGCGCGGGCGAGCACTCCACCGCCCTCGTGACCGACGAGCTCGTGGGCAGCCGCGAAATCGTGGTCAAGTCGGTAGGGCCGCAGATCTCGGGCATTCGCGGCATTTCGGGCGCCACCATCCTGGGCGACGGCCGTATCGTCATCATTCTCGACGTCGGGGCGCTGGTGCGCTCGGAATGGCGCCGCGCGCCCTTCGAGGCTGCTCTCGGCCGCGATCGTGAGGATCGGCGCACCTTTGCTTTGGTGGTCGACGATTCGATCACCGTACGTCGCGTCACGCAGCGCCTGCTGGAGCGCAATGGCATGCGCGTCATGACCGCCAAGGACGGTGTCGATGCCGTCTCCATCATGCAGGAACACGTGCCTGACGTGATCCTGCTCGACATCGAGATGCCGCGCATGGATGGCTACGAAGTGGCTTCGCACGTGCGCAACGATCCGCGCCTGAAGGATGTGCCGATCGTGATGATCACCTCGCGCGTGGGCGAGAAACATCGTGCGCGCGCGATCGAGCTCGGCGTCAGTGACTACCTCGGCAAGCCTTACCAGGAAGCGCAGCTTCTCGACGCGATCGAGCCGCTCGTCAGGAAGCGCAAGCGCGAGGGGACGCACCAGTGAACGTGGCAGGTCACTGGAGCATCTAGGAGACGCTCACGCATGGAAATTCCGGTTAGTGAGCTCTACAGCCTGCTCATCCCGCTCGTCGACGAGCGGCTGATCGTGCCGCGCGCGAGTGTGGCGGAAGTGATTGGCTATCAGGCACCGGAGGAAATGGCCGGCGCACCGGCGTGGTACCTCGGCACCATCAGCTGGAGCGGGCGCAACGTGCCGGTGGTGTCGTTCGAGGGGGCATGCGGACAGGCGCTCCCAATCGCGAGCGGGCGCACGCGCATCGTCGTGTTCTACTGCCTCGGCAAGAAACTCCAGTCGGGATTCTTCGGCGTCCTCACCCAGGGATTCCCGCAGCTGGTGCGCGTCAACGCGGACGTGGTGAAGGCCGATACCAGCCGCAACTTCGGCGAGCGCACGCCGGTATTGTGCCAGGTGCGCATGATCAACGAGACGCCTCTGGTGCCGGACCTCGAGCGCCTCGAAGAGATGATCAGCGAAGAAACCTCAGTCGCCGCCTGAAGAGGCGGCCGGCGACTCCGAGCCCAGATCCCCCGCGATCAGCTGCAGCGCTGTAAGTGCCGCGATGGCCGCGGTTTCCGTGCGCAGAACGCGCGGGCCGAGACGCATGGCCTGGAAGCCAGCCGCGAACGTTGCGGTGCGCTCGCCATTGGACAGGCCGCCCTCCGGGCCGATCAGCAGTATCGCGCGCGCGTGTGGCTTCACGTCCCGGGGCGAACTACCGCCCGAGGTATCGAGCAGGATGCGCACGCCTTCGGCCGTGCATGTCGCGAGCCACGCGCCGAATTCGACCGGCGCGTGAATCCGCGGCAGCCGATTGCGCCCGCACTGCTCGCAGGCCGCGATCGCGACGCCGAGCCAGTGCTCGCGCTTGCGCTCCGCCTGGCTGCCGTTGAGCCGGACGACGCTGCGCTCGGTCAGCAC
>Ga0326726_10001626_pt1 | contig 20926 bp, 24 predicted proteins | sample MHFenrmetagenome_2_FD_207603 | JGI IMG/M metagenome (GOLD analysis project Ga0326726, IMG submission 207603) | Lab enriched peat soil microbial communities from Michigan Hollow, Ithaca, NY, United States - MHF15MN | ecosystem: Environmental > Terrestrial > Soil > Wetlands > Peat | place: USA... | reverse complement strand
ATGCATATCCATCCGGCTTTGTCAGAGGTAGTTCAGAATGCTTTTGGCAACCTTATGCCAGTCTGACTAAACAAGCGATTCAAAGCCATAAGGCGTTCATCAAGATTAACTAAAAAGTTATATGTTCACGAAAGCAAATCTCTAGCAGAGTGTTTTGTTATGAATATTTCTAAAGTTTCTGGCAAGTACAATAAGCACAAGGTTCTCGTATATGCTTTAAGCACCTGTGTATGGTGCAAAATGACTAAGCAATTCCTAAATGAAAACAATATTGAATACGAATTTGTTGATGTTGACCTAGCTAACGAAGAAGACAAACAAAAAATTCATGTAGCAATCCAAAACAAAGGCGGTATGCTTAGCTATCCAACTACGATCATAGACGACAAAGTGATCATTACTGGTTTTCGAAAAGATCTACTCAAAGAGGCACTGCAAATTTGACCACAATGGAGGAAGTGCGCCGAAGGGCAGAAGCTGATGCCAAAACCTATGGGTACTATCTAACGCCCCAATCTGAACTCCTGCAAGGCTTTCTTGAAGGACTGAAAACAAATGAAGACCGCTATGGTTACCCATTATGCCCTTGTCGACTTACTTCTGGAAAATTCGAATATGATCGAGATATAATTTGTCCGTGTGACTATCGTGATCCAGATGTTGCCCAATATGGGGCATGCTACTGCAGACTGTTTGTAAACAAACAAGTTTATGAAAGCAAAAACTTACCAGAGGTTCCAGAACGCAGACCACTCGAAAAAATGGCTCGAGCTTACGGACCCCAAAACAACCCTAAACAATCGTCTGAACAGACAACTCAACAAAAATCACAAGAACAAATTTCGAAACCTCAATCGTTGGTAAAAAAGAAGTTGTGGTACTGCAAACAATGCGGTTACGTCGTATTCAGAGAAGAACCCCCGTACGTTTGCCCCATTTGCAAAGCCAAAAAGGAAATGTTTGCCGAAATCGAGGGCTCAATTGAATTTAGTGGCTAACTTTGAGAAATTTCTATCTCAATTTTTTTCCAATTTTCTTTTATTCCTCGAAGAGAAGTTACGGCACCAGCAATTGTTCCGTTCAATATTTTTTCTACAAATTCGTTCAGTGGTATTTCTTTTCCATCTACTTTTAGTTTTAAACTCAAAGTTAGTCACCTTGGAATATTGGTTAGTGGGAAGTTCATAGTAAAAAGTTTTATGCAATAACTGGATAAGATTAAAAACTGGATAAGTTTAGATTCATGGAGAGGTTGGTTTGACTGTGACTCTTAGCTTAGTTAGGTTTTCCTTTATTTCTGCTTTTGCTCCCATTGCGGAAAAGTATTCTTCAAGAAATACTCTAATGAAATCCTTTGAAGTTTCAGATACCAATACCAACGTATAGTCATTTGGGGCATTCTTTGTTAACCGGAAAAAGTTGCAAATCTCTAATCTAACAAGCATTTCTTCTGGAGAATGAACCTTGGTTTTCAGCTGTTCCCAATGGGATCGAGCCACTTCTCTAGCTTCGTTCCAAAACTTTTCCTGCTCTGGCGATGTGGCAATTAAATGCAGAAACATAAGCCAATGGTCAACATCCAAAATTATATGTTCTCCTGCAAGAAGCATGTCTATGTATGCAAGAATCTTTTTCTTAGTCGCGGGGTCTTCAATAGCTTTGTTTTCATTATAAAATTTTAGAGCTCGACGCATAACTTCGCTCTGTGAAACTTGTGCTTCGATGCTTATCTTTTCCAATAAGTCTGCTGTAGTTTTGTCAAAAGCGACAGTTATTCTTGTAGGATTTACCATCACAATTTCTCGCAAGAATTTTACTTATTTTCAGTTTATTTAAAATTATATAAACATTTTGTAACATTAAAAGAATATTTCTTATCAGATTTAAGGTAAATACCTATATTGTTAAACAATTGCATAGCAATTGTTGGCTGTAAGCAAGGTTTTATTCTCGCTCTAATTTATTGATTAGCAAGACAATCTGAGGAGGAAAAAGTATTGCATAGCCCTGAAATATATCTCGAACCGAAAATGAGAGCCGCGAAAGTTATTGATTTACTTGAAAAAGAATATCCTGCAGCAAAAACCGCTCTTACTTATTCTAATCCATTAGAGATACTCGTAGCCACTATGCTTTCAGCTCAAACAACAGACGAAAGAGTAAACATTGTAACAGAAAAACTTTTTAAAAAATACCTAAAACCTGAAGACTACGCTAGAGTTGACATAAAAGAGCTCGAAAAAGACATACGTTCAACAGGTTTCTATCATAACAAAGCTAAAAACCTGAAAAAGACCTGTGAACTTTTGATAGAAAAATACGATTCACAAGTGCCAAAAACCATGGATGAAATGTTGGAACTGCCTGGCGTGGCGCGAAAAACAGCCAACATTGTATTGTACAATGCCTATGGCATGATTACCGGAGTAGCAGTAGATACTCATGTCCGCAGGTTATCACAAAGGATTGAACTAACCGAGCATGATGATCCTAACAAAATAGAACAGGACTTGATGCGGATAACTACAAAAGAAAAGTGGATGGAACTAACGGACTTGCTGATTTCCCATGGCAGGCAAGTGTGTATTGCAAGAAAACCAAAATGTGCAATTTGCGTTTTAAACAAGTTTTGTCCCTGCGCTTTTGCATTTGGCTAATTATCCAAATTCATTATGTTGTTTTAAAGTCCAAAATGGATTCTTGAGCACAAGCCTGAAAATTATTGGCTCCTTTCTTTGTGCTGTTTGTGAAAAACATTATCCATTTATACGGGCTTATGTTTTTTCTAGATTAGAGGATTATTTTATGTCAAACATGGTTAAGGTTGGAGATAAAGCACCAGATTTTACTTTGCCAGATGTCGATTTGCAATCAAGGAGCTTAAAGGAGTTTTTAGGACAAAAAATTGTTTTAGCGTTTTTTGTTGGCGCATTTACTTCAACATGCACAAAAGAGATGTGTGAATTCCGCGATAGTATGGCTCGACTTATTGACTTAAATGCTCAAGTAGTAGGAATAAGCGTAAACGATCCATTTTCTAACAAAGGGTTTGCAGAAAAAAACAGGTTGCCCTTTCCAATTTTAAGTGATTACAAGCGTGAAGCCATTAAAACTTATGGATTGGAGTTGCATGATTTTGCTGGGCTCAGTGGTTACACGGTAGCTAAGCGTTCAATATTCATTCTTGATCACAAAGGGATAGTGAGGTATGTTTGGGTTTCAGAAAATCCAGCAGTCGAACCAAACTATCGAGAGATACAAAACATTCTGCAACAAATTTCCTAGTCAAGTATCTTCAAGAGTACTGCAAAAAAAACTATATGCCCTGTCATCTTCCAAAGACAACAATTCCTCACAAAAGTTATAAGTTTCACTAAAAGTTATTTGACTGCTATTGTAACGGTGACTGTTTGCGTGTCCTTTGAAATCCAGGAGTTGCCGGATGTTATTCGCGTTATTGTTTTATTAAATTTGAGCAAAGGCATTAAACTTAAAAAAACAACTTTGAAAAATCACGTTGACCGTGTGTGCGTTAGTTATGCGTGTATTGAAATGTCAGAGTTGGAAAGATCCCTCAAAGAAATGGTTGCTGAAGAACTTATTGAAGAGAAAGATGATTGGGTGCAGTTGACTCCGCAAGGTCAAAGGTTAGGCAAGGAATGGGAAAGTCTTCTCTTAAAGAAAGAACCTATTATGGAAGTTGTAGCAGGACTGGTTGATGGTTCAATTACTAGTTTGGTTGTTATTCTTTCCGCTTTCTTAGCAACTTTGACTGGAGCAGCTACATTTTTCGGAAGCTACAAAACAATTGTTTTCGCTGCATTGTTGACATTGAGTGCAGTTGCTGTAACTAACTTCTCAAGCTTTTTGCTGGGTGGGATTACTGAAGACTTAGCTGATATAATGACGCTTCAGAATTTAATGAATTACAGTTTAAGCGATATACCTGACAAGAAGGAACGGGATAAATCGTTGCTATTAGTTCAGAAACTCTTTACTTTGCTTGGAAAACAAATTCAGAGATCCAATCTTTACGGGGCAATAATTTCTGGGACAACAACTTTTATTGCTGGAATTGTTCCTATAGCAACGTACTTAGCTCTACCACCTTACTACAACATTGTAGCTTCGCTAGTTGAAGTTGGCATCATTTCTGGCGTATTTCTGGCGAGATACCGTTCAAAAAAGACGAGAGTGAACTGGAAAATAACTCTTGCCGAAACCATAGCTATTGTCATAATTGCAGCTGTGGTGTCTTTGTTGCTTGGCGCAATACCTGGCTAAGCGAGACGTTGAAGCTCAATAATCAGACACTTATCCATAACAACATCTAAACCAGATTGTATGGCAACTTCGGCGGCTTTTTCATTAATTATGCCCATTTGCATTCAAATAACAGAAATTTTGCTGTTAATCTGTTTTAGCGAGATGACCTGCTCTACTATGGGTGTGATATCTTTAGCGGGTCTAAAAATATCAACTATTTCGATAGTTTTTTGGATTTCAGTTGGAATATCAAGGAGACTTTAGTAGCTTTTCTCCAAGAATTTCGTCAGCAAATGGATTTACAGGTATAATGTGGTAGCCATGTTGTTTTAGGAACAAACTGACTTTATTGCTGTCTTTTTCAGGCTCTTTCGATAATCCTACAACTGCGATGACTTTGTATTTGTTTAAGATTGCTTTAATTTGGTCTTGATCCAATAGGCTTATCCACCTAGAATTGCACTCACGGTGACTCGCTTAGTTTTAGTTCGAAAAAGTGTTGCCTGCCATTGTGCAAAGCGAGAATTCTAATTGTGTCTCCAATTTTTCTGCGTTGAATTTCCTTAACTAAATCTTCAATTTTATTGGTTTGCACATTATTTATTTCCAAAATGATGTCGCTTTCAGTCATTTCAGCTTCTTCTGCGGGGCTTCCCTCTGCGATTCTAGTAACAAGTACTCCTCGGTTTGCTGGCAAACCGTAGTAACGTGCAATCTCCTTCGTTAAACTTAAACCAATTATTCCGATCCATTGTCTCTTTGTGCCTTCATTGATTACTTCGTCACTGCAGGTTTTTGCTGTATTTGTGGGAATCGCAAAACCAATACCCTGTGCGTAGGGTATAATTGCAGTGTTTATTGCTATGACTGTGCCAGTTACATCTACGAGTGGTCCGCCACTGTTTCCAGGGTTAATCGATGCATCTGTTTGAACAAGATTTTCTATCAAGCCACGTTCAGATTCTATTGTCCTGTTGATTGCACTTATTACTCCTGATGTTACGCTGGGACCACCTGTTAGACCGAAAGGATTACCGATGGCGTAAACTCTTTGCCCCACTCTTATTTTATCTGAGTCACCTATGTCTGACGCTTGAAGATTCTTCCTTTTAACTTTCACTACGGCAATATCATGAATGGCGCAAGAACCAACAATTGTACCCTCAAGTACTTCGTCTTTACCCAGGGTAACATTGATTTTTTGTGCTCCTCCGACCACATGATTGTTAGTTAAAATCAGTCCATTTGAGTCAATTATCGTACCTGAACCCATTCCGCTCACTGGCACGGTTTGGTAGAAATTATTACGAACAAGTTTTAGTGTGCTTATGTTAACTACGCTTCTACTTACCTTTTCAATAATGTCTAAAATGGTATCCTCGTTATAAGACATAGGGCGGTTTCCTTCAAAATCAATAAGGTTGCTAGCAACTAAGCTTAATTTATGAACTAATATCGGCAGAACAAGCAATTTTCAGCCCATTGCGGGGACATTTCTTTCTGGCAAAATGGGCACATTAGTCCTTTTTCTCTAACAGTTGTGCATGTTTGGCAGAATAGCTTTAAAATTTCTGCTTTGTTGCTTGGTTCTTTTAGCAAAAAAGTTACCATTTGATCGATAAGTGCTAAAATTTCGGTTGAGTTTTCAATCGTTAGTAAGTTGCCTCGTTCTCTTCCTACATATCTGCTTACTGCAGATTGTGATAATCCGAGAAGATCTGCTGTTTGTTTTTCGTTCAATCCATGTTTTTCGACAATCGACCTTGCCATTATGGCTTTGACTGCAGGTAAAACAGTTTTTACTCCTACTTCGCACGGCAGAATCAAGTTATACACCAATAATCCCTATTTTGGGTGGAAACTTATTTAAATATGTCGCATGTCATAACTTATGACGCGTGTCATGTCTCGCAATCAACCGAAAAAGAATGCTTGGACCACCCTCACTTCTTTGCCTTCAAATGACACACGCCACACAGGAGAACAAACAAAATGGGTAATGTCCTAATACCAACCCGAAAAACGGAAAACAAGCAAGACTTGACTGAAATGCTTAAGTCTCTTAACGCAGAATGCAGAAACTGTGCACCAATAACTCCCTTGCAATGCATAAACCGATGCCAAGTATACAAACTAAAAAACGAGTTAAGAAAACTCCGGGAAACAATGGATAACCCAAACTACTTGAAAGAGCTGTTTAATGTTCTCAAAAATGAGACAAGGCTCCATATCTTGCAAGCAATAGTAAATGGCAGATACTCAGTAAGCCAATTACAGCAAGAACTAAAGAAAGCTGGGCACAGTCACAGCCAAGAAACAATTAACGAAGAATATTTACGTCCATTAATGGCAGTCGGACTCGCTACTGAAGCGCGAGATGAATACTATGCGACCACATTCGGTGGACGGTTAACTGAGCTTCTTGAAGTATTGCCTGAATTCGTAGAAATGCTTCCAGCTCATTCTGAATGTAACGAAGAAATGCTTCTACAATCTTTACTAAATGGGCCAAAAACGTTTGAAGAAATTGAAGCTTTAATCTCACCCAAAATTGCTTCGCGAATCCTTAAGCGCTTACGCTCAAGTGGTTTGATTGAGACACCTTTGGAGAGAGATTACATATTTTTCTTCAAATCAAAACGAGACCCTTCCTTAGAGACTTTAACTATTGTAGAACAAAGAATTTATGATAAGATAGCTAATGAAGGAACCTCGGCTGGAAAAATTGCCAAAGAAACGGAACTTTCGTTGAGAAGAGTCTACAAATATCTAAGAGGATTGAAAGGCAAAAAACTGGTTTTCGTGAGGAGAACTCCGAAAGCCTATGGATTGACGTGTAAAGGTGAAATGCTTGCTTCGATCCTGCAGGGACTCCAACAAATAGTGGAAGAAACCTGGAGTTCTTCCGAAAATGTCATGAATGACGTTTCTAACTCGTAAGCAATAGGCTTAACATTATTTCTCTTCTTTTTTTGTTTATCCTCCACCGGGCGCTCCGTGAAAGGGGGCATTTTCCCAGAGAAGTTTCCACCAATCATCTTCTGTTATGGTTTCTCCTTTAACAATTATCTCTAGCACCATCTTTAGCATCTCGTGGTGTCTTTTCTCATCTGCCAATATCGAATTCAAAAGAAACACCACCTTCTTGTTTTCTATTTTTGGAATCATAGCTTCAAGTTTAATGATTAGTTCGGATTCGATCGCAATGTGCTTTTTGACTAAAACCCTTTGTTCATCAAGATGTTCCTGACCTAAGGCGGTTGACGAACTAGTTAGCAACGTAACGGCTGACATGTACAATTCTGCATGCTTTATGGAGTCTAATGACACTCCTTTAAGAACACCTTTGACTGCAGGATTTTTCATTTCAGTTAGCGGTTTTGCAAGAGAAGCTACTATCTCTTTCTCCACAATTATTTGATTTTTTAGAAATTCAAGGAGGTTGTTGTTTGATTTTTCCATGTTTTTCTCCCACCCGCCTAATACTAAACCTTATTCATCAAGGTTTCGGAAATTCTTTTTCCAAAATCTGCACAAGAATTTAGCAGTTTTTCGTCGGGGATATACTTTACAAGTAAAGGTGGTTCAACTACTAGCATTTCAAACTTGTTTTTCATGAATTCTAATATGCTTTTAGGAGCTTCACCACTCCATCCATAGGAACCAAATGCTCCACCAATTTTACCTTTCAGGTTTATGCCTTGAACAGCGACCTCTTCAAAGAGCTTCTTGAAGTCAATAGGCATCTCATGATGATATGTCGGTGTCCCGACAATAATTGCATCAAAAGCGCTTAACTCTTGAGGATCAACATGAAAATTTAGCTCTACTTCAACATTATCATTGATTTTTGCGCCTTTAGCTACCGCTTTGGCCATTTTTTCCGTATTGCCAGTACGGCTATAATATAAAACAAGGATTCTTATCATAAGAAAGGATAACGAGTAAAACTATTTCAATATTTTGCGTCTTACTACGTCTTCATCAAGAAAAGACATTAAGGGAATATAGTAATTAAGAAATCGCTACAAATCTAAGCCCGATTTCTTACGCATTATTCTTATTGCTTGTTTCCTTGAGTTATCTTATATATTCTTTGACCACCTTTAGGTCCACCTATTTTTCCACCCTTTCGACCTATTTCACTGTAGAACTGTCCTCCGTGAGTTTCGGCGGTCCTTAACCCGCCTTTCCTTCCAGCTTCGGCCACCGTCATTTGACCTTTCTTCTCTGACAAAAATTTCACCTCCACAAAATATGCGCCTATAATAATGGATTCAAAGATTGGATTTAATAAGTAAAGCATAGTTTAAATGGCTCAGATTAAGTTCAGTCTTCGTTCTTCTTGCTTGCTTGAATTAGTTTTCGGACTCTTTGTCCTCCTCTGTGACCAGCTTCCTCAAGACTTGTTTTGCCCAGTGCTTCTGATGAACCTTCATGTTGCTTAGCCCGTTCAAACCCGCCTTTACTGCCAATCACACTATAGAATTCTGGACCGCGTTCTTGAGAAACCTTTTCGCCGCCTTTGCGACCTATTTCCTCATAAAATTCTTTGCCATGGGTTGAAGCGGTTTTTTCTCCGCCTTTTCTTCCAGCTTCAGCAACGGTCATTTTACCTTTTTTACTTTCCTCACGCATACTCAAAACGTGTCACCTCCACTGAACAGCGGAAAAGCAACCAATATTAGAGCTGAATAACCGCACATAAACTTATGTGACTGTGGTACAACAATAACACAACAATTAATCGTGATAAAATATTTCTTATCTTGAACAATTTAATAAATAACATCTTTATCTAACAAGCAGCAAAGTCAATTGGGATAATGAATTAATTTAAATATTCCGAAATTGTCAACCTAAATCAATAGGTATCCTGAATGAAAATTCTTTTTATCAATCCGCCACAGACATTTTATCCGGGTTCGGATCTGCCAGCTGGCAATCTTCCGTTGGGTCTAATGTATTTAGCAGCTGTGCTTGAAAGAGCAGGTTATGAATCAGAAATTCTAGACGCATTTATGGCTGACTATTTTTTTCAAAAAAAAGGCGAAAACATTATCGTAGGTCTGCCGTTCGACAAAATAAAGCTTGAAATAATTAAGCGCAAGCCAGATGTTGTTGGTATAGCAGGACCATTCACTTGCCAAATAGAAAATTCAGTAAAAATAAGTAATTTGGCTAAGCAAGTGGACCCAAAAATTATAACAGTCGTAGGTGGCCCACATGTAACCACAGAACCCAAAGAATTTCTTGAAGAGGCAAAAAATGTAGATATTGCAGTGATAGGTGAAGGCGAATACGCCATGCTCGATATCGTTGAGTTTTGTGAGGGCAAGAAGAAGTTAAGTGAAATCCTCGGCATCGCCTACCGCAAAGATGAAGAAGTTCATGTAAATTCTCCCAGACCTTTTATCAAAAACTTAGATGACCTTCCTTACCCAGCCTACGATCTGGTAAATATGGAGTTATACTTAAATTCCAAAAGAATTGGTTATCGCAGTTTCAGAAATAATGCAATATCAATGATAACAAGTAGAGGTTGCCCCTTTAATTGTTCTTTCTGCTCTGTTCATTTGCACATGGGCAGAGAGTTTAGGGCAAACTCAGCAAGTTACGTATTAAAACACATTCAATATGTTGTAGAAAATTTCCATGTTCAAAATATTTTCTTTGAAGACGATAATCTAACTTTTGATTTAGATAGAATTGAAGCTATATGTGATGGATTTATTGAGAAAAAAATTAAAATCCGTTGGGAAACTCCAAACGGCGTCAGAGCCGACTGCTTAAACTTGAATTTACTTCAAAAAATGAAAAAGTCAGGTGCTCAAAGTATATTTTTTGGAGTTGAATCAGGAGATCAGCAGGTCTTGGACGAAGTTATCTGCAAGAGTCTTGACTTAAACCTTGTAGTAGAAGTTGCGAAAATTTGCAGAGAAATCGGCTTGAAGACCGGCGCTTTTTATATTATTGGTTTTCCTGGTGAAACGAAAGAGAGTATGCAAAAAACCGTTGATTTCGCTCTAATGCTTAAACGTGATTTTGATGTAGGCATGCACCTGTTCTTCGCTACTCCGTCGTATGGAACCAGATTGTACAATGACTGCAAAGCTAAAGGCTACATTGAGGCAGATTTAAGTTGGAACTCATTTGCTGAAGCCCGTCAGCCAAAAGGCATGCCGCTGATTTCCACCGAGGACTTTACACCCCAAGAAGTCAAAGAGATAGCAGCCAAAGCGCTTGAGGCTTACAAAAAACTTTCTTTACTTAATCATATAAAAAATCCCGGAAAAACATTGAAGACAGCATTTGATCAGCCGCAGTTGATTTTGAAATACATTAAAAACTTATTCTAGATGATTTTTTAAGCTTTTAAATCAAAGTCCAGAAGTACTTGCGCAAAAAATCTAAAATAAGTCTAAACCTTGGTCCATATTGGCGGACCCACAATCACTGACTAATCAAAGTATATCTTGTGGACCCGCAACTACGATGGGTTATCAGCGGAAAACAAAATCCATACGATAAGTAACCTACCGCTCATCTGCACAATTGAAAAAAATCCACCGTCTGGGTAGCTTGCCAGATAGACAATGGCCGAAACGTCACAATATTTGGAAACATTACCACCACCCTTCCAGATGGGCAACACAAAATGACTGTCTACGCTGCAGATACAAACTTTAACAAAAGTGCTTCAAACAAAGCTTTCTTCTCAAACTTTGCCGTTGACACAGTGCCAATAAACGTCACGGTTACCTCATTGCAAAACACTACTTACACCAGCAAAGATGTTCCGTTAAGCTTCACCGTTGGCAAGTCAGTATCTTGGACAGTTTACAGTCTATATGGGCAGCCAAACTTGATTGCACCCCAAAACACTACTCTTACGGGATTATCATTCGGACACACACTTTATCAGTTTACGCACAAGACTCGAAAGGCCTCGTCGAAGCCTCAGACGCAATTCAGTTTGCGGTAGCTGACAAAGCGATTCCCCAATTCCCAAATATCTTGATCGTAGCTTTCGTATTGGCGATCACTTCTTCAACAATAGTGACACTTGCTTAACCTTTAAATTGATCCAACTTCAAAGAAAACATGCAGAAAGGGAGTTGTATTATTTTGAATGATAAAGAGAGGCTTGCAACTAGTCGCAAGCGTAAGTTGAACCGAGACTGGTGGCCTAACCAGTTGAACCTGAATATTTTGCACCAGCATTCCCTCTTGTCCAATCCTATGGGCAAGGAGTTCAATTACGCTGATGAATTCAAGAAACTCAACCTGGAAGCCTTGAAGAAGGACCTCTATGCGCTGATGACCGACTCGAAGGATTGGTGGCCGGCCGATTACGGTCACTACGGTGGACTCTTCATCCGGATGGCGTGGCATAGCGCAGGCACCTACCGCAAGGGTGACGGTCGCGGGGGTGCATCCTCGGGCGCTCAGCGTTTCCCGCCTCTCAACAGCTGGCCGGACAACGTTAACCTCGACAAAGCGCGCCGTTTGCTTTGGCCGATCAAGCAGAAATACGGCAGAAAAATCTCCTGGGCTGACCTGATGATTCTCGCCGGCAACTGCGCGCTTGAGTCGATGGGATTTAAGACCTTCGGTTTCGGCGGTGGACGCGAGGACATCTGGGAGCCGCAAGAGGATGTCTATTGGGGTTCCGAAACCACCTGGCTAGAAAACAAACGCTATTCAGGGAAGAGGGACCTCGAAAATCCGCTTGCTGCTGTGCAGATGGGGCTAATTTACGTCAATCCGGAAGGTCCAAATGGAAACCCGGATCCGCTTGCTGCTGCCAAGGATATCCGCGAGGTCTTCGCTCGCATGTCAATGAACGACGAAGAGACGGTGGCCCTCATCGTGGGCGGCCACACCTTCGGCAAAACCCACGGCGCGGGCTTAGCATCAAATGTTGGTCCTGAACCAGAATCAGCCCCAATAGAGGAACAGGGTCTAGGCTGGAAGAGCAAATTTGGCACGGGCAAAGGCGATGACACGATTACCAGCGGCTTGGAAGTCATCTGGACCCAGACCCCAACTAAGTGGAGCAACAACTTCTTACGAAACCTCTTCAGCTACGACTGGGAATTAACCAAAAGCCCAGCAGGTGCACACCAATGGAAGCCCAAGGGTGACGCAGGCGCTGGTACAGTGCCAGATGCGCACGACCCCTCAAAGCGTCACGCGCCATCCATGCTAACCACTGACATAGCGCTAAAAGTAGACCCAATATACGAAAAGATTGCAAGACGCTTCTACGAACATCCAGATCAGCTAGCAGACGCGTTTGCCAGAGCATGGTTCAAACTAACACACCGCGACATGGGTCCCCGCTCGCGGTATCTTGGTCCGGAAGTCCCAGCGGAGAAACTGATCTGGCAAGATCCTGTGCCCGTAGTAAATCATGAGCTGATTGATGAGCACGATATTGCAGACCTTAAGAGTAAGATTCTTGCCTCGGGCTTATCAATATCGGAACTAGTTTCAATCGCCTGGGCATCTGCATCCACGTTCCGTGTTTCTGACAAACGTGGAGGTGCAAACGGGGCTCGTATTCGTCTTGCTCCGCAGAAGGATTGGGAAGTCAATCAGCCGGCTCAACTGAAGAAGGTTCTGCAGGTCCTTGAGGGAATCCAAACGGAATTCAACAGTGCACAGTCGGGCGGGAAGAGGGTTTCGCTGGCCGATTTGATTGTTCTTGGTGGATGCGCAGGTGTCGAGCAAGCTGCGAAGAACGCCGGTTCTGATATGACTGTTTCTTTCACGCCGGGACGTACGGATGCGTTGCAGGAACAAACCGATGTTGAGTCATTTGCTGTACTCGAACCAGTTGCAGACGGGTTCCGTAACTACTTCAAAACTAAATATGCTGTATCTGCAGAAGAGCTGCTTGTTGATCGTGCGCAACTGTTGACACTAACCGCCCCTGAGATGACGGTACTGGTTGGCGGCATGCGCGTCTTGAATGCTAACTTCGGGCAGTCCCAGCATGGAGTTTTCACCAAGCGGCCAGAGACGCTCACCAATGACTTCTTCGTGAATCTGCTGGACATGAGCACAACGTGGAAATCAGCTTCGGAAGACGAAGACGTGTTCGAGGGTTGTGATCGCGCAACGGGCAAACTCAAGTGGACCGGTACTCGTGTCGACCTCATCTTCGGTTCGAACCCGCAACTCCGGGCCTTGGCGGAAGTCTACGGAAGTGAGGACTCCAATGAGAAGTTCCTGCACGATTTTGTAGTGGCGTGGAACAATGTAATGAACCTTGATCGCTTCGACCTCGCTTGGTCATAGCAAAAGCTAGCTAACGATGACCAAATGGTAAGCCACCGGCCCAAAATCAGTTCGAGCGCGGATTTGTATCCTCAATATATTGAGTCGTCACCCGGTTTACTTTTTTGTTTAACCGAAGGTTTAGCGCACGACATAACACTTAAACTAATGAGTGTGATTTGAGCTTATTTTGTAGTAATAACTTTAAATAATACCCTAAACGCCAGAATGGCTCCTTGGAGTGGATATATCCCTACTTGCCAGTGAAAATGTGCCGAGGATGAGCCGGACCGGACTTACCCCAAATTGGTGAGCCTCTCTGAGGTATGTCTTTCGAGCATAAGAATTAGGACTCGACTTCAAAGCTGGGGGATGGGCATCTAAGTTGAAGTGAGATTCCCTCCTCCGTTTGGTTTTGAACTATTATGTCTGCATAATAGTCAAACCTTTCCTTAGTTGCCAGATGGACCATGCTTTCTATAAGGTTGATAGAACATTGCCTGATTAGTTCTCAACAAAGACGAAATCTCACTATTCTAGAATCTGCTTGGTAGAAAACTTTGGGATTTGCTGTTTCTTTTTGAAGTCACATAATCGAGTTAGGATTCGGGTGTGAATGGGTAAGTGTTCGCCCATTTGCTTTGACCGCTTCCAAGTTGTACATTTCAAGGATTTTGTTTAAGTCTTCGTCTTCTTTGGGGCAGAGGAATCCAAGTATCGTCATGAACCCTGCTTCTTGTCTGTTTATCCAGTATGACAACAGCTTGGGTAGTATCGAATGAACCGCAAGAAATCATAATTTTCCTTATTACTTCCACGACGTCTTCTCTGTTCATGTTTATTTCCCGAGATTTAATTTCTAATTGCTTGAAACTTTATTTAATCTGAACTAAAAATAGAAGAGCAAAATCCGAGATTGCTTGAAACCTGCATGATTCAGGCGCAGGTCTCGTTTACCCGAAGAATGTAGATGCAATATCATAGAGCTTCAAATCAACTATTTTACGTTTACCAATAACATCTTTCAAAGGCACTGGTACCATAATGTTTCCCTGAATGCCAACCATCACGCCGAATATGCCCTCGTGGACCAAGTCAATCGCAGCGATTCCAAAACGTGTAGCGAGAACTCTATCAAACGCGATGGGAGGTCCGCCGCGTTGAAGATGACCCAAAACCACTGTCCTAGTGTCGATGTTTTCAAATCTTTTCTCTATTTCTTTTCCTATGTATTCACCTATGCCGCCAAGCCTTGCGTGCCCAAACTCATCTACTCCGCTGGTATAAACGATATCTTCGCTTCCCTTTGGTTTGGCCCCTTCAGCAGCGACAATTAAGCTGAAGTTTCTGCCGCGTTTGTGCCTTTTTCTTATAAATTCGCAGACTTCTTCTATGTCGAAGGGCTTTTCAGGAATCAGAATGGCGTTTGCCCCTCCAGCAATCCCTGCCTCTAAGGCGATCCAACCAGCGTTTCTGCCCATAACTTCAAGAATTAGGACCCTATGATGAGATTCTGCTGTTGTACGGAGTCTGTCAAGTGCTTCACAAGCAATTGAAACTGCTGTTTGGAAACCAAAGGTGTAGTCAGTGCCTACCAGGTCGTTGTCGATTGTTTTGGGGACGCCAACAACTGGAAGCCCCATTTCATATAGTTTGGCGGCTACGCCAAGCGTATCATCTCCACCTATTGCGATGACAGCGTTAATGCCGTTTTCGGAAGCATTCTTCAGAATACGTTTTGGTCCATCTACGCTCTTGAACGGATTGGTTCTTGATGTGCCAAGTATTGTTCCACCCTTAGAGAGCAATCCTGACAGGTTTTTAATTTCTAAGGGGGTAAATTCACTTTGGATTAATCCTAGCCAGCCATCTTTGATGCCTAAAGTTTCATATCCGTAGTTTTGAATTGCTTTCCTAACTATAGCTCTGATTACAGCGTTGATTCCAGGCGCGTCTCCTCCACCTGTGAGGATACCGATTTTCATGAGCTATCAATATGTTCAGCTACAATAAATAAGGCTTTACTTAGTGCAGTATTTTTTGGCATAGATTTCTAACACCAAAGTTATAACATTTGGGAAAGAAGCGGAACGGGCATGTAAGCCAGACTAAGATGATAAGCGAATCCTCAATGAATAGACATTTGATATGGACAAATTATTAGCTTCTGCGCGCTGGAAAACGGCGAAGAGTCGCTTTGCCACAGGAGGGGTCGGACCAGACTTGCCCCAAACTGGTATAAGCCATTTTAATTAATCAGTATAAAATCTGGAAACTGTCAAATAGATACAGCCCATTGGCTTACAGAGCAAATCACTGTTTGGAAAGGCATTAGCATAGATAGTAGGGTTTCAATTGAAGTAATGCAGGTTATCTAGTTGACTACGATTAGGAAGAAATTTTAGTTGGATGACGAGTAAGTTCCCACATTGCAATTCATGAGCCAATTACTACAGGCAAAAAGAAAACTGTTATTGTGCAAGAGACCTCTGGTAGCGTTTGAGAAGAATAGATCCTGATCAGCACCTACCAAATAACCCCTTATTTGTTTTACAGAAAGCGATTTTCATACCCACCTTTATCATGAAATCCTCAACAGGTTGCCGTTTCAGTAATGGTTGCGTAAGACCTCTGAAATACCGAAAGCTTACTGATTCACCGAGAATATCCCACAAAAGGCCGCTTCAACAGAAAACACTTGCAAGAAGGCCTCGAAAAAAGATCAATAAGCCACTTCAACCTAACAATTTGGAACCCAGATATGACTCAACAACGTTGCATGCGAGCAAACAATCAAAACTTCAATGAAGAACAACATACCTTTATCACTGTTGAGTTTGACCTAGAGGAAAACAACACCCCAGTCGATTTTGCATTAAATCATCTAAAGTGGGATTTGATGAAACTCAGAAGCAAAAAGAATGAAATAGAACATGGGTATCTTTTGGTCTTTAGTAGAGATGGGGCTAACAAGCTTGATTTTTTAAGAGGATCCAAGCAACTGGCTCCGAAGAAGATAAGGTAACAATAATTTACGTTGATAATTCAAGCGAAAACTGTTTTGTGAATTTGTCAAAAAAAGGGATTCGCTTAAAATAATTGGCGACCCCGCTGGGACTCGCTTAATTATTTAAGCGAATCCAATAAAACCGAATGATAAACACGACGTGGTAGGGCCATTGGGGAGTTGAACCCTATGACAAATGGAGATTAACCACTAACTCTAAATTTGTACGACGATATAATGACTTTTGTCAAGTGTAGTCACGAGATGAAGCGTATGGAACAAAACAAAAAAGTTGTTGAAAAGGCTCAAACTATGAAGATGATTAGTCTGGCAGAATATCAAGAAGGCTCAATTGTGAGTCGCACACTGATTGACAAAAAAGCTGGAACCGTGACCTTCTTTGCTTTTGATGAGGGCCAAGGTCTTAGCGAACACGTGGCTCCGTTTGACGCTTTAGTCAGCGTTCTCGATGGAGAAGCAGAAGTTGCAATATCAGGAAAAATCCATCCCGTAAAAGAAGGAGAAGCGATAATTCTGCCCGCCAAAAAACCACACGCACTCAAAGCAATCAGCAGATTCAAAATGATGCTGATAATGATAAAAGCATGAATTGCCAAGAAACAATCAATTCTTCCAAGCCGAAAATCTGAAGCACCTTCAGGAACGGGTTCTGACTCTTTCTGCCAAATGCTCTTCAATTCAACTGCTTTTTCTTCACCTTTGATATCCCTTACAAGCGGTAACGCAAAACTTTCCAAAAGCTTAGCATAGTTAATGACCCAACAATTTTTTCGTTGAAGGGCATGGGCAAGAAAAGTTTCATGCTGAAAACTTGGATTAGACAGCAGACCGTTCATGGTAAACTCGCATTCGGTAACAAGTGATTTAAACTGATAACGAGATAATATAAGCGGTGATTGTTGTGGGAAAAGTTGGAAGATCAGTTGAGATTGCGGCTCCAATGGGTAAGGTGTTTGTTTTTCTTTCTAATCCCAAGAATCAAGAGAAAATATTCGTGGATTCAGAAGTGAAGATAGAAGATGTATCCAAAGGTCTCGTTGGGGTTGGCACAAAATACCGAATATCGGCTGTAATCGCAAGGAGAAAAGTGAAGTCACATTGGCACGAGGTCATTGGGTTCGAGGAGAATCGTAGGTTTGTTTGCGGGGAGGTTAAGGGCGGTCCCACTAAGAAGGAAGAAATGACCTTTGATTTTGAAGCAACAGATAAAGGAACCAAAGTTACCATGACAATTGATTACGAATTCCCGTATTCGGTGCTTGGCAAACTTGTGGACAGATTGATGGCGAGAAAGGGGTTCGAAAGGTGGATGAACGGTGGAACACAGAGAGCAAAGGAAATCCTTGAAGCGGCTTAGATGGTCCCTGACAAAACTAAACGTTTAGTTTGAGGCCTTCTTCCGAATTTGTAATATACGAATATTTTTTATGAGAGTGAAGGGGATCCTGTCCCAAATTTACCAGTAAAAATAAAATTATGGGTGAGTGGTCTTCTTAGGCAAAGGATATTCTTACGCTTTCTTAAGCTTCCTAAGCATTGAACCAACATAGAGGCCAATGAAACAAGTCACTACTGCCACAATTACCGTAATTTCCCCAAACATCTCTGCAAACACACTCTGCCAACGGCAGTTCAAAAATCCAATCTTCGTAATATTGATTGCAGCCGCAATTGTTGCGGGTTTCTTTGCTCAACCCGATCAATCGATTTCAATTATTTCTATGATTATTTTGAGCGTAGTTTTGGGCTTCTATAACGAATACAAAGCCGAAAAAATTGTTGATAAACTCAAGAAAAGCGTATCTTAAAAAGCTCTAGTAACAAGGGACGGAAAATCATACGAGATAAACTCGGAACTTGTAGTTCCTGGGGACTTGGTTACTGTCAACGTTGGGGACATTGTTCCCGCAGACGTTCGGATAACAAAATCGAAAGACCTTCATTGTAACGAAGCGGCATTAACTGGGGAATCTTTTCCAACCGAGAAAAATCCTGAAACTCTTGACATACAACAGCCAACTCCACAGCAACTAACGAACTACATGTTCTTGGGCACAGTTGTATCGAATGGCACCGGCTCAGGAATTGTCGTTTCAACGGGAAAAAACACCGAATTCGGATCAATATCAAAAAGCCTCTCAAGAGCTCATCCTGAAACGGAGTTCCAAAAAGGAATCAAACAATATGGGAATTTACTTCTCTCATTAACAATTGCACTTGCTGTCAGCATATTCGCCATAGGTATAGTTTTGGGTAAACCAATTATAGATTCTCTCTTGTTTGCACTTGCAGTAGCTATAGGCCTAGTTCCAGAACTAATGCCCGCCATCGTCACAATAAGTCTCTCGCAAGGTGCGAGAAACATGGCGAAGGCAAAGGTCATAGTGAAAAGGCTAGTTTCAATCGAAGACTTCGGCAACATGAACGTTCTCTGCACTGACAAAACTGGAACGCTAACAGACGGAAAAATCTGCCTGAAAGAGTATTCTTCAATAGACCAAGAAAAAAACCTCAGGTGCTTGAATATTCTCTGATCTGCAATTCAGCGATCGTAGGCGAAAAAATATCAGGAAACCCAATGGATGTGGCCATTTGGGAATACGCGAAGGCAAATGCTGTTGAAGAAAAGCTGAAATTATACAGCAATGTTGACGAGATTCCCTTTGACTATCAAAGACGAATGATGTCGGTCGTGGTCAAGTATAACGGTAATTTCGTATTCATAACAAAAGGTGCTCCAGAGTCAGTTCTCTCTAAGTGTAAATACGCCAAAGTCGACGGAAAAGACGAACCCATAGACACAAAACTAACATCCATGAATGACAAGTTTGTAAAACTTTCAGAGTTAGGGTATAGAGTTCTCGCAATCGCTTGCAAGGATGTTGAACCAAAAATCTCTTATTCATTGGAGGACGAGGCGGATCTGACATTTCTTGGCTTTCTCACATTCACCGACCCCCCAAAGAGTGATGCACATCAAGCTATTGAAAAAATGAGAGGAATGGGCGTCGATGTTAAGATTCTGACCGGTGATAACGAGCTTGTTGCAAGAAAAATCTGCGATGACATTAAGGTTACAGTTAAGAAAATAGTTTCAGGGTCCGAGCTAAGTCAAATGAGCTTTGATCAAATCAAGGTTGCAGTAGAAGACGCCACGGTGTTTGCAAGGATCACACCAGAGCAAAAACTCGACATAATCAAGGCTCTAAAAGCGAACAAACACACGGTCGGTTTCATGGGAGATGGAGTAAACGATGCTCCAGCACTCTATGAGGCTGACGTAGGAATTTCCGTTGACACAGCAGTCGACGTGTCAAAGGATGCCGCAGATATCGTCCTTTTGGAAAAGGATCTGCTTGTTTTGTCAGACGGCATTGGCGAAGGGCGTAAAATATTCGGAAACACCATAAAGTACGTGTTGATTGGCACCAGTTCCAACTTTGGAAACATGTTCAGTGCAGCGGCCGCATTCGTTTTTCTCCCATTCTTACCCATGCTTCCTATGCAGATTCTGTTCATGAACCTGCTCTATGACATTTCGAACATGACGCTGCCAACAGACAATGTTGATGAAGAATATACCAAGTGGCCAAAGAAGTGGGATATCGGGTTTGTACGAAAATTCACTCTGTTCTTTGGTCCTTTTAGCTCGCTTTACGACTTTCTCACGTTTGGCATTATGCTTTTCATTTTCGGTGCATCTCCTGCTCTTTTCCAAAGCGGATGGTTCATAGAGTCATTCTGGACAGAAGTCCTCGTAATATTCGTAATCAGAACCAGACGGGTTCCATTCTTCAAAAGTCGTCCAGGAAAATGGCTAAGCTTACTAGTAATAATTCTTGTCGCATTCGGAACAATAGTTCCCTTCACGCCTCTAGGCAGCTTTCTTGGATTCGCCACCACAATGCCAATTCAGTACTGGGGGACTATTGGTACTGATGGTTGCCACTTATCTGTTGCTCGTTGACGCCGGGAAGGTGTTCTTCTATAAAATCTGCAAGTTCTAAGGAGGAAAATGAAAGTGCTATATAGTGATCTATTAAGCTGGTGGATCTACAGCATTAGCTTCAGCATCGCGTTTCTAGTAGTGGTAAGCATCTACCTCTATGCGAACAGGTGCAAAAAAGAAAAGAAGACAACTGCACTTACAAACGCAAAGAATTTTGCTTTCGTCTGGGTTCTTGTAAGTTTGCTGTTCTTCTACATCTTTTCAATTAAGATCGCTTCTGCCCTAGTTTTTGCGGCTGGAAACATTGTGGTTGAAGTTATCCTGATAGGGTACCTTCTCAAGAACGGGGAAAGAGAACCCGAAGAAACAGACTATCGTTAACAATTACCCCCATGCCA
>Ga0326726_10001625_pt1 | contig 20930 bp, 22 predicted proteins | sample MHFenrmetagenome_2_FD_207603 | JGI IMG/M metagenome (GOLD analysis project Ga0326726, IMG submission 207603) | Lab enriched peat soil microbial communities from Michigan Hollow, Ithaca, NY, United States - MHF15MN | ecosystem: Environmental > Terrestrial > Soil > Wetlands > Peat | place: USA... | reverse complement strand
AACTCGCGGTTAAAATTCATGAAAAAACTCTGACAGTAGATACGCACTGCGATACTCCAATGGACATGGCAAGGTCAGATTTTGATCTTGGCGAACGCCATACTGAAGGTTGTGTCGATTTTCCAAGGATGATTGAAGGCGGTCTTAATGCCGAATTCTTTGCTGTTTTTACGAGCCAGGGACCAAGAACCGACAGCGTTTTTGATGAAGTGTACGGCTATGCCCTTGATGTTCTGGAGAAAATTCACAAAAATGTTGAAAAGAATTCTGATGTTGCAGAGATTGCTATTTCTCCTGATGAAGCTTACAGGTTAAAGAAGGCGGGCAAAATTTCAGCTTTTATTGGAATCGAAAATGGTTACCCTATAGGCAAGGATATTTCGCGGATCAAGGAATTCTATGACCGTGGTGCAAGATATATTACGCTGTGCCATACAAGAAACAACGATATATGCGATTCATCTACCGATCCAAAAGGTCCGGAGCATAATGGCCTCTCATCATTCGGAGGCGAGGTAGTAAAGGAAATGAACCGTCTTGGCATGATGATCGATGTTTCACATATTTCGGACAAGGCATTTTATGATGTTCTCAAATTATCGGGAGCTCCGGTAATTGCATCGCATTCATCATGCAGGGCATTATGTGAATCTCCAAGGAATCTCAGCGATGATATGCTTCTTGCACTCAAAGATAATGGCGGAGTTATACAGATTTGCATACTCAGTGAATATATCAAAACCCCGCATCCAAATCCTGAACTTGACGCAAAACTTAAAGAGTTATCTGAAAAATATGGAGATTTCAGCTCTCTTCCTGACGACAAAAGGAAGCTTGCCCGTTCAGAATACAGGGAGATTCATAAAAAATATGAAAAGCTTGCCACGGTGAAGGATGTTGTGGATCATATCGATCATGTAGTTCAGGTCATAGGAGTGGATCATGTTGGTATCGGGACTGATTTCGATGGAGGTGGCGGCGTTGACGGATGCAAGACTGTCGCCGACATGAAAAACATAACAGTTGAATTGCTGCGTCGCGGGTATGCCAGAGCCGATATAACAAAGATCTGGGGAGGTAATGTTATGAGGGTTCTTAAAGAAGTCGAGTCAAAAAAAGGGGAGAAAATTTAGAATGCATTCTGAGGCTTTCCAACCTGAATTTAAGAACTTTTTACTCTGTTAAATTTAAGTGCTTTCATAATCCATACCGGCATGGACTTGTAGGAATTTCTTTTCTTAAGGTCTATATACCATCCAAGCTTTTTTGAAACAGGCATCTTATGAGACTCGACAAATTCCACAAGTATTCCGTCAGGATCCTCTATATAAGCAAAATAACCGGCAGCCTCACCCATATCAAAGCTGTCACCTTGCCTCGAATGCTTGCTGTCGACCACAAATGGAAATCCGTTGCTGCCGCAAAACTTTTTGAGTTCATCCATTCCAAATATATCATAGCACAGATGAATAAATCCTGGATCACCCCAAAATCGGCCTTCATATATTTTCTTACCCGGATTACCCATAGCGCCAACAAGCTCTATTACACTCGGACCGAAGATTTTGCTGAAATATCCTGAAAATGGTTTGGAACTTTTCAGAAGCACCCTGCGGAATTCATTTTTTCCGCCAGGCAGGACAGCAAGATCAGGGAAAGATCCTGTGGAATCATATATGACTTCATCATATCCAAGTATATCAGAATAAATCACTTTTGACCTTTCTATATCAGAAACACCGATTATTGCCCCATACGATCCGCCGCATACTTTATTTTCGTTCATGAACCAGTCATCTCCCTCAACCATCTGAAACATATTCCCGGAAGGATCTTTTAGAAAAAAAGTCTTTTTACCTGACGGATCTTTCAACGGATCGCCGCAAAGAATGCAATTATTTTGTTTGAAGAAAGACCAGGCTGTATCGATATTCTTAACTTTCATTTTGCAAATGAGAATGCCAAGATCGCCTATCTTTATTTCCTCTTTTATCTCCTGTGGTTCTCTTTCGCTATACTGCCATACCTCAAATCCGCCCCCGCCCTGAAGGTTCAGCGCCAGGATGGCATGTCTGCTCTGAGGTTTTCCTCCGGTATAAGGCAGCATAAGATTAGCTTCTGTTTCATCATCAAAAATCCGGCAGTCCATGCCAAACATCCTGTTATACCAGTTCCAGGATTCATGAAGATTTTTCACTCCGATTCCGATCTGTTGAATTCCTCCTATTTGATAACCCTTCATTTCAATGATTTTGAATTATGCAGATTTTACTTTGTCTCCAATCCTGAAAAAGAGCCATGGCCAGATACGTCTGATATACAGCATTATTAATTCACTTCTCCCGACGAGTATTTCCCTCTTGTTATTAATAATTCCCCTGATAATTATTTTTGCTGCTTTTTCAGGAGATAAGCCCTTTGCCAATACGCCATCCATTTTCCCGTATTCTTTGCCTTCACTATTGAGAGCATGCAGGGATATTTGTGTACTTATCCTTCCGGGTATGATGATAGATGTTCTGATATTATTCGCTTTGTTTTCGAGATAAAGAGTTTCGAAAAAGCCGTGAAGAGCCTGCTTGGACGCCGAATAGGCTGATCTTAAAGGGAATCCGAATCTTCCTGATATGCTGCTGGTTGCAATGATGTGCCCCGACTTTTTTCTTATCATATACGGTAAAACCGCTTTAGTAAGAGCAATTGTCCCGAAATAGTTTATTTCAAAGATCCTTCTATCGAGCCATATAGGTGTTTCATCTATCCTTGACCTTTGACTTATCCCGCCAATATTCAAAAGGTAATCAATTTTTCCGGTCGTATTAATCTGATGTTCAACCAGCTTTTCAATTCCTGAAGTGTCGGAAAGATCAAATGGAGCACAAATTATCATTCCGGACTTGTTGCTGCAGGCTTTCTTAACCCTCTCCAGTCCGGGCAGATCATTTGATGAAATAATTAATTTTGCCCCTCGTTCTGCAAATTCATAAACCAATGCCTCACCAATACCTGATGATGCTCCGGTGACCCAGACTACTTTTCCTGTGAACATATAATGTTTATTCATCCTTCATTGTTGATACCAGTTCAAGCAATTCATCATAATTTTTCCTGAGTAACGAACAGGCAGAATTCTTTTCCTTAATATACTTTCTTAATCTGAAGCCTCCTATTATCCTTCGAAACAGAATATTATAGTTCCATGCAAATATTCCTGCAACAGGGATTGTCAAAAAAATTACTATCGCCAACCACCATGGTGAAAATATCAACAGGGTTATAATCAGGTAAACCGGCAGGAAAATGAATGCGAGTGCTAAAGATATCCCGAACCGGATGGTACTATGAAATTGCAGGTCCTTAGTTTTTCGTATCTGTAATTCAGGTAATGAAAGAAAAGTCAAAGTGAAAATATTGCCGAACACCCAGACGGGAAAAGTAAGAAGAAGTCCGGACAACCCTGCTATTAGCCAGATCAACCGGTGTTTTTTCTTTTCAAGCAGCCTGTAAGTTATATTAAGATCTTTGGCTTTCTCTTTAACCTTTAAGCTAAGTGCGCATATCCTATTAAATGCTTGTGGATCAGATGTTTTTAACCTGTTCAGCTTGTCAATCAGGTTTCTGTCCCTGTATAGTTTAGGGAACTTGATATTATCGCTGTATCTTCCGTTAATGATGCTTCTCAGCTCATCGATTGCCTCGTAATCATCCTCCGATTCAATGTGGACCATTACTTTTTTGATTTCAGTTGAGAGCCTGTCCCTGAGCGTGTTAAGAGCTCTTTCAGGACTATCCTTATAGAGCTGATGATACTCAGAAACTTCTATTGGCTTGCCATATATAACAGTAAGTACCTGCCTTAGCCTGCTATAGTTTGAGTATTCGACGCCAACAGGGATAATCTTGATTTTCAGCTGAAAGCCAGTTGCTTCGTCGGCCTGGAATGCAATACGACAGATTCCTTTCTTAAGCTGCCTGAGTCTTCTGAATCCTGCATGGTCACCTTCAGGAAGTATTACAAGACCATTCTTATTCTTTAAAACATCTATGGTTTTAAGGAAGATATCGTCATTTGCCTTCAGTGAACTGAATCCGTCACGGATCCTGTAAACCGGCAGTACCTTAATGAAATACAAAAAAGAAGCAATTGCTTTTCTCTTGAAAATATCGGCTCTGGCCAGGAATACCGGTTGTCCCTTATGCGTAAAAAGAACCCCCAGAGCATCCATCAGGGCATTCTGATGATTGGGAGCAAAAATCAGATGATCGTCAGGATTTATATTCTCAGCACCCATGACAATAATTTTCCTGTAGAAAACTTTATCATGCCAGAAGCCGACAGCCTTTTTAAAAAGCGCATAGCGTGCCGAATATTTTTCAATATTTTCCTTGCCCATTCAATCAGGTTAACTGTAAGTTCCCTGCCGGGAATGCAGGAAACACCTAAAAAAGATCAATGCAAGTTAAAAAAAAGGACTTGCAGTAATTAAAATCCTGAGCAAATTAATGATTTTATCAGGTAATAATACGTCTTTTTACCACCCGCTAAAGATGGTCAATATCATCAGTGAACCTGTCAAGATTCCTTCTTTCCTTTTTTGTTGGCCTTCCAGTCCCTTTCTCCCTGTAACTGGTAAATCCCTCATGCCTGAGATGGAGCTTGATTTTTTCTTCTTCCGGGGTAAGATCTTCAATATATTTGCTTACGAGTTTGGCAGAAACGCGGTTTTCAATAGGTTCAATTATTCGGTAGGTATAGAATACCGGCAGCTTCTTCACAGTGATTATCTCATCTTTAAAAACTGATCTGGATGGTTTGACCTGGATACTGTTTATGATTATTCTGCCTCTTTTGCAAGCTTCCGATGCAATGCTCCTGGTTTTGTAGATTCTTACTGACCAGAGGAATTTATCAATTCTTACTGGTGTGATCTCCGGCTTGTCAGGATTAGAATTCATATTACTCCGGCTTTTTTCCCCGCTCTTCTTCCTCCTCTTTGCTTACGGGTAATTTTGATGACCTGTTGAAAGCTGTCATTGTAAGTTCGGTACCTGCAGTTCCGAAGGATCTTATCATTCCGGTGACAATCTTGATTCTTTCATCAATGAATTTTTTCTCTTCCTGACTCCATTTCCCCAGAACATAGTTAACCTGAGAGCCTTTCCTGAAGCCATTTCCGATGCCTACCCTTATCCGCGCATATTCAGAAGTTGAGAGTATTGCATTTATATGTGCAAGGCCGTTGTGGCCACCGTCGCTTCCCTTTGGCTTCATCCTTATGCTTCCAAGAGGTAGTGCAATGTCATCAACAATCACAAGAAGATTTTCAACAGGGATCTTTTCCTTTTTCAGCCAATAGTTTACGGCGTTGCCGCTCAGGTTCATATACGTCGAAGGCTTAAGGAGCACGAAGGTTCTCCCTTTATATTTTGTTTCGCAGATGAAGCCGTAACGCCGGTCTGAAAAAGAAGCGCCTGATTCATCAGCAAAAGCATCCAGAATGGAAAAACCTATATTGTGCCGGGTATCAATGTACTCTTTACCAATATTTCCCAGGCCAACTATCAGATATTTCATTGTGCCTGAATAATGAAGCAAATTTCTGTTTATTTATTTCTTCCCTCTTTTCCTTCCTTCCCCTCTTTTCCTTCTTTCCCTTCTTTTCCCTCGACTGGAGTCGCAGCAGGAGCAGCACCTTCAGCACCTTCGCCTTCAGGTTTTACAGCACCTTCAACTCCTTCACCCTCCTCTTTCTGAACAACACGTGATGTTGCGACAGACAGAACTGTGGTGATCTTTGGATCAATAAGTTCAATTTTTTCATAGGAGAGATCACCAACTTTGACAGAATGGTGAATCTTAACATCAGTTATGTCGATCATCAGGAATTCAGGTATTTCATTTGCAAACCCTTTTACCTTAAGATGTCTTTTTTTGATCCTTAGTTTGCCTCCGGCTTTTACTCCGACTGAGTCACCTGTTATCTTAATTGGCAGACTTATAATGATGGGTTTGTCATCAAAAATCTCAACAAAATCAGCATGCGTAATTTTGTCAGTAACAGGATGGAACTGAACATCCTGAAGAACGACCATGTAATTTTTGTCGCCGAGGTTAAGATTTACTATATGAGCATCGGGCGTATAGATGAGATTTTTAAAGCTGTTTTCATGAGCCTGAAAATGGATGTTTTGTTCTTTCCCATAAATCACGCAAGGCACATTACCTTCTTTCCTGGTCTTTTTCGAGCTTTTCTTTCCAAGCTCTGTTCTGAGCGAACCTTTGATCTCAAGTGTCTTCATCTGATATAAGTTATTGTGCTACTCAGAGTTATCCCTTAAACAACTCCCCATTACACGTTAGACATAAAAAACGGAGTGCAAATATATTACAAAGGAATCAGAATACAAAATTTGTACTTATAGACTCGTTGTGATTGACAGCCTGAATAGTAGTGGCAAGAATCTCAGCTATTGACAGGACTTTGATTTTATCTGATTTATTTATGAAAGGAACAGAATCTGTTACGACGAGCTCGGTTATAGGAGACTCGTCTATTCTTTGAACTGCATTTCCTGAAAGGATTGGATGGGTCGCAAATGCCCTGATGCTTCTGGCTCCTTTCTCGTGCATCTTCTGTGCTGCAAGGACAAGGGTTCCGGCAGTGTCAACCATATCATCGATGATTACCACATTTCGGCCTTCAACATCACCAAGGACCGACATTTCCTCAATGACATTCGGTTTCTTACGGAGCTTATAGCATAATACCATTTCGGACTGAAGATGTCTTGAATAGGCATTTGCCCTTTTAGAGCCTCCCATATCGGGTGCCGAAACGGTGAGATTATCCAGTTTTAGTTTTTCTATATAAGGAGCAAAAATTGCCGATCCATAAAGATGGTCAACAGGGACATTGAAGAAACCCTGTATCTGATCGGCATGCAGATCCATCGTAATTATCCTGTCTACTCCGGCTGTACCAAGCAGATCAGCTGACAATTTTGCCCCGATTGACACCCGTGGCCTGTCTTTCCTATCCTGCCGTGCGAAACCATAGTAAGGTATGACTGCAATTACTTTGTATGCTGAGGCTCTTTTAGCAGCGTCAATCATCAGGAGGAGTTCGAACAGATTATCAGCCGGAGGATTTGTTGATTGAACGATAAAAACCATATCGCCCCTTACGGATTCATTAAAACAGGGTTGAAATTCACCATCGCTGAATTCAGTAACCGAACTTTTTCCAAGCTCAATTCCCAACTCACCTGCAATCTTTTGCGCCAGGTACATTGAAGTCCTGCAGGAAAAAATTTTCATGGGTGCATTACCATACATTATCCTGTGATTTTGCTGTTTTTGTATAGAGAATTACTGACTACAAAAATATAAATTCCAAAAGATATCAGACCGTGTTTGAAAAATTGTTGATAGTTTCTTCAATGAAATTCAGGATTTCTTCCCTGCCGGTTCTTTTTACAACTGATGCTAAAAAAGTTGCAGGGAGTGATTCCCATATTTTAAGCATCTCAAAATCATAATTATGGATGGATTTCTCAAGGTCAGCTGAAGAGAGTTTATCGGTTTTTGTGAATACCCTCGCAAATGGTACCTGGTTATTGCCAAGGAACTCCATGAACAGCATGTCGGATTTTTGCGGTTTATGCCTGGAATCCAGGAGAACGAACAGGCAAACCAGGTTTTCTCTTTTCAGGATGTATTCCTCCACCGCTTTTATCCATTTTTCCCTCATCCTGACGGGTACCTTTGCAAACCCATAGCCGGGAAGGTCTACAAGATACCAGCTCCCGTTTATTAGGAAGTGGTTAATCGTCCTGGTCTTTCCGGGACTACCTGATATTTTAGCAAGGTGCGAATTACCGGTAAGCAGATTGATAAGAGAAGATTTTCCGACATTTGAACGACCGATAAACCCGAACTCATGCTTCACAGGGTCGGGGCACTGCTTTAATGAAGCACTGCTCCGTATATATGAAGCTGAATGGATTATCATAACGAATATCCTTATTTGAGATCCTTGTAAGGTAGATCAATCTTTTTGTACGACAGATATCTGTTTCCGAAATCAGTAAGAATAGCGCCAATGATACCAATATATTCCATCTGAGGTGTCCCGGATTTTTTAAGATCCACAAAGGTTTTTCCATTGACACTTGGTAATATTTTGCACTTGGCAGTATCAAATACACCGTTTGTTAACTCCCCGCGGTAGAATATTACATCTCTGGTCTTTTCAGTCAGTTCCAGATTGATCCTGACTTTACCTGTTGTGCTATAATTATTATTTATGGTGAAGACAATCTCGGGATATCCCCTGACAAGCTTGCCATCTCTGGTATATTCCTCAAGTAGCGGGGTTCGTAATCCTTTGATAAAGTGTAGTTTTGCCTTTATGCGCCCATTCCTGTAATATTGAATCTGGGTTCCGTCAATCGTGTCATGTTTAAATGGTGTCGAACGGAAAACCTGCCCCTCCAGGTAATACTTTTTTACAGAATCCTCACGAAGCCCGTTCTCGTACCATAATGTCTGGTTCAGCTGCCCTCCCTGATAATATGTCCTCATTTCACCCTGCATAACACCATTCTCAAAAGTAACTTCCTTTATAAGCAATTCATTGCTGTAGTATTTTGTAATCCCGGTATAACCTGTGTCAGGTACTAAAAGTGAATCTGCCTCCTGAACCGAACCTTTTCTTGAGGATCCCTTTCCCGAACATCCTGAAGCTAGAAGCAGAATGAGTAATACCACTATTGAATTGCTGACTTTTTTCATGGCGGAGTTATCTGATTTTTAATTGATTCCTTTATCACTTATGTATGTTTCAAGGACAGTTGCCTCCTGCTCCGGCACAAGCACCACATCGCTTATCATTGCCGGCAAAAGCACTGTTTCTCCTTTTGAGACTCTCTCCGACCCCGAATCCCAGCGGATCACAAATCTGCCTTCAGTACAAATGTACACAACAAAACAGTCAATTAAATTATAGTCCCTGGCAATATGTTCATTAAACTGTATAATGTTTGTGTCAAAATACTTACAGCGAACAAGATTTTCGGATTTGTTTTTTTGGAGTTCACTTATGATTTTGGATTTGCCGGCCTGATTGAAGTCAATAGCATCCAACGCCAGATCAGTGTGAAGATCGCGTGATTTTCCGTTTTTATCTTTTCTTCCCCAGTCATAAATCCTGTAAGTTATATCGGATGTTTGCTGTATTTCAGCCAGTACGATACCAGCTCCTATAGCATGTATTCTTCCGGCAGGAGTAAAAAAAGTATCGCCGGGATTAGCACTTTCAATATTCAGAAGGTCTCCTATGGTGTTGTTTTTAACAGCATTGATATAAGAATCACGGGAAACCGGATTTGAAAAACCAGTGTAGATCTTTGCGTTTTTTTTACTTTTAAGAATATGCCACATTTCTGTTTTTCCGTAAGCTTTGTGCCGTTTTATTGCCAGTTCGTCATTCGGATGAACCTGAACAGAAAGATCATCCCTGGCTTCGATAAGCTTGATGAGCAATGGAAACTCATTACCGAATTCTTCAAATACTGATTCTCCGGTAATATCTCCCATATAAACTTCAATTATTTCCTCGATGTTATTGCCAGCCAGAAATCCATTACTTATCACTGAAAGATTATCAGAGACAGCCGACAATTCCCAGCTTTCTCCAATGTTTTTCAGATTACCGGGATTTTTTCCATAATTATCGGCAAGCGAGCTGCCACCCCAAATCTTCTCTTTTAAAATCGGTTCAAATTTTAACGGATATAATTCTGACATCAAGTATATAGTTAATTGTTGAGTTAAATATTAATTTTGAGAGCAATATGAGAGACAAAAATAGTAATAAATGCTTATAGTAGGAATAGCAGGAGGCACAGGATCGGGGAAAACTACCGTTGTAAAGAAGGTAATGGAAAGGCTCCCAAACGAGGATGTCATTGTCATACCCCAGGATGCATATTATAAGGATAACGGGCAAATTCCACTTGAGGAGAGACAGAAAATAAATTTTGATCATCCTGATTCACTGGAATTCAGCCTGCTTATCGATCATCTTGAAAAGCTCAAAAAAGGCCAGAGTATTGAAATGCCTATATATTCCTATCTGACCTGCCTCAGGTCGAAAGAGACTATAACAGTCAATCCTGCAAGAGTAGTACTGGTTGAAGGAATAATGATCCTGGTCGACAGCAGTCTGAGAAACATGCTTGATATTAAGGTTTTTGTGGATGCTGATGCTGACGACCGCCTGGGCAGGGTTATCCAGAGGGATATCGTTGAAAGGGGTCGTTCGGTGCTTATGGTTTTAGACAGGTATCACTACACAGTGAAACCATCTCATCTTCAGTTTATAGAGCCCTCAAAGCGATATGCCGATATTATAATACCCGGTGGGGGTGAGAACCAGGTGGGAATTGAGGTTTTGATTTCAATTATTGAAAAACACTTAAAAGAAGAATCTTAGAACATGTTAGCAAATGTCAGGCCTGAGGATATTTTATTCCTTGATATAGAAACTGTACCGGCGACTTCTTCATACACGATGCTCGATCAATCGTTTCAGGCTCTTTGGGAAAAGAAATCAAGGCAATTCAGAGATGAGGATCTGTCGGCGGAAGAGGTTTATGAAAGGGCAGGAATATATGCGGAATTCGGAAAAATAATCTGTATTTCAGTGGGACTTATTAAAGAGAAGATGCCCTTTTCTTTCAGGATCAAGTCTTTTTACGGAGATGATGAAAGGACAATTCTTTCAGAATTTTCTGCGATGCTCAATAAGTTTGCAAAGAACAGGGAAGCATTGCTCTGTGCTCATAACGGCAAAGAATTCGATTATCCTTATATAGCCCGGAGAATGATAATTAACAGTATGATCATCCCTGATATACTTGATAATGCAGGAAGGAAGCCCTGGGAAGTAAAACTGCTTGACACGCTTGATCTGTGGAAATTCGGTGATTATAAAAGCTATACATCCCTTGATCTGCTGACAACCACATTAAAAATACCCTCTCCCAAAGATGATATTGACGGAAGCATGGTCGCCGGTATTTATCATAATGAACATGATATCAAGCGAATTGCAAAGTATTGCGAAAAAGACGTGCTGGCTGTTGCTCAGGTACTTTTAAGATTTATGAACCTGCCAAAAATTGAAGAAGATAAAATAGAATCAGTCACCCAGTTCTGATCATTGGTTATCAAGGAATTTCAGCAGGCATTTTTTGAATGCTTCCGGATTATCTGCATGAATCCAGTGCCCTGAGCGGGGGATAATAATAAATTCAGCAGCGGGAAAGAGTTTCCTGATTTTATTAAAATCACTTTCGGGAAGATATTCTGAATATTCGCCTTTAAGAAAATAAACAGGAAATCCTGTAATCTCCATCCTTTCCTTATCGCCAGGTTCAATCCCTTCCATTATCCTGTCAATGTTTTCCAGCAGGGCAGAAGCATTTAGTTTCCATGAGAAAGAATTATCCGATTCCCTTTTTAGGTTTTTCAAGAGAAATCCCCTTGTTTTTTCGGATTGGATCCCGGATTTGAGAAGCGATTCAACTTTATCGCGGGATTTTATACCCGAAAGATCCAGGGAAAGAATTGAATTCAATATTTCACAATGCTGTTTATAAGCAATTGAATTATTGTCCTCTGAAACCATAGGAGAAATGTCTGCAACAAGCAGTCCATAAAGTTTTTCAGGCCAGCTCATAGCAAAGTTCACAGCTGTTTTGCCGCCCATGCTATGGCCCGCAAGGAAAAATTTCTGAAGTCTCAGTTCATTTACAAGGTCAAGAAGATCTTCTTTCATTGAATCATAGTCGTGGACAGGACTATGCGGTGACTGACCATGATTTCTCTGATCGGGAAGGAAAACAGTGAATCTGTCGCTTATACTTTTTGCTATAGATACCCAGTTATCTGAAGATCCGTATAGACCATGGAGGATTATTAAGGGAGGTCCGGAACCATATTTTCGGTAAAACAATTTCATGGGCAGTCTCAATCTGCCAGTTGCCTCTTATACATCTGGATTGCATTTTCAAGCCCGAGGTAAAGAGCGTCTGAGATCAGGGCATGGCCTATAGAGACCTCATCGACCCATGGTATGTTCTGATGAAAATACCTTAAATTATCAAGATTCAGGTCGTGCCCTGCATTTATTCCCAGTCCAGCATCACGGGCAATCCTTGCCGCACTAACAAACGGTTCAATGGCTCCGGGTGCATTGCTGCAAAAAAGAGAAGCATACGGTTCTGTATATAATTCAATTCTGTCGGTACCGGTCAAAGGAACATTTTTAATATTTGAAAGCTGAGTATCAATAAAGACTGAAGTCCTGATTCCTTCTTTTTTGAAAGTTGAGATCACATCAGTAAGAAAAAGCCTGTATCTCAAAATATCCCAACCGGCGCTCGATGTAATAGCATCGTGCGCATCGGGCACAAGAGTAACCTGATCAGGTTTCACTGAAACAACAAGATCTATGAAACTGTCGGATGGATAACCTTCAATATTGAATTCGGTAGTGATTATTGGCCTGATTTCCAGGACATCCCTGTATCTTATATGACGTTCATCGGGCCGCGGATGAACCGTTATTCCATCGGCACCGAAAAGTTCACAGTTGATTGCTGCAGTTTTGACATTCGGGATATTTCCCCCTCTTGCATTCCGGAGCGTGGCAATCTTATTGATGTTAACACTAAGCTTTGTCATAATAAAAAAGATGATTGTCCGTATTGTAATGTGATGCAAAAATACAACAACTGTCTTTTTTTTTCTTATTTTAGATGAAATTTAAAAGGAGACTCCTCTTTTATGGTTGCAAAAGACTTGATTTCTGACGTGGTTCCATCGCTGAAAACATCTGATTCAGGACAGACAGCACTGAACTGGATGGAGATTTTCAGGATATCTCATCTGCCGATCGTGAACAACCTGGATTTTCTCGGACTGATCTCAGATACTGATATTTACGACATGAATCAGCCTGAAGAACCGATTGGTAATCATACACTTACATTACTAAAGCCTTTTGTGACAACTGAACAGCATCTTTTTGAGGTAATAGGGCTCGCCTCACGGCTTAAGCTGAGTGTTGTCCCTGTGCTTGATGAAAAATCCCATTACAAAGGCGTGATTACCACCACTGATCTGGTTCGGAATCTCGCCGGCATTTCTTCAATGGATCAGCCGGGCGGGATAATTGTGCTTGAGCTTATCGAAAGAGATTATTCGCTTTCGCAGATCGCGCAGATCGTCGAGGGTAATAATATTAAAGTGTTAAGCATGTACGTAACATCTCCGCCCGATTCAACAAAGCTTGAAGTGACCATTAAAGTGAATACAAATGACCTGGTTTCGGTCATCAGGACTTTTGAGCGGTATAATTATGATGTTAAAACCTGGGTTACAGCAGACGATTCCATGGACAGGTTCTATTCAGAACGGTTCGATCTTCTTATGAAATACATGAATATCTGACAGATTATGCTGAAAACAGTTGTCATTTACAGCAAGGAAAACAAGCCAAAAACTACTGAGGGTGTTAACAGGCTGATCAGTGAATTCTGCAGAAGAGGCATTAAAATATATATAAATCAGAAATCTGCCGGTCTTTTATCCTGCCCGGGCGGAGAATTTATTGAAAATTTCAGCGACCTGCAAGACCTCAAAGAAACCCCGGACCTTGTGCTGAGTGTTGGCGGCGATGGTACTTTTCTTGAAACTATGCTTAAAGTAAGAGGTTCTGGAATTCCGATAGCGGGGGTCAATACAGGAAGGATGGGATTCCTGGCAAATATTTCAGAGGAAGAGATAGGCCATTCAATTGATCTTTTGTGTGAGGGAGAATATCATTTGATCGAAAGATCTCTTATTGAAATAAGGAATCCTGAAGGTTTATTTGATCCTCAATCATCAACAGCCCTGAATGAAGTAACAATTCAGAAATCGGATCCCAGCATGATCACAATAAATGTTTATGTGGATGGCGCATATCTGAATACTTACTGGTCAGACGGGTTGATTGTCTCAACGGCAACAGGATCAACAGCATATAATCTTAGTGTCGGAGGTCCGATTTTATCGCCTGAGGATGAGAGTATTATAATATCTCCCATATCTCCCCATAATCTTACTATACGTCCGATCATACTTTCAGGGGAGAGCAACCTCAGAATGATTGTGGAAGGCCGTACTCAGGAGTATATTGCAACCTGCGATTTCAGGTCAAAGAGACTACCATTCAGTGAGGAAATAGGTATTTCAAGATCTCCGGAAAAACTTAAGACTGTAATGCTGAAGGGGATGGATTTCTATAGCACTCTGAGGAATAAGCTCATGTGGGGAGCCGACAGGAGAAACTAAATTAGTTGTTCTAAACCATGCTGATTAATTTTAGATTATTATATTTGTATCTGCAAATTAAATTCAAACTGAAATGAAACGATCACTTTTAGTCGTTATAATACTGTGTTTTGCAGTTCAGTTATCTGACGCTCAATTGTGGAAATTAAGACGCTGGGAAGCTCAATTTGGAGTAGGTCCCTCATTCGCATTCCCTGATATAGGAGGCTATACACAGGGTGATAACATTCTTGGATTCAAGGATTTAAGCTACAGACAAACAAGATTTGACATTAACGGCAGCCTGAGATTCCGCCTCGGACGAACAGCAAACTTGAGATTGAGCATGACGTATGCAATGCTTCATGCAACTGATGTCAGGGGGTCTAATGAGGGAAGGGAATATGAATCAGTAACAAGTTTGTTTGAACCAGCACTCTTAGCTGAATATTATTTTGTCAAAAACAAATATGAAAGCAGTTACCTTTTTTTAAAAGGCAAAGGCCTGTGGGCACTGCTTTCTTCTCTTGACTTCTATGCTTTTGCAGGAGTTGGAGGAGCTTCTTTCTCTGTCAATGCTAACGATGCCCTTATTCAAAGAGGCATTACTGAACCGGGAAGTACTGCCGATCACGGGTTCTCACTTGTTGTACCCGCTGGTATTGGAGCAACATTAATATACAACCCCAACATTAATTTCGGTGTTGAATTTAGTGGCAGATGGGCTAATACGGATTTTCTTGACGGTTTTGATCCAAATATTGTACCCAACAAAGCCAATGACAAGTACTATTTCTTAAACTTTACCGTTACCTATAAACTGAAAACAACTGCCAAAGGTTGGCCCTCTTTCAGATAATAAGGTGGATCAGTTTGGATGAAAAAACTAACGGGGATTCTTCTTTTTATTCTGTTGTCATTATCAGTATCCGGACAGAGGAGTGCTGATTATGGCATCCTTGGAGGTGTATCTTCCTATCTGGGAGATATAAATACTAATCGTCTTCTTTATTCTCCACTCCCTGCGGGAGGAGTTTTCTACCGTTATAACCTGAATCCAAGACAGTCAATTAGGGCAAATATTCTTATCGGTGGTCTTCATGGCAGTGATAGTACTTTCAATAACCCATTCCAGCAGGCACGAGATTGGTCATTCTCAGGGACAGTTACAGAACTGGCAGTACAGTTTGAATTTAATTTTCTACCATATTCGACACAAGGGAAAAGATGGAATTATACCCCGTATATTGCTGCAGGTCTGGGGATTGCTAATTTTAATACTAATTCTGCGATTAACAACAAATCTTTCCAGCCAATAATCCCTTTTTCGCTTGGTTTTAAGATAAATATCTTTAAAAACCTCGGAATTGAAGCTGAATATGGTTTTCGTAAGACTTTTTATGATAAATTTGACGGCTTAATAGATAATGTTGATCCGCATCACAAAGCATGGCTGCACAACAACGACTGGTATTCATTTGCAGGTATCGCATTTACCTGGAAGATATACAACAAACTGGTGGGTTGTCCGGCCTTTAAAGATGTGGATGAATCAAGAAGACGCTAAATCATGTCCTTATTAAAACAGATCAATACTGCCAGACTCCCGTCACACATAGCGATAATTATGGATGGCAACGGAAGGTGGGCTGGTCAGAGAGGTATGGACAGGATATTCGGGCACCAGCAGGGAGTGAAGGCATTAAGGGAAATAATTGAAGCATCCGCTGAATTAAAAATCAAGTTTCTTACCGTTTATGCTTTTTCTACTGAAAACTGGGGAAGACCAGATGAAGAGGTTTCCGCATTGATGGGTATTATGGTGCAATCGCTTAATAAGGAGACTGACACATTAATTAAAAACAATATAAGGCTCAATGCGATCGGCGATACCCAAAGGCTGGCAGATGATGTCAGGGAAAGGCTGATGGAAACGATCAATCTTACATCAAATGCCACGGGTCTTAATCTTATAGTAGCAATGAGCTATAGCTCGAGATGGGAGATGACAGAAGCTGCAAAGAAGCTCTCGGCTGAGATCGCGTGCGGATCGGTTGATCCGGGCTCTGTTAATGAATATAATTTTGAAAAATACCTTACCACGCATGGAGTTCCCGACCCTGAATTAATGATAAGGACAAGCGGGGAAATGCGGATCAGCAACTTCCTTTTATGGCAGCTTGCCTATACTGAATTGTACTTTACGGAAAAACTTTGGCCCGATTTTGGTAAGGAGGAACTTTACAAGGCTATAATTGACTACCAGAAGAGAGAGAGAAGATTTGGAAAAACTAGTGAACAACTTTTGGACAAATGATGATATGATGGCAATTGAAAGATTAAAAGAAATTTTTCTGGCAGTAGCTCTGATTCTTATTAACGGTACCCTGTTATCACAGGAAAAAGCGGGAATTATAGATTATTCAGGTTCCTACGATTATGTTATTGGAGGGGTTTCCGTTTCCGGCGTCAGATTTCTTGATACAAATGCTCTGATAGGTATTTCAGGACTCAGAGTCAATCAGGAAGTAACTGTACCTGGGGATGCTATAACAAACGCTGTGAAAAAATTATGGCAGCAGGGTCTCTTCTCTGATGTCAGAATAAATATAATAAAAACTGTTTCCGATACTGTCTATCTGGATATCGCCCTGCAGGAGAGACCTAGAATATCCTCAGTCAGGTACAACGGGCTAAAAAACTCTGAAACCGAGGACCTGGCAAAAAAGATTAACATGCCGGTTGGATCGCAACTTACATCATTCCAGTTAAACAATACAAAAAAGATTATTACCGATCATTTTATTGAAAAGGGATTCCTTAATACAACAGTTGAATTTATTCAGAAAGACGATCCGGATCAGCCAAACAATATAATTCTCACAGTTAATGTCGATAAAAAGGAGAAGGTAAAAATAGGAGAAATCTCTTTCGTCGGAAATGAAAATTTCAGTACTAAACAGCTCCGGCATAAGATGAAAAATACCAAGAAGAAGAACCTTAATTTCCTCAAGGCATCAAAATTTATCTCTGATAAGTACGATGAGGACAAGGATAAACTGTACAAATTGTATAATGATAACGGTTACAAGGATTTTAAGATACTTGGCGATTCCCTTTATCCTATCTCAGAGGATCGTGTCGGACTGATGATCAAGGTTGATGAAGGGAAACAATACTTTTTAAGAAATATCTCCTGGGTTGGGAATAGTGTATACCGAAAAGAAGATCTTGAAAAGGTTCTGAATATCAAGAAAGGATCTGTTTATAACCAGTCTAATCTGGAAGACAGGCTTAATGGCGCAGCCGGGGCGCAGGACGCAGTCAGCAATGTGTACCAGGATAATGGTTACCTTTTTTCAAGGCTGACACCTGTTGAATCAAAGATTGAGAATGATTCCGTCGATCTTGAGGTAAGGATCTACGAGGGAGATCAGGCCTATCTCAATAATATTATTATTTCGGGAAACACCCGGACCAATGAGCATATTGCCAGACGTGAACTATATACACTACCAGGTGATCTCTTCAGCAAGAATAAGATCCTGAGATCGATTCGTCAGCTTGGTGTAATTGGACATTTTGACCCTGAGAAAATAAGTCCAAATGTGGTGCCCGATCCGACAAACGGAACAGTGGACCTGCTATATAAGCTTGAGGAGAGGGCGAATGATCAGTTTGAGATTTCAGGGGGCTGGGGAGCTGGTATGCTCGTGGGATCGGTAGGTGTACACTTTAACAATTTTGCAATGAGAAACTTCTTCAACCTGAAGGAGTGGAGACCTTATCCCTCTGGCGACGGACAATCGCTAAGTGTCAGGGCTCAGTCTAACGGACGCTTGTACCAGTCATATAATATTTCATTCATGGAACCGTGGCTTGGCGGCAATAAACCCAATTCCTTTTCAGTGTCATTTTACAGATCATTAATGACCAACGGGAGAAAAAAGAACGACAGCAATTACCAGTCAATGTTAACTAACGGGGCCTCCATCGGACTTGGGAAACGGCTTGAATGGCCCGATGACTTCTTTTCGTTATACGGCGAGATAAACTACCAGAGATACAACCTTAACAACTTCACCTACTATCATTTCCTGTTTTCTGATGGGACATCCAACATGTTGACGTTCACTACAAAACTTACAAGGTTTTCAACAGGTCCCAACCTCATTTATCCGACAAACGGATCAACTTTTACCTTGTCATTACAGGCAACACCTCCATATTCATTAATAAGCGGTGCAAATATGGCAGGAACTACGGACATAGAGAAATATAAATGGATAGAGTTTCACAAATGGATATTCAAAGCAGATTATTTCCACCCGGTTACACAGGATGATAAGCTGGTGCTTAACGCTAAATTTGCTTTCGGTTACCTTGGCCATTACAATAAGGATATCGGACCTTCACCATTTGAGAACTTCTATCTGGGTGGAAGCGGTATGACAGGTTATAGCCTTTACGGGCGCGAAATAATTGCCCTGAGAGGATATACTGACGGGTCCGTTACCCCGACAGATCCAAAATCAGGATCTCCGACAGGAAACGTATATTCGAAATTTACACTGGAATTAAGATACCCTGTCTCGCTTAGCCAGCAGGCTACTATATACGGGCTCGCTTTCCTTGAGGCAGGAAAAGCCTGGAATAAGTTGAATCAGTATAATCCATTCAGGATGAATCGGGCGGCAGGTATAGGAGTCAGGGCTAACCTCCCGATGTTCGGTCTGCTGGGTGTTGACTGGGGTTACGGATTTGATCCGGTCGACGATCCGGTGGCTTTCCCCGACGCAAATAAAGGACAATTTAGTTTCACTATAGGTCAGCAGTTTTAATCATTTAAATTTTAAAATCAATTTTATGAAAAGAATAGGTGTTATATTAATTTTTGCAATGATGACTACGGTTTTTGCCGCTGCTCAAAAATATGCATTCGTGGATTCTGAATATATAAGGAAGAACATTCCTGCTTTTAACAAAGCTCAGGAGCAGCTTGATAATCTTTCCAAACAATGGGAGAAAGAAGTTGCCGATGGGTATGCAATTGTCGATCAGATGTACAAATCTTATCAGAATGATGTTGTACTTCTTTCACAGGACATGAAAACCAAAAGAGAAGAAGCAATTATAACAAAGGAAAAGGAGATGAAAGACCTTCAGAATAAATACTTCGGAGTAGAAGGCGAACTTTTCAAGAAAAGAGAAGAACTGGTTAAACCAATCCAGGACGAGATACTGAAAGCAATTAAAACAATTGCAGCCGAAGGTAGCTATGCAGCAATCTTTGACACAGCTTCGGGAGGCAACATTTTATTCGCTAATCCTAAATATGACATAAGCGATCAGGTACTCGAAAAATTAGGTTATAAAAATTAATTAATTACTTTTGCATAATTATCAAAATACTAAAAAGGATGAAAAGATTTATTGGAATTTCTGTGCTCGTCGTTATGGTTACATTCTTGGGGCATAATGCTTTAGCACAGAATTTAAAATTCGGACACATTAACCGGACTGAACTTATACAGGCTATGCCTGAATTTGACTCCGCAAGGGTGAAACTCGAAAAACTGAACACAGAACTTCAAAATACGGCGGAGTTGTTACAAGTTGAATTGAATAATAAATATGAAACCTATCTCAAAGAGAGCAAGAACCTGACCGATCTGGTCAGACAGACCAAAGAACAGGAATTGCAGGATGCTCAGAAAAGATTGACCGATTTCCAGACAAATGCTCAAACCCAGATGCAGGAGATGCAGGTGAAGCTGTTTACACCTGTCACTGAAAAGGCTGACAAGGCTATCAAGGAAGTAGGGAAAGAAAACGGATATATCTATATTTTTGACCTTTCGCAAAACCAGATTATATATTTTGATGAGGCTAAAAGCACAAACGTCGCGCAGCTTGTCAAAAACAAACTTGGTTTGAAATAGATACAGAAAATAAAACCGATGACCATCCGCCAGCTGGCGGATGGTCATTTTTTTAATATATGATTAATTGAAACAGCAGCCAATAGGAATTTTTGATTCAGGAGTCGGAGGACTAACTGTTGCGCATGCAATAAAACAAATCCTTCCCGGAGAAAGCCTGGTTTACTTCGGAGATACCGCTCATCTTCCTTATGGTGATAAATCGGCTGAGTCGATCAGATATTATTCAGGGAAGATAACCGAATTCCTTCTTGATCATAATGCGAAGGTTGTTCTGGTAGCCTGTAACTCTGCTTCAGCTTCCGCATTTGACACTTTAAAGAAGGAATTTCAGGACAGGACAATTATAATCGATGTTATTGATCCGGTTGTGGATTACCTGAGCACCAGGAACTTCCGTAAAATAGGTGTTATCGGTACAAAAAGAACAATCAGTTCAGGTACCTATGACCAGAAACTCAAAGAAAAGGCACCCGGCACAAGTGTTATTTCCCTTGCAACTCCTTTGCTCGTGCCTATGATTGAAGAGGGCTTTATCTTCGATGATATCAGCAATGCTATAATCCGTACATACCTGTCAAATGAGACGCTCTCAGGAATCGAAG
>Ga0326726_10001624_pt1 | contig 20931 bp, 18 predicted proteins | sample MHFenrmetagenome_2_FD_207603 | JGI IMG/M metagenome (GOLD analysis project Ga0326726, IMG submission 207603) | Lab enriched peat soil microbial communities from Michigan Hollow, Ithaca, NY, United States - MHF15MN | ecosystem: Environmental > Terrestrial > Soil > Wetlands > Peat | place: USA... | reverse complement strand
AAAAGTTGGTGGTAGTGGTGTGTCAGGCTCTGCATGGACGATTTCAGCAAGGAGGTTCGATAAGGCTCAGAATTACGCTAAAGTACCTTTCGCACCCCATCTTTCCACGAAATTCCGCGAAGAACCTTGCGCGTAATAGCATCTTTCTTCTTATAGCTTAAAGAACATACATTAACTAAATATTTAATATTAAGGAGGATAAATGTATAACGCAGGGATGATACATGGACGATTCCAGCCGTTCCATAACGGACATATGGATTATCTAAAAAAATCTTTACAAATCGCCAAGAAGTTATATATAGGCATAACAAACCCATCTCCCGACTTAATAATCAAGGATGAAACAGATGGTCATAGGCATACAGGAGAATCCAACCCGTACTCGTTTTTGGAAAGATATTTTATGATAAGAAATTCTATTTTGAATGATAAAGAAATATGTGAGAGATACAAAGATATAGTGATCATTCCTTGTCCTATCAATAATCCTGTATTATTTGATAATTATGTCCCGGTCGGTGTTGTTCAAATTATGAGGTTATTTGGTGAGTGGGATTATAAGAAAGAGCAAATATTTAAAGACAAAGGGTATAAAGTCGAAGTGTTAGATGGGTCAAGAATAACAAGTGGACAGCACGTTAGAAAAATTTTAGAAAATTATAAAAATGGCTTGATTCACGAAATACCTGAAGAAGAAATCCCGTACGGAACAAGAGAGGTAGTTGAATATAAGATAAAAAATAATACTGAATATAGATACGAAAATTCAGGAATGATTCACGGCAGATTTCAGCCATTTCGTCATGCGCACCTGAATACAATTACAGAAGCATTAATGCATTCAGAAATATTATATATAGGCATTACAAATCCCGATCAACAATTAACTTCCGAGGTTAATAGCAATAAATATAGGCATCTTCCTGAATATAATAAACTGAACTACTGGGAACGCATAGAAGCAATTACGGAGGGGATACTTGATGATGATAAAATAAAGCATAAATATAATAATATTATAATAACTCCATTTCCTATAACAATGGATAAATATTGGGAAAATTATATCCCAAAACCTCCTTGTGCTCAGTACTTGATCGTTAATAATGAGTGGGATCATGAAAAAATAAATATATTTCAAGAAAAAGGATATAAAGTTATTGAAATAGATAAAGATAAAAATCAAAATCAAGATGTATATATCGAGAAAAAATACAAGAGCACAGCAAATAGTGCTTTTATATCGAACTGTCAAAACAGGAAAGTGGTATATGGCAGAGATACGGATATTCAAAAAATCAAAAAATTAATGAGTGATAATAAAAAAATAATCGCAGTATCTGGGCCTGGCGGAGTTGGAAAAAGTATGTTTGCCTCATTAGTTGCTGGCGATATATATAGAGAGAATAATGAAAATAAGCTATTTATATGGATTAATTATAGGAAATATTATGACGGTCGAAACTTATCATTTGAGAATGTCTTAAATGATATACTAATAACTATTGGTAAGACTGTTGGCAATGAAAGTATTGAGGTGAAAAAAAATTATGTAAAGAAAAGTTTTGATAATTTTATTGATGTATTTGTTGTTCTTGATAATTATGAAACAGTGATTGGTAATGATGAAGAAGAGAATATGGTTATGTTTTTAAAAGAAATTTATATTGATTACGAAACAAAAAAGAATGTTTCGATAATAAGGGAACAGTCAGCGTTGTGGAGAAGAAGCGAGTTCCAAGATTTGATATTGTATTACGACTTGACAAAAATAAATAAAGAAGATGGCATAAAAATGTTAATGGATAATATTAGAAGAAAAAATGGACCTAAAATATCTGAAGATCAATGCAAAGCAGTATACGAATTACTTCATGGATTCCCTAAATATTTACAACTAGCCATCGATCAACTCAGTTCTCCTATTGATTTTAATGAATGGATGGAAATGACGAAAAAGGCTGGTAGTAAAACTGATAGTTTTTATACTGATTTCTTTCGTTGGTCATGGGAGAGGTTGAAGGATGATGAAAAAAAAATAATGTTTGCAATAACATATTTTTCTGATGGAGCAAATTCAGAACAGCTCGCTAAAGTTCTTAGAATAGATGAACGTGAAATAAAAAAAACTATTATGAATATGAGCGATTCTTGCTTAGAAAATCAATCACATTCTTATAAAATTCATCCGATGACTTATGAATATTGTTGGTCAAAACTTAATTCAGGAAAATATAAAAAATCAAAAGATCAAATAGAAGATGGATATATCAAGTACTATCTCGCCCAAATGGAATCAACAACACAAACGGGTATTGTGAGTGAGTTAAAAAATATAGAAAATGCAATAAAAATATGTGTCGAAAGAAACGAATGGGATTCTGTTATACATTTTTGGAAAAATACGATGAATCATTTACTATATTTTGGTTGGAAGGATAGGCTAAATATTGTTGACCACGCACTTATTGCACTTAAAAAAAGCAATGAAATAGAGTTATTAGTGCAATGTCTTGTCAAGGACAAGGCCTGGATAGAACTGAGATTGGAGCATGAAGATGCTGCTAAAAACGCGATAGATGAATCCATTAGATATATATCAGATAATAATCTATCAGAAGACATCCTATCATTAGCATATAGACACAAGGGAAAATTGTTTTTATTGAAAGGATTAGATGAATGTTATATTCCAAAAAAAGATTCTTATAAAGAGTGCTTTGATGCATCTGAAAAATATTATAAAATGAGTCTAGATTTGCAAAAAGACGAAAAAAACGCATGCACTCAAAGAGCAAATCTTTATTTGGATTATGGTCGACTATATTGGTTGTTTGGTGAGGGTTATGCTAATGATTATGAGATGGGAGATGCTTTGGAGAAATATAAAGAGTCAAATAGTTATAATGAAAAAGCAGAAATAATATTCAAAGACTGTATAGATATCAAGAATAAAGATATAGGCATTGCAAAGACATATGGGAATAAAGGAAATACTTTTAAGGCGATGGCATTGCTTTGCAAAGATAATATTGAACAATATAATGATTATATAAAAAAAGCAGTTTTCTATTATAAGGAGAGTTTAAAATTGGCAGAATCCACAAAAAGAGAAGACGAAAAAGCTCATGCATTATGGGGATTGGCTGATATTGAATATTGGAATGAAAAGATAAATTCAAAAGGTGGCTCTCTGAGAAATGCTTGCGAAATGATAAGAGAGTCAAATAGGATATATAATAATCTTGGCGGAACAAGAGATCAAAATGCAACAAAGAAATTGATGGATATTATAAAGAAATGTGAGTGCAATATAAGCAGCAAAATTGTAGAAATGGATAAAGAAAAAATAAAATGCACGCTGCAAAAAAATCGATTAATGGATAGAACTTCTACTATTGATGTGCTACAATATTTTTCTGGAGTGGCCGGCATATCGAGAGTTTATCTAGTTAAAATAGATCATGCAAGGAGCGAAAATTATATAATTGCTAAAATTGATGATGCATCAAGAGCTGATAAAGAAAAAAAAGTCTGGAAAGAGATAAATAGTAGAAATACGAGCATTCCCAAGCAGATTTTGCAGCCAAAAAACCGTTTTATTGAAAAAGATGAGGTTATTATATATGAAGCAGCGCAAGAATTCTCAAGGACAGGGAGGATATGGGATATTGCAACACTTATAAAAAATCAAATGCAGACAAATCAGCAAAACTGCATCGACGCGATATATAAAACATCTAAGATATTAGATGTTTTATATAAAAATAGCAACATCAAAAATAGTATTTCAAACTGGAGTACAATATACCCAAAGCTAGAAGAAAAGATGCCTGCTTTGCTTGCGATTCTTCGAGATAAAATAAAGGATACAAATTGGGTTTACGATAATAAAATAATGATATTTGATAATGAATATTATAATCCATTTGTTAATGCAGAGAGACGATTGGAGAACAGCGTAGGACGGGTAAGTAAAACAAGAATACATGGCGATTTGAATTTAAGCAACATACTGATTTCACTAGATTCAAAAAATGCACCTGACGATATATTTATAATTGATATGGCTGAATCGAAAGAGTATATGCCAATATTTATTGATTATGCAAGAATGGAAGTCGAAATATGGAATGAGATATTTTCATATTATATTGAGCAAAATAATTATTCAATAGAGAAGGCATGTGATCTTTATGCAAAAATGAGAGAAATGCTTGATGGAATAGTTGAAGAGATTGGAGAATCAAGTAAAGCACTTTCAACTATACATAAAATCATCAAAGAATTGCGAAGAAGAGTAAAGGAGATAAATGCAAGTAATATCGATAATTATCTTCTTGAGGATTATTATCATGCATTATACTTTACCCACTTATACTGCTTAACTTACCCTTCGGTTAATAAAAATCAAAATAAAGTATTTTTGGCAATTATTGGCGCTTCATTAGCAGAACAAAAAATTCGTGAATTTGATAAAGGAATCATTTGATTGAATCATATTTTATGGAGAGTGGCTCAGCCAACCATCATGTCAATTTTTCTTGCTTTGGACTTCTCGATAAGTCGAGATAAGGGAAATAATTGATCGGGAAAAAATAAGAGTAGCAGAATATGCGTCGAAACCGGCGAGCGGATCATCGTGCCGGTTATCGGCAACGAGCCAAACTTTCTCAATCGCACCCAAAGCCTCTCCTCCTCCGAAGATCACTCGCTCTCCTTCGTCTGCATCCCGATTTTGCAGGGCCGAAAGGTGCTCGGGGCGATCAGTGTCGAGCGGCTCTGCGACAACCACGAATTGCTCGGCTTCGATGTGGAGATTCTCGGTATCATCGCCTCCATGATCGCCCAGGCGGTCGAGCTGTACCTGATCGAAAACGAGGACAAGCACTGCCTCATGATGGAGAACGAGCGGCTCCAGAACGCGCTCAGGGAGAAATTCCACCCATCGAACATCATCGGCAACTCCAAGCCGATGCTGGAGGTGTACGCGCTCATCGACAAGATCGTCAAAACCCGCTCGACGGTGCTGATCCTCGGCGAAAGCGGCGTCGGCAAGGAGCTGGTCGCCAGCGCGATTCACTACAACAGCGCGGAGTCCAAAAAGCCATTCATCACCTTCAACTGCGCCGCGCTGCCGGAAAGCGTCATCGAAAGCGAGCTGTTCGGCCACGAAAAAGGGGCCTTCACCGGAGCTGACAAGGCGCGGAAAGGGCGCTTCGAGGAGGCCGATGGCGGCACGATCTTTCTCGACGAAATCGGCGAACTGTCGCTGCCGATGCAGGCCAAGCTGCTGCGCGTCTTGCAGGAGCGCACCTTCGAGCGGGTCGGCTCGAACCAGAAGATTAGAATTGACATCCGCGTCATCGCGGCGACGAACCGCGAACTCATGCAAATGGCGTCGGAGGGCAGATTCCGCGAAGACCTCTATTACCGCCTGAACGTCTTTCCCATCGTCATTCCGCCACTGCGCGACCGTAACAGCGACATCATCGCCCTTGCGGAGTTTTTCGTATCGAGCTTCGCCCGGCAGTTCGGCAAGGAGATCAAGGCCATCTCGCGCCCGGCGCAGGAGCTGCTGCTCGTCTACCCGTGGCCGGGCAACGTCCGCGAACTGGAGAACGTCATCGAACGCGCGGTGATCATCGCCGAAAACAGCCTCCTGCACAGCGGCGACCTGCCGCTCTCGCTGCAAAACCCGATCATCCTGAAATCGAACGATCAGTCCGGCCTGACAGCCAAAGTGCATTCAATAGAATACGAAATGATCGTCGAAGCCCTCTCCCTCCACAAAGGCAACATCTCCACCACCGCCGAATCCCTCGGCCTCACCCGCCGCACGCTGAGCCTGAAGATGCAGAAGCTCGGCATCAGCTATAAGCAGTTCCGGTGAATATGGATATGAGAATAGCTCTTTGCAGTTATCGGAAGATGTACCCGAACAACTTTGGCATTATGGAAAAATCACTATTGTCGATGCTCTAAAATAAAGAAAAATAAAAGATTAACTTCGTTTTCATTGATCTGCAAAGCTGAGATGCACTCGTCTCCAAGAACCAGTGGTCTCGTTTTACGGGATCAGGTCACTGTTTTATATTGATTGCCATCGATATCAGTTATCTCTACGGGACTTGCACTTGCAAATCCGTGAGCCAACATCATAATGGTTAAAGCCAAGGCAAAAAAGCCTGTGGCGAATCTTTGCTTCATTCTCATCGGTTTCTGCATTTTACGTTATATCATTCACACACCTAAATCAATAATTCCTTACAACATAACCTTAATCAAATCAATCAAACAGTTCGCCGAGAAATCCGAGCGGCCCTCCATGTTTTTTTCTTTTTCCGGTTCTTGGATCTATATAATATCCATGACCTTCATGCTCATGGTCGTGGTCGTGGTCATTATGCCCATGACGGGATTCCATGTTTTGAGAAACACTTCGATATTCATTAGAGATATATCCAGCAGAAGACCGTTCAATGATTTTGTCAAGTTCGCCTTTGTCAAGCCAAACCCCACGGCATTCCGGACAGTAATCAATTTCAATTCCTTGGCGCTCAGTGATAAGCAGATCAACGCTTTTGCATTCAGGGCATTTCATCAGACTCTCCTTTTATATTTCATTAATTCAATCACTTAACATCAACCAGACACGTCACCAAGAACAAGTAAGGCCTATTGAACCCGATTTCCACATGTCACTTCTACCAACAAAACTAACCCGGAAAACTTAAAGAGGTCTAAATGGAAGATTAAATAATGCTTAAATAATAGGATGCGCCCCTGATATACTGAAAAAGGGATAGAGCGATGTTTTCGAAACGCGGACAAAGGAAATGCTGGGACTTGTTCGGAGGGATTTCTAAAATGGAAAACGCCTGTCGGGCGAGAGCAGCGCAACAAATCGGACAGGTTCACAGTTTTATTGTGACTCGCGAGACTCCATTTATCAAGTCATCGTGATTCATCATCAAAATCCGCCATAAGCTGCCGAATTATCTTGTCAAAGTATTTTATATGTCGCTTCACTTTGAATATATCTAAGCCAAAGCTTGATGTGGATACCAAACTGATTATTGTACTTTGACTGTCAATCTTTTTGAGAACAAGGTTAATATGCTCCTTCGATAATGGTGGTTGTATCCCCAAGCTCGCTATGATTTCTCCAGCCGTTTTAATAATACATTAACCTCAGCATCCCCGCTGATCACGCAGGCTATTGTCAGTCCATGCGAGGCTTTACGCCCTTGATGTGATGCAGGGAGACAACACCCAGCAGGCGGTCATTTTCGTCAACTACTGGTATGGCTCTGAATGTATAGCGCGAAAACAGTTCAATGGCGTCACTCAATGTATCGTCTGGATTCAACGTGATCAGGTTATCGGTCATGATTTCGGAGAGTGTCTCCTCTGTGCTGGCGTTCAGCAGATCCCTGAGGTCTACGACACCCCGAACAAGATCATTTTCCATTACATAAACGTACATGATGACGTCCATGTTCGCGGCGATGTCGTGGTAATTGTTGATAATCTCCTTTGCAAGGGTATCCGGCGACCGTTTCATAACATCCTGCGTCACATAGAGCATAATGTTCTCGTCGTCCTGCTCAATGATTTGCTGAACTTTCGCCTTGCTTTCCTGGTCCACAAGCTCGATGATCTCTTCTGCGTCCGAAGTCGGAAGCGAGGAAAGAATGTCAGCAGCCTTGGCCGGACTCATTTCATTGAGGAGCTCTGCCGCCTTGTCTTTCTCCATCGATCCGATCAGTTCCCTCTGCACCCTCGGTTCGACCTCTTCCAGCGTATCGGAAGCAAGTTCAGGATCGAGCGCGTTGAATACAGCCATGCGCTGCCCCCTGTCGAGCTCTTCCAATATGTCGGCCAGGTCAACAGGATGAATGTCGCTGATATTTTCCTTGAGGATGTTGAGCTTGACATTGCCCTTGAAGCTGTCGATGGTTTCTGGCAGGGACTGCACGTAAATCCATGAGATAGAGGAGTCTTCGGTATATCTGGCCAGAAGATCCGCGAGCTTTTTCATGCCCATCCGTCGCAGAATGCGAAAACGGTTGAAATCAACCTCACTTGCAAAAAGCCGGCCGCTCTGGCAGATAAGCTTGACGTCGTAAACGACCTCCACCTCATGATCCTCCATGTCGAGGATTTTCTTGTCGAGGATATAGTCTTTCAGAAAAATATAGCTCTCTTCAGGATTCAGCTTGTGCTCATCAGGATCGTTAATGTCGGAGATGATTTCGGTGTTCGAAATCTGGGAGATCGTATCCCATGGCAAAAGCAACGGAGAATCGCCGTAAGGCCTGTGTACCAAAAGGTGTGTAACCTCAGGGATTTTGCCAGAGTGCTCCTGAATAACCAGATCCTTGAGTTTCCCGATCTTTTTCGATGTCAGGTAGACGCGCCGGCCAATGAATTCACTCAGATAGAATTCCTGTTCGAGAATGGCAACCATGAATGACCTCCTTTGTCAGCTCGCCTATCTGGCGACCTGCAAAACCGTGATGAATTTGTAGAGGAGCAGCAAGACCAGCACCAGCAGGTAAACCCTCAAGCCAGCGAGTGACAGCTTGATGGCCGGTGACATCTCAACTTTCGGTTTGGCGTACCGTGTATTGATCTCGCGAATTTTTGCCGTAAACTGTTTTACTATGCTCATGCGGTGCCCATCTAAGGTTATTTGAGCAGATTGGGGAATAATGCGCTGACGCCATACAGTGTCGAGAGGATGATAATCCCGACTACTATGCCACCGGTTATCCAGTTCTGTGCGGGAGTATTGACATACTCTCCCATTGTTTTCTTGTCATTAAGGAGCAGAATCAGGAAAACAAGTGCTGCTGGCAGCAGGGTTACGGCAATAACCTGAACAAAGAGAGTGATCAACACCAATGGAGCTCCCGGTATAAGCGGGACGATCCCTGCCGTTATCAGGGTGAAGAAATAACTTGCGTAGAACCATGGCGCCTGCTTGACGTTGGTGTTCAGCGAGTGCGCCCAGCCAAAGATTTCGCCAAATGCCCACGAACTGGCCAAAGAGATGCAGATGGCTCCGAGGAGGCCAGCGTCAAACAGGCCAATCGCCAGAAGGGTTCCTGTGAGGTGGTTCATTTTCATGAGCATCACGGCGGCCGTGGATGCATCGTCGATTGGCACCCCGTGCAGGAGCGTACCGGTCACGACAACAATGAAGATGGCGACAAAGACCGTTATGACAGCGCCAAGCAGCGTATCGGCTTTGCCCATCTTGATATCCTTTTCATGAAGGCCTTTATCCACAACGGAGCTTTGCTGGAAAAAGAGCATCCATGGAGCGATCGTGGTGCCGATGTTGGCCATGAGCAGGAAAAACAGCTCATTGCTCAGACCACCAGGAAAGTTCGGGATAAATCCTTTTCCGACAATATCCTTGACCGATGGATTGACCATGAAGGCCGCCGGTACGTAGACAAGGTTCAGCAGGCAGAATCCGAGGGCGATCTTTTCCCAGGTCCAGTAGCGGCCGTTCAGGACGATGATGCCCATGAGTCCGATGACACCGACGACAGTCAGCCATGCCGGTACGCCAAAAATTTTGAGCGCGGCGGTCATTCCAACAAATTCGGTCACAAGGGTAAGCCAATCCACGATCATCAAGTCAAGCAGAGAAAACCACCCCCAAAATGCGCCAAAGCTCTCAAAAATTGCTTCAGCATGGCCCCGTTTGGTAACAGCGCCAAGCCGGACAGTCATCTCCTGGACATAGTAAGCGATAGGGATGAGGAGCAAAAGGAACCAGATCAGGTGATAACCATACTGTGCCCCAGTTGCGGCGTAGGTGGTGATGCCGCCAGCGTCATTATCGGCGATCATGACGACAAGTCCAGGACCAGCAATCGCCAAATACATTTTAGCCGATTTCCAGACCTTTTTGGTGCGGTAATAAAACCTAGAGAAAAAATCCATGGCCGTGGATTGCCGAGGGTTAATAAAGCTTTTCGAGGCCAGGCTTTAGCTGGAAGGATGCCAGTATATCAGACTTATCGGTCACGAGTGACGATGAAGTTACCCGAACCAGAATACTTATGCCAGCGTTAAAGCCTGTTGAATATAAGAAAAGAGGGTCAGTATTTTCAGTCTGAATGCCAGGATAATTCAAGCCTGGCGCGATTCTTCGGTTCGTTATAGGGTCGGAAGGGAGAGGCTCCCGTCTGCCACGACGACTCCTGCATGAAAAATCAGCCGCTTCAGAGTGGCAGGAACTCCGGCAGGAACAGGAGCAGGCTCAGTTTTATGGGATCAGGGCCTTCGTTCTATTTTATCCGAACGGTACTGAATCCAGACTTATTTTAGTAGTTTGAAGGATTACCAGAGGAATACCTGATTGTTCAATACCGCGCAGTGGAACCATGAAGAAAAAGGCAAGTATCCGGCATTCGAAAACTGAGCCGGGCGGCAATGCTCACCAGCAACAGCCATCGATCGCTTTTCCGGTCATTGGTATCGGCTCTTCAGCCGGTGGGCTGGAGGCGCTGGAACTGTTCCTGAAAAATGTTCCCGCCCCCTGCGGCATGGCCTTTGTGATCGTGCAGCATCTCGATCCGACCCATAAGGGAATACTGGTTGAACTGCTTCAGCGAGTCACCTCGATGCCGGTCGCCCAGGTCACCGATCGGCTGACCATCGAGGCTGATCACGTTTATGTCATTCCGCCGAATCAGGATATGACGATACTGCATGGCGTCCTGCATCTGCTCGATATGGTCAAGCCGAGGGGACTGCGATTGCCCATCGACTTTTTTTTCCGCTCGATGGCCGATGACTTGCAACAGCAGGCTATCGGCGTGATCCTGTCGGGCATGGGTTCCGACGGAACGCTTGGCCTCCGCGCCATTAAGGAAAAGGGCGGGAGCGTTTTCGTGCAGGATCCGGCCTCGTCGAAGTTCGACGGGATGCCCCGAAGCGCGATCGATGAAGGGCTGGCAGATGTCGTCGCGCCGGTCGAGGAGCTGCCGATAAAGATCGCCGCCTTTCTGAAGCATATACCGATCCTGAACAGGTCGTCCGCGGCAATTGAAAACCGCTCGCAAAGCTCCCTTGAGAAAGTGGTCATTCTCCTGCGTTCACAGACCGGTCACGATTTCTCGCTCTATAAAAAAAATACGGTGTACCGGCGTATCGAGCGGCGTATGGGAATACACCAGATTGATAAAATCACCGAGTATGTGCGGTTCCTTCAGGAAAATCCGCATGAGATCGAGCTATTGTTCAAGGAGCTGCTGATTGGCGTGACGAGTTTCTTTCGCGATCCCGCGACCTGGGAGGTTCTGAAGAACAAGGCTATTCCGTCGATTCTCGCAAGCCGACCCTCCGGCGGGGTGCTTCGGGCCTGGGTTGCGGGGTGCTCCACCGGTGAGGAGGCCTATTCGCTGGCGATCGTCTTCAGGGAGGTCATCGCGACCCTCAAGCAGTCCGGCGCGTTCAAGCTCCAGATATTCGCGACCGATCTGGACAAGGATGCCATCGAAAAGGCCCGTCAGGGACTCTATCCGCCCAATATTTCGGCAGATGTTTCGCCGGAACGCCTCAAGCAGTTCTTCGAGAAGGATGAACGGGGCTTCAGGGTTACCAGGGACATTCGGGAGACCATCGTGTTTGCGCCCCATAATGTGATCATGGATCCACCCTTTACCAAGCTCGACATCCTGATCTGCCGCAACCTCCTTATTTATATGGAGCCGCAATTGCAGAAAAAGCTGCTGCCGCTCTTCCATTACAGCCTCAATCCGGGCGGAATGCTGTTTCTCGGCAGCGCCGAGACGGTCGGCCCGAACGGCCATCTGTTCGAGCCTCTTGACAGCCATAGCCGCATCTTCCGCCATATTCCCCAGGGCATACGGCTCTCACCCGTCGATTTTCCGGCTTCGTTTGCCCTCCCCATACAGGATGCGGCGAACCTGCCGGACGTGCCTCTCAAAGCGAGCGGATCCGAACTCAATATGCAGATGATCACCAACCAGCTCCTGCTCCAGCATTTTGCCGCGGCGGCGGTGCTGACAAACAATGAGGGCGATATCATCTTCATCAGCGGACGAACCGGCAAATACCTTGAACCGGCGGCGGGCAAGGCCAACCTGAACGTGTTCGCCATGGCTCGCGAAGGGCTTCGCTACGAGCTGAGTATGCTTTTCAACAGCGTGCTCCGCCAGAATAAGGAGATGAGCAAAAAGGGGCTGACCGTCGGCACGAACGGTGGCTCGCAGATCGTGGACGTGACGGTCAGGCCTATCGACAAACCGGACGCCCTCAAAGGTACCGTCCTGATCATTTTTGCCGATGTTGCTGAAAAGCAGGTCGGCGCAAGCCATCGCCCTGCCTCGCCTGGAGCTGACGGCGGCGGGCGGATCGAGTCGCTCGAAAATGAACTCCGGCAGGCCAAGGATGAGATTTTCACCATCCGCGAGGAGATGCAGACCTCGCAGGAGGAGCTCAAGTCCACCAACGAGGAGATGCAGTCGGCCAATGAGGAGCTGCAAAGCACGAACGAGGAGCTGACCACCTCCAAGGAGGAGATGCAGTCATTGAACGAGGAGTTGCAGACGGTCAACCAGGAGCTGCAATCGAAGGTCAGCGACCTTTCGCAGGCCAACAATGACATGAAAAACCTGCTGAACAGCACCGACATCGCGACCCTGTTCCTCGACGACGAACTCAACGTGCGCCGCTTCACCACCCGCACGGCCACGCTGATCAAGCTGATTCCGAGCGACATCGGACGTCCCATAACCGACATCGTGACCGATCTGGAGTATCCTTCGCTCGCCGACGATGCCCGCGGAGTGCTGCATAACCTCGTCTTCAGCGAGAAACAGGTGACGACCAGAGACGGGCGGTGGTTTACGGTGAAAATCATGCCATACCGCACGCAGGAAAACCGCATCGACGGGCTGGTCATCACCTTCAACGAGATCACCATCGCCAAGCAATACGAACAGAGCCTCCGGTTGAGCGAACAGACCTGCCGGTTTCTGCTGATGGCAACCCCGCTAGGCGCCGTGCTTCAGAATGCGGATGGAAAAATCGTAATGGTAAACCGGGAAGCCGAGCGCATTACGGGCATTTCCAAGGAGGAACTCTGCGGCAGAACGATGGCGGAGCTTCGCTGGAAACTGCTCCGGGAAGATGGTTCGGAGCTGCCGCCCGCCGAACATCCCTCGATGATCGCGCTGCGCACCGGAAAGCCCGTCAGCGACGTCGTGATCCGCATGGAAATGCCGTTCGGAACGTCGCCCAAATGGCTCAGGCTCAGCGCCGTTCCGCATGTGCCGGATGGCTCGGCAAGAACCTTTCACGTCTTTACGACGTTTGTTGAAATCAACGCTCCCGGCTGACATCAGACGAACCATCTCATTCTGGAGAAAAGCTCATGGAAGAGAACAAACCGAACACCGGTGATTTTTCCGAACTGCGTCGCCGGGCCGAAGAGCATCTCATAGAACGGCACGACGACAATCCTTCGGTATCCGCCTCGGACGGGGAGCTTCGACGCCTCATCCATGAGCTTTCGGTGCATCAGATCGAGCTTGAAATGCAGAAGGACGAGTTGCAGCAAACGGCTGCAAATCTCGCCAAGTCCCGCATAGAGCTGCAACAGGCACTGGAGCAATACACCGATCACTATGATTTCGCGCCCGTCGGCTACATAACGATGGCGCGCGACGGCAAGATACTCGATGCGAATCTGACGGCAGCCATACTGCTCGATGTCGAACGTGGCGTTCTGAAAGGATTGCGATTCGCCGGATTTGTTACAGATGACGATCTGCCGGGGTTCAACACCTTTATGGCGCAGGTGTGCAAATCCGGCACCCCGGGAAACTGCCAGCTCAGGCTTCGGAATGCCGGACAGCAAAGCCATTCGGCAACTGACATGAAAACTGTCCGCATCGATGCTGCGCTCAGCGTCAACGGAGAGCTGTGCCGTCTGGCCCTCTCCGATATCAGTCGTCAGAAAGAGATCGAACTCGAAAACGCCATTTTGCAGGAGAATCTTGCCCAGGCGCAGAAGATGGACTCCATCGGCAGGCTGGCCGGCGGCATAGCGCACGATTACAACAACATGCTCGCCGCCATTCTTGGCAACGCGGAGCTGGCGCTGCGCAAGGCGGACCAGGATCACCCGATGCGCAAGGAGCTCGAAGCGATCGTCAAGGTGGCGATGCGTTCTGCCGAACTGACCCGGCAGCTGCTCGGCTTTGCAAGAAAACAGGACATATTGCCGAAAATCTTCCTCTTTGACTCAGCGGTAGAATCGTCCCTCGGAATGCTGCGAAGATTGATCGGCGAGAATATCGTTGTTGACTGGCAGCCATCAAACGAGCTGTTATATGTCAAGATGGATCCTGTCCAGATTGACCAGATTCTGCTCAACCTCTGCGTCAATGCTCGCGATGCCATAACCGGCAGCGGTCGAATCACCATCAGGACGGAAAATGTTCATCTCACCTCAACGGAGTGCAACCGGGCCAACTGCTGCAACAAACCTGGCGACTATGTGAAGCTTACCGTGACGGACACCGGAACCGGAATCGATAAACAAACCCTGCCGCATATTTACGAACCATTTTTCACCACCAAGGAGCTTGGTCAGGGCACCGGACTCGGCCTTTCGACAGTCTATGGCATTGTAAAGCAGAATTTCGGCTGTCTCGAATGCATGAGCGAACCGGGTAAAGGCAGCTCGTTCACCATCTATCTCCCCCTGTACAGCAAAATCGTATCCGGCGAAGAACAGCTCCCACCGGTCAAAGAGGTCGCGAGCGGCACAGAATCGATACTTATCGTGGAGGATGAGCCAGATATTCTTGAGGTCGTCAAGGATATACTTGAGTGTAGCGGATATTCGGCCCTTACAGCCCTTACCCCCTCGGAGGCTATCCGGAAAGCATCAGAACACCCTGGCATCAGGTTGCTTCTGACCGATGTCGTCATGCCAGAGATGAATGGCAGCGAACTTGCCCAGAAACTCAAATCGAAGATTCCCAACCTGAAAATCATTTTCATGTCAGGATATTCGGCTGACGTTATTGCCGGGCGCGGCGCTCTCGATGATGATGTCAATTTTATCCAGAAGCCATTTTCCGTGGCAAATCTCATCAAGACAGTCGAAAAAGCACTGAAAACCTTGCAACCGCTCTGAAACGAAATGGATTTCTTAACGCCATTTTCTGCGAGTAAAATTCTTGGTTTACTCAGCAAACGCGCATTTTTTTTCATTCAGACTTTTTAAATGACCATCGACGCAGAGAAAAAATCAACGCCAGAAAAAAACATAAAGCAATACTCAATGGCTCAGATACAAATGACATTGCGAATGCGCCTGAATAGAGCAAAGGCCCAAAACGATAATGCCTCGTAATTTGCAAAGCTTCCTCTTTTTTCACCATAACAGCATCTTTTGATAACAAGTTTAGCGATACGTGTCTCCACAGAATATCGAATGAGAGTGAAATGGCAAGAAATACTCCTGTATAAAAAGAAACTGCGACTCTTGCATCACGATGAAGCAAATACTCGGACAATAATGCCGTTGGAAAAGGGATAAAAGTCACAAACAGGAGCAGTAATCCATTAAGGTAAAACAGCCCGTGATCATACCTGGTGATTAACGAAAATATCCAATGATGATGAACCCAAATTACGAGAATGGTTGCAAAACTTGTCAGATACGCCAGATAACTCGGCCATATCTCAAGTAACGCCAACATTAAACCGATCCTGTCAACATGCTCATGACTCGGGACCTTGACTTCAATAACAAGCAGTGTGATAGCTATTGCAAAAACCCCATCACTAAACGCTTCGATGCGATTTGTTTCATTTCGTGCATTCATTATAACAATATTTTCTATGCATAGAACTTGATATAGATAACATAATAATTTGGTACTGACAAGAACAAAAGGTTAGAAATCTTTCTAACTTGCTGTTATGTCGATACATAACAGCAAGACACTCCCCATAGACAGGATAGTTATTTGAGAAAATCAAGTTTGTTCAGACAACCCCTGCTATTTTTTCATGGCCAGATCGAGAAGCCATACATTATCGAAAAAGGAAGAAACGAGTATGGCGCAACACCGTAAGATCAAGGTCACAACCGATTCGAATCATCTTGAGCCGATTGAGCCCAATCTGCTGAAGCAGCAGTTTACCGTCGAGGCACCCAACAAGGTCTGGACCAGCGACATCACCTACGTGCTGACCAAGCGCGGCTGGCAATATCTGACGATCATTCTGGAGCTGTTCAGCCGGGAGATCATCGGCTACTCGCTGAGCAACCGGCTGAGCGTCAAAAGCACGGTGATCGCGGCTCTCGACATGACCGCCAAGCATCACCGTCCACCGCAAGGCGTTATGCTGCATTCAGATAGAGGGTTTCAATATGCCAGCAAAAGCTTCCGGAAACGGCTAAGAAAATACCGGATGATCCAGAGCATGAGCGGCAAAGGCAACTGCTACGACAACGCCGTGATCGAAACCGTGTTCGGCTGGGCGCTGAAAAACGATTGGATTTACGGCACGATCTTCGCTGACCAGCACGAGCTGCGGATCAACCTGTTTGAATACATCGAGCTGTTTTACAATCGCAACCGTCTGCACTCAGCGCTGGGCTATCTCGCCCCGGCAGAGTTCATGCGGCAATATCACCGACAACAACCTTTGGCTTCTTGACGTGTCCACTTTTTCCTTGCAAGGTCAAGGCCGAATATCGTTAGCTGACGTAGGGGTTCGTGTTCTTTTCCATAGCCGGCCCTACCAAATTTCAGCCGTCTACGAAACTTGTCAGTAACGGGCAGAACATCGCCGCAGTGATGAACGAATTACTCAATGCACGCGTAGATTGGTTACAGGTTGTATCTCCAGTTTTCACCGCACCTGAACCTCCAGGCGCATTCAGAGGTTAAGATGCTCATCGACGGACGGTGAACATGATTCGGGCATCTTCAGCGGAAAACAAATGATGACCATGTCAGACAACACGATAGATCGTTTTTTTGGATATCTGAACTGGCTTTTCAATCCATTCCATGGGTTGAAGACAACAGAAGTCTATGACTTGATTGGTACCTCTTCTCTTACCGAGAATGCGCTTTATCTGAATCTCGGCTATTGGCGGGATGCGGATACCATTGATGAAGCCAGTGAAGCGCTTGCGCTTCTGGTGGCGAAAAGAGGTGGCATGGCTCCAGGCGATACCGTATTGGATTGCGGGTATGGTTTTGGCGATCAGGACATCCTGTGGGCCAGAAACATGAAACCCGAAAAAATCATCGGGCTGAATATTACGACTTCTCAGGTTGAACGCGCCCGGATGAAAGTTGCCAATGCGGGACTCGAGAAATCAATCGATTTAAGAGAAGGTTCGGCAACAGAGATGCCCATTGAAAATGAATCCATTGATCTGGTTGTTTCCGTAGAAAGTGCTTTCCACTACAGAACTCGTGAGGATTTTTTCAAGGAAGCATTCCGCGTTTTGCGTCAAGGCGGAAGGCTTGTGACAGCGGACATTTTGCCGACAACAAACTCCGCTAACCCCTTACGTCGAATAGAGCAATGGCTTTCATGGAACCTTGTGGCAGGAAAATTCAATATTCCGCAAGAAAATTACTATTTAATCCCATCCTATAGTAACAAACTCTCCAAAGCCGGATTTGTCCATATTGATATCAAATCAATACGTGACGATGTCTATAAACCTCTTCATGAGTATCTGTCAAGAAACCGGACATTTCTCGGCAAAATGCATCCGCTTGCAAAAATTCTTGCACAATTAACCTTGAATCGCTCTGCAGAGAGTGTGTACGCCGGTCTGGACTATATCCTTTCCTATTCCGAAAAGCCATAGCCTGAAGCAAGCGGCCATTTTCCGGCGCTTTTTCAACCGAAGCATCAGGCTTTCTTCTCGATACAGTCGCTCCGTTTTTTTATGGTTGATCGGATACCCTTCCCGCCGTAACTGCCAATGCAATCGATGGGAACCCCACCGTCTGTACTCGTCGGCTAACTCTTTCAACCGATCGCTGACCGTCAGACCACCATACTTCGATTTCCAGTTATACATCGCTGCATCGCTGATGCCGTGATTGCGGTTGAGTTCCTTGACCGACAGACCGGATTATGCCTCTTTCAGGATGCCGATAATCTGTTCTGTATTGTATCTCTTGGTTTTCATGCGAATATACTCCTTGATTGGGTTTATCATTCATTTTTTTCACAACCAGATGCTCTTGTTTTTTGGGGGCAAGTCATAGGGAATCTGGTTGCGCGGAAGGAGGCCGTAAATGCTGGGCACGGCAAGCCGCAAAAAGGTCGCAGCCTCAGCAACGGTCAGGAGTCGGTCTTTCGGTTCGGCGGAAGAAAGGACGGTGGCAAGCTCTTGCCGGACAATGATCCGAATCGCCGCCATCAGCCGCTCATCGGGCGACGCCGTGCGTGTCTGTGGATAGTCCATCGTGCTGAATCAATGGTTAACGAACAACAACGATGGCAATCTCGCAAAAACAAGTAACCCCGTTCAACCACCTTGGGGGTCAAACGGGGTATGGATTTTCAGGATCATCCGGAAAAATGCTTAATGTCGAAAAACTTTCTTGACTATAACCTCGTTCTGTTATAACATATGGTATAACACATATAGAGATACTGCAATGCGTGCTACGGTGACAAAGATTGGTAATTCAACAGGCGTTATCCTGCCAAAGGCAGCGGCTGATCGACTCAAGGTAAAGCAAGGGGACATCGTGTATCTGACGGAAACACCTGACGGATACACAGTAACACCATACGACCCGGAATTTGCAAAACAAATGGAGGCTGCGCGTCAGGGAATGTCTGAATACCGGAACGCTCTTCATGAGCTTGCCAAATGACGTGGTGCTGGCTTCTGGACAGGGTTGTCGTTGCAATCCATGACGAACAGATTACTGAGCACGGTGGAAGCACGGGAGTTCGTGATGAAGCACTTTTGTCCTCAGCTCTTGCCCGTCCGCAACATCAGGCACATTATGGCGATAAGCCGTCCGTCTTTGATCTGGCTGCCGCTTATGTTTATGGCATTATTCGTAACCATCCTTTTGTTGATGGCAATAAACGTACCGGTTTTTTGGCTGCCTATGTGTTTATGAATATCAACGGGTGGCAACTGAAGTCCTCAGAAATCGATGCCGTTAACGCGGTACTGGCTTTGGCGGCAGGTGAAATGGATGAAGCTGGCTTTTCAAACTGGCTGAAAAGCAATTCGGTTATTCGAACTGACCGGAAATAAAAAGAGAATACTTGCCTGACACTTGATGTCGATCCGGATCAGCCGAAGCCTCACCGATATACCTCTTTGCGATGGCCCACACGAACGACAAGAAGCGAAATCTTCTCATCGTAGATTTCACAAATCACGCGATAATCACCAACCCGATATCGCCAAAGCCCCGAATGGTCGCCTTTTAGTGCTTTACCGGTAGCTCTTGGATCAATTGATACCCGCTCACGAAGGAACTTGATGATCCTCTTCGCGACAGGCTTATCCAGCTTCGCCAGCTCTTTTTCGGCTGATCCGGTTAATTCAATCTTCCAGACCAAGACGACACTCCACTTCGTCTATGCTGGATACTAACTCCTCTCCACGCCTCACGCGCTCAAGAACCTGTTCAGCCAGGTAGATATCCTCAAGATCATCGAGATGCTCCATGATAGCCTCACGGATATAATAGGTCTTGCTCCGGCCCGTTCTTTTGGCCAGGATTTCAAGCCGTTGACCAACACTCTTCGGAATGCGAATTCCGATCATCTGGTCTACCTTTTCTTTTTCCATATCGCTTGCAATACATGTTATTCAATGCAGTACATGCTACACAATAACAGGGCAAACGCCAAAATAAATCCCATAATAGCAGCAAACATCCAGCAGTGCACCTCCGTTCTGCTTCGCGGTCTGGAGGATTTCCGGCAGGCGTGCGGCCTGCGCGGAGACCACGACCGGAGCTTCAGCCTGACGAAGATCATGCCAGCATTTGGCGCTTGCCTGGGGATCGATGTCGATCACCGCGCGTTGATTGCCGGAGCGCAGTGCCGCAACGGCGAGGTTCAGGGCGATGGCCGTTTTGCCAGCGCCGCCTTTCTGGGATATGACTGCTATGGTTTTCATGATTGCATGGTTTCATGGTTGCCTGATGGCTTGGCAGTACGCCTGTATGTTGACATGCCAGCATGATTGCCTGCCAACATGCTGACTTGTTGCTCTCGCCGCATCACTGGCGTCTCTTCCTGCTGGATTTACGAAGGGTGAGCCAGGTATCGACCGCCTGTTCGATGGCCGCCGGACCGTCGTTCTCCCCCTTTTCAAGCCACTCATTCAGTTTGCGCTCGGAGAAGTAGAGCCGCTTGGTCTTTTTGATGTAGGGAATCTGGTTGCGCTGGACGAGGCCGTAAATGGTTGGCACGGCAAGCCGCAGGAACTTGGCCGCCTCGGCAACGGTAAGGAGTCGGTCTTTCGGTTCGCCGGAGGTAAGGACGGTAGCAAGCTCTTGCCGGACAATGATCCGGATCGCCGCCATCAGCCGGTCATCTGGCGACGCCGTGCGTGTCTGTGGATAGTCCATCGTGCTGAAATCAAGGGTTAACGAACAACAACGATGGAAATCTCGCACAAACAAGTAACCCCGTTCAACCACCATGGGGGTCAAACGGGGTATGGTTTTTATTATTAATCCGGCCAATAAAACTCGCAAATGTATTATATTGCGGGCATGGAAAAAATCGATATTAGAAAAGTCTCTGACCGAGAGCGCGCGTTATTGCGCAAACAGGTGATTCGCTTGCGAAAGCAAGGCAAAGGCAATAATGAAGTCGCCGAGCTGTTGGGATTGCCGCCTG
>Ga0326726_10001623_pt1 | contig 20940 bp, 13 predicted proteins | sample MHFenrmetagenome_2_FD_207603 | JGI IMG/M metagenome (GOLD analysis project Ga0326726, IMG submission 207603) | Lab enriched peat soil microbial communities from Michigan Hollow, Ithaca, NY, United States - MHF15MN | ecosystem: Environmental > Terrestrial > Soil > Wetlands > Peat | place: USA... | reverse complement strand
TCGCTTTCAGAGGGAAGGAACCAAGTATTGATGCCCTCCTTGAAAACAGAGGATTGAAATGAAAATCAGCAGCTTACTTCTTTTTTTCTTTTGTTTTGCTGTTTCAGAAAGCTTTGCCGGAGTCAAGGCTCCGATTGCCGTCGACGGGGTTATTGATTTGAAGGAACTTGCCAGAAATGGGAATTTTATAGTCGCCCTCAATGGTGAATGGGAATTCTACTGGGATAAGATGCTTCATCCTCATGATTTCGATGGCGTTACAAACCTAAAACCCGACTGTTTTGGCCATGTTCCTTCATACTGGACTGATTATTCCCCTGAGCTGGTGAAGACAGCCAGATTGGGATTTGCTACCTACAGGCTTACTGTCCTGTTGCCGGCAGGATTCAGGGAATCGCTGGGGTTTGATGTGCCGGTATTTGACTCGTCTTATGACATTTATATTGACGGCAAATACATGGGAGGTAACGGAATACCAGGCCAGACAGAAGCTGAGACCAAACCAGGGTATGAAAAGAATTTCTTCAGGTATAATCCTTCTTCAGATTCGATCTCAATAATTATCGTTGTTTCAAATTTTCATCATCGCCGTGGAGGATTCTGGCTGCCAATGGTAATTGGTACGTTCTCGAATGTGCAAAAGCGTTATGCATCTTCCTGGGCAAGGGATTGGGCAACTGTGAGTCTGCTGATGGGATTCTCCCTGCTTTTCCTTTTCTTTTTCGTAATTTATCCAAAGGACCGTCTTATCGGATTTTTCAGTCTTGCAACTATCGGGCTGGCACTCAGACCATTATTCACTTCAAATTATCTGATCCATAATATTATGGCTATCAGCTGGACCTGGATTGTGCGATGGGAATACATGGGACTTTCTCTTATTCTTATGGGATGGTACTGGTTCGCAGTGAATTTGTATCCATCAAAATACTTCAGGATAATAACATGGATCATTACAGTTATTCTTTCGACAGCCTTTTTTATCACATTGTTTTTTCCGGTGAAGATTTTCAGTTATTCAACATTTGTCTATTATTTCGCACTTATCGTGCTAATCGGATATGGATTAACCTGTAATATAAAGCGATTCAGGAAGAAGAATCCTGTGGAATATGTATACTTTGCATCCTTCTTACTGCTATCACTGGCAGCGATTCATGATGTCAGGGTCTCCATGGGAAAAGCCAACTCTATTTCCGGTTATTTACTTGCTTATGTTCTTGTTCTGTTTGTTTTCATTCAGGCGGCTTTGCTTCTTTACAAATGGGTAAAATCCTTTTCAGAAAAAGAAAAACTGCAGAATGAACTGGAGTTTATGAACAAGAACCTTGAAATCCTTGTGAATGAAAGAACCCAGGAGATAAATGCCCGTAAAGAAGAGATTGAAAATCAGAATATTAAAATAGCATATCAGAATAAACAGCTATCGGAAACTATACAACTGAAAAACAAGATATTTTCAGTGATAGCACACGATCTGAGAAGCCCTGTTGTTAATATTCTTTATATGCTTAACCTTCTTAAGGAGAAGGAATATAAGGAACAATACGATTACTTTGCCAATTCAAGCATCCAGTATTCCCAACAGGTGATTAACCTGCTCGAAAACATGCTTGTGTGGGGAAGAGGTCAGGAGGACAAAATTAAGTTCTCTCCCGAGAAAAGGGATCTTGCAGATATCATACTTACAAACCTGAGCATCTTTAAGGAGAGTGCAGATAAGAAGGAGATATCCGTCAATTTCACCCAGATCGGAAATTCGAAGGCATTCTTCGACAAAGATCTTCTTGACATAATTATCAGGAACCTGCTCTCGAATGCAGTTAAATATACTCCGAGGGGGGGAAGGATAAGCATTCTCCTCAAGGATAAGACACTAACGGGAGAAGGCTTAACCTTAAAAATCTGTGACAATGGGATCGGCATTTCTCCTGTCAAGCAGAAGTACCTTTTCACTTCCACTGAGGTAGAAAGCACTCCTGGTACCGAAAATGAGAAGGGCACAGGCTTCGGCCTTAAGCTCTGCTATGAGCTTGTTAAGATCAACAACGGAATAATGACAGTTGAAAGTAATGAAGGGGAAGGAACCTGTTTCATGATAACTCTGCCAGCTGAATAGATCTATGTTACCCCCTCGTAAGGTCTGAAAGCCGTTTCTTATCAAGGATTTTTATATACCTGCCTTTTGAAAGGATCAAACCTTCGCTTTCAAGGTCGCCAATTGCTCTTCCTACCGATGGACGGGTAACTCCGAAAAAATCGGCCAGTTCATTCTGTGTCATTTTAAGAGTGGTTTCGGTTCCGTCATCTCCCGCTGACTGAAGTATATACTGGGCGAGCTTCTCTCTGATTGTCTTGAAATTCAAAAACTTTATTTTCCCGGAAAGAAATTGGGACCTGTTTGAGATCATGTCCAGAAAATTGACAAGTATCTTTTCATCGCTTTTCAGTAGCTTGAGAAAATCGGCTTTCTCTATAATCAGAAGCTCAGTATCCACGACTGCAAGAACATTTACCGGAAACTTGTTACTACTGCCGAAAATGAACGCAGAAGCAAGGGCTCCCGGTGCAGGGATATCCTCAATTTTTATCACCCGTCCTGCATAATCAACCATTTCTCCCTTTGCAGTTCCTTTAATAACTGTCATCATCGAAGTAACCGGGTCACCGCTTTGGGCGATCAGCGATCCGGAGTTGTATTTTTTGACCCTGTGCGGTATCACTTCCATGACATTCTGTATTTCGTCTAATGAAATATTCCTGAAAAGAGGCGCCTTGATGAGAATTGAGTAATCCATACTTTTTCTAAATTGGTGCCTTAAAAATCTATAAAAAATGAAAAGAATCAAAATTATTCTGATAATCATACTCATATCAGGCGGTTTCTTTGCAGGTGCACAGGAGGATTTTGAAGCGAAGCTCCTTAATCAGTTCCATAAAATCACAAGTGAAGAAATGATGTCTTGGATGGAAAAGCTATGTTCACCGGAATTCAACGGCAGGTTCACCGGATCTCCCGGATTCATTGCAAGCGCTGAATGGGTATCGGAAAGGCTCAGGGAATGGGGGATTAAACCTGCAGGCGACAATGCAACCTATTTCCAATGGTTCGATTTCCCTTACACGGAAGTAAATGAGATCGGCAGTCTTACAATGAATTTTCGTCAGGCCGATGGATCAGTTATCAGAAAATCATATAATTATCCCGATGAATATTACCCGGGAATGAATTCCGGAACCGGAGAAGTGACGGCCGAAGTCGTTTTTGTGGGCTACGGAGTGAGTGCTCCGGAACTGAATTATGATGATTACAAGGGCATTGATGTCAAAGGTAAAATTGTGGTGATGAACAGGGATGTACCTTACACTGATCCCAGGAACCCGGAATACGCCAGATGGGTTAAGTACTGCTATCATCAGTATAAGCTCGAAAATGCAGTAAAGCATGGCGCTGCAGGTTTTCTTTATATCGACGGGATTGGTGCGAATCCGAATATCACATACGATCCGTCGATAATTGTCTGCGGGATTGGACTGCAGGTGCTGGAAGATATTTTCGCCGGTCTTAAAGTATCCAATAAGGAACTGACAGAAAAAATGATAAAAACCCTGAAACCAACTTCATTTAAAACCGGAAAAATAATGACAATCAAAGCCAATACAACAAGACATCCGGAAGGAAAGGGCTGCAATGTCATCGGGATGATTGAAGGTACAGATCCGATTTTAAAAAATGAAGCAATTATCATTGGTGGCCATCTTGATGCAGTCGGGAAGGCAGGCAAAACCGTGAACGGAGCCCTTGATAATGCAAGCGGTGTAGTCGATATAATGGGCGCTGCAAAAGCGATGGCTCAATCGGGGTTGCAGCTTAAAAGGTCGATAATATTCCTGTTTTTTGGCGGAGAAGAAAATGGATTGCTGGGCAGTAAACTATTTGCCCAAAAGCCCATATTCCCAAAAGATAAAACAGTGGTTTTCATCAATCTCGATATGGTTGGGAATGGGACTGGTATTTCAGTAAACGGCTCAAGTCCTTACAAAAGCCTCCTATCGTTTTTTGAGTCGGCAAATACAAAATATATACACAGGCCCTTCCGGGGCTCTGCACCTGAGCCTGCTGAATTTTTTGGGCGGCCCAGGAGTGATTCATATAATTTCTCTTCAGTTGGTTACCGGACAATGTCGATCGGAACAACAGGCGGATACAAGAAAGTGTATTATCATCTTCCAGGCGATGATCCTGATGCCGTTACGATTGATATTATGGAAGATGTGGCTAAAATGATATATGTGGCGCTGACAAATATGGCGATTGAAAAAGATCTGGGATTTTAATTACCTAAAAATACTCTACAGCCTCAAATTAATCGCGGATGAATCAATAAGAAAACTTCAGAATTGTAACATATGTTACAATCTGTAAGGTTTCCTGTTTGCATTTTTGTATCAGAAAATATTAGAAAGTAAAAGATGAAAAGAGACATTCTTAAAATAGACGAGGATTTATGCAATGGCTGCGGACAATGTGTGCCGAACTGTCATGAAGGAGCGTTACAGGTCATCGAAGGCAAGATAAGACTTGTAAGTGAATTGATGTGTGATGGCCTGGGTGCATGCGTAGGTCATTGTCCTGAAGGCGCTATCACAATTGAAACCAGGGAAGCTGCACCTTATAATGAAGTGAAGGTGATGGAGCAGATGAAGGATAAAGGGAAAAAGACGATTATTGCCCATCTTAAGCACCTGAAAGATCATGGCGAAATGGGATTCCTGCAGGAGGGTATCGGCTATCTCAGGGAACATCAGCAGGAACTGGCTTTTGATTTAAGGGAAGTTATGTCGGAAGTGCATAACCATGGTCATCAGCAGGAGCACGGAGGAGGCGGATGCCCCGGATCGCGGGCAATGGTCATTGAAAAACCTCAACACTCTGAGAATAAGTCTTCTGAGGCAGATCAGGTATCTGAATTAAGGCAATGGCCTGTGCAGATGCACCTGCTTAACCCGAATGCACCCTATCTAAGGGGATCTGATCTGCTTCTCGCTGCCGACTGCGTTGCTTTTTCTATGGGTAATTTCCACAGCAGGCATCTTAAAGGAAAATCTCTTGCCATTGCCTGTCCGAAACTTGATCACGGCACTGATATTTATGTTGAAAAGCTTGCAGCAATGATCGACGTTGCGAAAGTGAATACCATAACTGTTATGATGATGGAGGTTCCATGCTGTGGAGGATTGCTTCAGATGGTCAGGGCAGCGCTGGCTAAAACGTCAAGGAAAGTACCTGTTAAAAAGATGATAACCGGCATTTCAGGAGAAGTGCTGGTCGAGGAATGGGCATAATGTGTTATATATCATAAAATACCGGTCGAAATTGGTTCCTAAAGAAAAAATATATATTTTCGCTGACCGTTGGTAAATAGATAATACCTAAATAAATATCCTGCTTATGTCACTTGACAAAGTTCAGAAAATATCTGCTAATCAGAAGGTTTACGTTGGAATTGATATCGGATCCGTTTCGCTCAACACAGTACTTTTAGATGAAAACTTCAAAGTTCTGGAGAACTATTACGATTATGTTCATGGAAAACCGTTTAACGTACTGGAAGAGAGACTTTCAACAATTTTAGCAAATCATCCTGCAGAAAGCATTTCTGGTATATCATTAACAGGCACAGGTGGCAAACTGGCTATGGACCTTATCGGTGGAATATTTGTAAATGAGATAATTGCTCAGGCAACTTCTTCGGGTAGATTATTTCCTGAAGCACGGACTGTTATTGAGATAGGCGGAGAAGATTCAAAGCTTATAATTCTTGAAAAAGATCCGTCAAATGGCCATTCACGTCTCGTCGATTTTGAGATGAACAGTATCTGTGCTGCAGGTACAGGATCGTTTCTCGATCAGCAGGCCCGGAGGATCGGAGTTCCCATAGTAAAGGAATTCGGAGAGATGGCTCTGAAGTCGGTTGATCCGCCCCGAATAGCAGGGAGATGCAGTGTATTTGCCAAAAGCGATATGATCCACCACCAGCAGCTCGCGACCCCGCTGCATGATATAGTTGCCGGATTATGCTTTGCACTTGCCCGTAACTTCAGAAGTAACGTGGCAAGAAGCAAGGAGATCCACAAGCCTGTTATTTTCTCGGGAGGTGTGGCTGCAAACGCAGGGATGATAAGGGCTTTCAGGGAAGTCCTCAGCCTGAATGAGAATGAACTTATAATTCCGGAATATCATGCTTCAATGGGGGCGATTGGCGCTGTAATGTACGCTCTTTCAAATGGACTGGAGATGAACCATTTTAAAGGGATGGAGAAGCTGAAGGAATACCTTTCAAATGATTCATCCGAATTCAACAGCCTCCCACCTCTGAAGGAATCAGAAGCTGTTTACAATAAAACCGTGCATTTCAAAAAGAACGGAACCCAAAGGATACCTGTTTACCTGGGAATTGATGTCGGATCATTAAGCACAAACGTTGTACTTATCGATCCCGACCATAAAGTAATTTCGAGGCGTTATCTGCCGACCGCGGGAAAACCTCTTGAAGCCATCCAGAAAGGCATGACTGAAATCTACGATGAAGTAGGCCAGGATGTGGAAGTAATTGGTGCCGGAACTACAGGTTCGGGCAGATATCTGACCGGCGATTTCATAGGTGCCGATACCATTCAGAATGAGATAACGGCACAGGCTACTGCTGCAATAGATTATGATCCAACAGTAGATACAATATTTGAAATAGGCGGGCAGGATTCAAAATATATAAGCATTGAAAATGGTGTAGTTGTTGACTTTGAGATGAACAAGGTCTGTGCAGCCGGCACCGGCTCTTTTCTTGAGGAACAGGCTGAAAAGCTCAACATAAATATTGTAGATGAGTTCGGGTGCATGGCATTAAAATCGGAGTGTCCGGTAAAGCTGGGTGACAGGTGCACTGTTTTTATGGAATCGGACCTTAATTCTTTCATGCAGAAAGGCGCCCATAATGAGAACCTCGTCGGTGGCCTGGCTTATTCAATTGTTTACAACTATCTCCAGAAGGTTGTGGCCGACCGCAAAGTAGGAAACAAGATTTTTTTCCAGGGCGGTGTCACAAATAATAAAGCTGTTGTTGCAGCTTTTGAATATGTTACAGGAAAGAAAATCACCATCCCTCCACATTTTGATGTTACAGGTGCTATTGGCGCGGCGATACTTGCACAGAGGGCAATGAAAAAGGGGCAGAAAACCACTTTCAAAGGCTTCGGAATCAGAAATGTTACATACGCGAATAGCAGGTTTACCTGCCAAAGCTGTGTCAACCACTGTGAGATCAGTAAAGTGAAAATAGCCGGAGAAAAGAAATCTTTGTTCTACGGAGGAAGATGTGAAAGGTATGAGACTGATGGCCGTAAAAAAGTCGCAAACAATATCCCAAATCTTTTCAGCAAGAGAACAGAGATGCTGATGGCCGGATACCAGGAAAAACCAACCGGAAAGGGTGTCACTATAGGTATTCCAAGGGCTCTTATGGTATTCTATCAGCAGTTCCCTTTCTGGCGTACCTTTTTTGAGGAGCTCGGATTCAGGGTGGTTCTTTCCAGAGAATCAGACAAAGCACTTGTCAGCCAGTCGATCGAGACCATGACAACTGAAACATGTCTTCCCGTGGAATTGATGCACGGACATGTGATTGATCTTATGGAAAAGGGAGTTGATTATATCTTTCTGCCATTTATTGTAAATGCGAAATTCCGTGAAGGGAACAAGACATTCAACTGCAACTGCCCATGGGTACAGACTTATCCATTTATGGTCAGGGCAGCTCTTAAAGGGAAGATCGATGAATCAAAATTGCTGATGCCTACCCTCCATTTCCGGTTCTTTGAGCGTGCTCTCGTAAAAGAGATGACCTTGTTTTTCAATAATAAATTTGGTATTGGAAAAGAAGCAATAAAAAAGGCCATTTATAAGGCTGACGAAGTTCAGGTTTCGTTTGAAAAGTCTCTTGTTGATTATGGCAAAGATATACTTAAGAATATTCCTGAAAATTGCAGGCCGGTTGTTCTGCTAGGAAAACCATATAACAGCACTGACTCACATCTTAATCTGGGGCTTGTTGAGAAACTTATTGCTCAAAATGTTATGCCTATCCCTGTAGATATGCTCGATCTGGCTCCGTACAATATATTTGTCAACTACCGTAATATGTACTGGCCCAACGGGCAAAAAATCATTGCTGCCGCTCAACATGTGGCCAAAACAGATGGTTTATATGCAGTTTACATCAGTAATTTCCGCTGCGGACCTGATTCATTTATCTGGCATTATGTAACTGAAGAGCTTAAAAACAAGCCTTTCCTTCATTTGGAGATAGACGAACATTCTGCCGATGCAGGCATGGTAACAAGAATTGAGGCTTTCCTCGACAGTCTGAGAGGCTCTGAACAAAATGAGAAAAAAGATGTGACTGTTTTCAGGCCCCGGCCAAGTCCGGCTTCTCCTCCAAAAGACAGGATATTGTATTTTCCTTACATGAACGATGGTGGATACATGCTTGCAGCAGCTGCCCGGAGCATAGGCGTTCCTTCTGAGAGTCTGCCAAAGCAGACTGAAGAGGATCTGGCTATCGGAAGGAAGTACACTTCTTCAAAAGAGTGCTTCCCGATGATCTGCACTACCGGAAGCTTCATAAAAAAATTACAGGAACCAGGCGCGGATCCTTCAAAAATGAGCTTCTTCATGCCTGATCATAATGGCCCTTGCCGTTTTGGACAGTACAACCATTTTCACAGGATCCTGTTTGACCGTCTGGGATTTGATAAGGCAGAGCTTATAACACCTTCAAATGATACATCCTATGAAGATGTTGCCGGAGAGCATGGCCAGAAATTCAGGATCAACGCATGGAAGGGCTTTGTTGTAGCTGATTATCTGAGAAAGATATACAGGGAAACCAGGCCTTATGAGATCAATAAGGGGGACACAGACCGGCTTTATGAAGATTCACTTCACAGACTGGAACGTTGTATTGAACAAGGTGCCAGGGGTCTTCATAAAGTCCTGACCGGAATCGCTTCAGATTTTATTGCAATTAAAGTTGATAAAAGTGTTAGAAAACCGGTTGTGGCTATTATCGGGGAAATTTTTATGCGCGACAATGCCGGCTGTAATGGGAATATTGCTAATCGCCTGGAAGATCTTGGCGTCGAGGTGGTTATCGGGCCATTTTCTGAATGGATCTATTATTCTACGCATCGCTTCACCCGCGACAGCCGGTGGAAAAATGATACCAGGGGAATCATTAAATCAAAAATTCAGGGTCTCGGACAGGATGTGATAGCAAGTTCTTTACTAAAGGGGATAAAGAAATTTACCGATCATGAAAAAGATGTATCGCTTCATGATATGCTCAAACTGTGCAATACATATGTCAATGAATTTTATGACGGTGACCCGCCGATAGCAATGGGAACATCTGTAGCTCTTTCAGAAAGAGGTGTATCAGGTTTTGCTGCAATTCTTCCTTTTACATGTATGCCGGGAACGGTAATAGCTTCAGTCAGCGATTCGTTTCGAAAGGATCATAACAATATCCCGTTCATCAATATCGCTTATGACGGACAGGATTCAGTTTCGCTCGATACCAGGCTGCAGGCTTTCGTATTCCAGGTTAAGGAATTTGCGGCTGCATACGAGCTGATAACTGCATAATAAAACCAGAGTGTCTTTAATTAACGACTTTAAATCCCAGTTCTTTGAGCTTAGTCTCAATTTCCGGGGTACCATCTTTCAGATTTATGGTAAATGATGGGAATTCACGCCTGACAGGGTAATTCTCCCTCTCTTTTTCGAAATGTGACGGATCAAACCTCAGCCTGATGTCGTCCTCAACAATGTTGTAACTATGGAACACGGCTTTCCTTATTATTTCTTCCCTGCTTTTTCCGTTGCAGTCGATTGACAGTACCGGTTCGGACGGAGCAGTAATTGCCTCAGGGAACCAGTCGGCCAGTGGCACGTTAAAAAAACGGCACAGCTCCCTTATTATCAATGAAGTTCCGTTTGCCTTCCCATCAATTGAATAGCCCGCAATATGAGGTGTTGCCAGAAATGCCGCATGCATAAGCGGAATATCGATCTCGGGTTCCTTTTCCCATACATCAATTACAGTCCCTGCCAGCTTTTCTCCAGAGATTGCGTTTTTCAGAGCTTCAGTCTCAACCACCTCGCCTCTTGAAGAATTAATCAGCCATGCTCCGTTTTTGACCTTATCGAAAATTCCAGTATCGAAAAGATGGAATGTCTTATCTTTTCCATCCATGTTAAGCGGAACATGCAGCGTAATAATGTCAGATTCCTTAAGGACCTGGTCAAGGCTGACAAAGATCTTTTTTCTTTCTTTCCTTGCCCTCGGCGGATCGTTCAGGATGACCTTCATCCCCAGGATCTTTGCGAGATTCTGAACCTTAGAACCCACATTTCCAACGCCTACTATGCCTAATACTTTGTCTTCCAATGAAAAGCCCGATTCACACGCAATCCTTAAAAGGGCAGCTGCGATATACTGCTGGACAGAGGAGGAATTGCAGCCCGGAGCATTGATCCATTTTATATTGTTTTTTTCACAGTAATCGGTGTCAATGTGATCGAAACCGATAGTAGCAGTACCAATAAACTTTACCGGTGTTCCTGACAAAAGTTCGGAGTTGCATTTAGTCCTTGTCCTGATGATTAGGGCATCAGATTCCATGGCAGCTTTTCTGTTTATCTGACTTCCGGGTAAATAAACTACATTTGCGTAAGGTTCAAGTACACCTTTTAAAAAGGGGATTTTCTCGTCGGCTGCTATCCTGATCATAGGTACAGATTAACTTCTGAAAGGTAATAAATTTTGATTTTTATATTTCCCGCAGAGTAAGAAAGATTTGAATATTTTATAAGCTATTTCTATCATGTGTGATATTCAGTATTTTAAGCGCCAGGGAAGGGCAGATTCATTATTATTAAAATGATATTCCTAAAATAACTAATAATAATTGACCGGTAAAACAACCCCGGTTGAAGCGATTCTCACACAAGTCTTTTTTATAAAATATTGAAATACAATCAAATACCCCTGGTATTGTTTTTGATATGTAATATTTCTATTTTTCTTTTTTATGTTTACTAATTAATTTGTAACTTTAGACAACGAACTTAGGTTGGCTATTAATTCAATTGCTATGAAATCACATTTTACCATTGCATTTTTAATTTTAATTCCTTTTGCCGGAACTAAAGCACAACAACCTGTCGTCGTCTCAGACGACAGCCTTAAAATAGGCAACAGCTTATTGCCAGGTTTGTCAGTGACAATACCTGAAGTTAACTATGACAAAACACTAAAAGTGTGGTTAAGGGACCTGCAGGCAGGCACAAAATCAAAAGTAATTACCGAGAACGGGGAGATGTCTATTTTTGGTGCCAAGATAAAAGCTATCAGTCCAAATCCGATAAATATTTACAGCAAACTGATGAGACTCGACTCAATGCTCCAGCTATTCGTTTCTTTTGAAAAGAAAAAAGACATGTATGTTGTAAGGGCTTCTGGCGACGCTGACTATTCAAAAGCACAGGATTACCTGAAAGAGTTTGCCAAGGATCAATATATAGAAGTCGCTAAAGATCAGGCTGATGCTGAAGAGAAGAAGTTACGTGATCTTCAGAAAGAACTTTCATCACTTGAAAATGAAAAATCGCGCATGCAAAAATCAATTCAGTCAGATAATTCTTCCATTTTAAGTGAAAAAGATAATATTACAATCCAGAATAATGAACTGGCTAATGTTTCAGCAGCCCTTATCGAACAGAATAATCTTCTGGCCACAATGGAGGCAGGGCCTGCACAGAAGGAAAAAGCCGATCAAATAAAGGAACTTGAAAAAAGAAAGAAAAAAGCACTCAATTCCATAGAGTCATCCGAGAATAAGATCAACAGAGCTAACTCAGGCATTGACAAGGATAACAATGATATCCCAAGGAACGAGAAAATGCAGGAAAATGTCAGGCAACAGATTATCCAGCAGGAGGCTGTTTATCAGAAATATGCTGATAAGCTGAAAAAGATTAAAGCATATTAGTATTTTTTCATCTGTAGTTTCTTGGCCTTCCAGAGCACGTACTCACCCCATTAACCCCTCTCTGCCTGCCACAGAGTTATTCTATTATTTTCATTTCGTTAAGCAGGTACCCTGCCCCTGCAAATTTGTCGATTATAAACAGAGCATACCTGATATCGAGACTTATATTCCTGCTTTGATCCGGGTTGAAGGCCATATCGCTGGCTACGCCCTCCCAGGCCCTGTCAAAATTAATACCTATCAGATAGCCTTCAGCATTGATCACGGGGCTTCCTGAATTACCTCCGGTTGTGTGGTTGTTCGCTATGAAGCATACCGGCATTTCTCCATTATGTCCGTAACGGCCATAATCGCGTTTTAAATATAATTCCTTAAGCCTTTCGGGCACATTGTAATCATAAATCCCGGGGTTATCCTTTTCAATTATTCCTTCGAGGGTCGATACTGGTTCGAAATAAACAGCATCCTTTGGAAAGTAACCTTTTACGGTACCATATGCCAATCTCAGGGTAGAATTGGCATCAGGATAAAATACCCTTTCAGGGTCATACTCCATCTGTGCCCGCATATAACTCCTGTTAAGCTTTTGCATGTCAGAATTTAACCTGATCAATTCCGGCAGAACATTCTTAGATAAAAAGTTACCAGCATCCACAGGAATCGCGTACAGAGGATCTTTCTTTAGCCTGCTAACAGAAGATGGTCCAAAATTCGTTACAAATGCCCTGAATTGCGCCTCATCCGCAAAAACTGTCCGCCTGTATATTTTTCCGGCAATTTCACCAAAGTTATTCTTGCACAATCTTTTTAGTTCCAGATACCCGGGGGCCAGCCATTTCCCTTCAAGGGTTTCGCCATAAATCTGCATTAATGCAACAAATAATTTCATGTCGGTTTCCCGGTTGTAATCCTTGAAGAAATCCTTTGAGTACTGGATAAGGTCCTCCTTAATCTTAATTACCGCTTCATCCTCAGGGTTTTTCTCATACAAGTCAGAAAGCCGACCGAGGCTTCTGGCAATCGACATTGCCTCAATCCCGCTCATAACTTCGTTTGTAAAGCTATTAACGAGCATATATTCCTTCAGACCCGAATAGACCTCCTGGTAAGCAGGAAGAATATTCCCGTATTTTGCTTTTCTTTCATTGTCAGCCTCAATCCATTTTGTCAGTTTTGCTTCATATTCCTGTTTTTTGCCGATAGTATTCATTCTTTCAAGTCCCTGGATCTCCCCTATCCACTTTTTCCATGAATTTGATATACCAGCCTTTTTTGCAGAATATTGGATCCTTATCAGAGGATCGGAGTCCATTGCCGCATCGATAATATCAATTTTTTTTGTCCTTATGGTTATCATTTTGGGATCAATATAGTTTTTGATCATATCAATATGGTACGAAGGTACATACTCCGATGTAGAACCCGGATAGCCAAACACCATCGTAAAATCGCCCTCCTTAACTCCTTTCAGTGAGACCGGGAAAAAGTAGGCTGGTTTGTACGGGACATTATCAGCCGAATAGTCAGCGGGCTGGTTATTTCTGTCGGCATAAACCCTGAAGAGTGAAAAGTCGCCCGTGTGCCTTGGCCATATCCAGTTGTCGGTATCGCCTCCAAATTTGCCGATTGCCGAGGGTGGTGCACCAACAAGACGGACATCGCGGAAGGTTTCAGTTACAAAAAGAAAGTACTGGTTTCCCATATAAAATGGGCGGACAGTTGCCCTGTAACCGGTTCCCTCCACAGCTTTTTGCTGGATCTCCGTAATTCTTGATGAAATAAGCTTTTCCCGTTCACCGGGATCCATGCTTTCCGTCACTCCTTCCAGAACTTTGCCGGTAACATCCTCCATCCATTTAAGTATTGAAACAGTAACATCCTGATTAGGAAGCTCCTCCTGCCTCGACATTGCCCAGAAACCGTTTGTGAGATAGTCATGCTCCAGGCTTGAGTGCTCCTGTATCTGGCTGTAACCGCAATGATGATTTGTTATCAGCAGACCTTCGCCGGATATAAGCTCAGCAGTGCAGCCTCCGTTGAAGTTTAATACAGCATCTTTCATACAGGCATGGTTGACGCTGTAAATATCCTCTGCAGAGAGCTTAAAGCCCTTTTCCTTCATCAGCTTAATGTTGTATTTCTCGATCAGAAGAGGGATCCAGATACCTTCATCTGGTACTGTCGAAAAGCCCGAAAACACAGTCAGAATTAAGGCCGAAGTCAGTAAAATTCTTTTCATATGAAATAGTCAAAATTAGTACGGGGTTTGAGGTATGGGGTATGAGATGTTTGGGTTGGGGTAATAAACTTTTGTAACTCCATATAAACCTGCTGCACCGGCAGGCCCATTACATTAAAATACGACCCTTCGATCCTGCTGCAGGCGGCGATACCGATCCATTCCTGAATACCATAGGCACCAGCCTTATCATAAGGTTTGAATTCGTCTATATAATAATCCATTTCTTCATCCGAGAGTTTCTCAAATGTCACTTTAGTTGACGAATAAAAAGAGGTTTGTTTTGCTGATGAAAGCAGACAGACTCCGGTAATCACTTCATGAGTATTGCCCGAAAGTTCATTAAGTATTTTATGAGCATCAGCATGATCAACCGGCTTGTCAAGGACTTTGTTATTGCACCAGACTATTGTGTCGGCCGTTATAACTATCTCATTTCTTCCGATTCCTGTCCGGAATGCATTTGCTTTTTCAGTTGCAACATAAAGGGCTATCTCCTCAGCTTTAAGGTTTTGTGGATAATCCTCAGACCATGCCCTTGTTGCCACTTCGATCTTCAGACCCAGTTCGCTAAGCAGCTGCTTTCTTCTTGGTGATTTGGAGGCCAGGATTAACCTGTATTTTTTCAGATCTTCAATAAGCATATTATAGTAGATTCCAGTCAAGGATTATTTTCACAACGACAGAATACAGAACTCCTGCAATCATAGCAATTTTCATCATCCTGCTGGCTTTATGGAGCTGCTCCCTGGTTTTTCCTGTAATTAATTGATATATAACAAATAACAAGGGTAAAACTATTGTTATAGAAATATATGCAAGAGTTATTTTATCATAAAGAAAGAACCCCCAGACCAGACCGAGCAGGGCAACTGTTACAATAACCAGGAATATTGAAACGAATCTGGTGGTTTTAGTTCCGATAACCACCGGAACCGTGTTCCTTCCATAGGCCGCATCGCCTTCAAAATCTTCAATATCCTTAATAATTTCCCTTGTAAGGGTAGTAATGAAAGCAAAAATAGCGAATCCTCCTACCCAGTAAAAGATAACAGCAAGCTGTGGAGCAGTAACAGCATTTACCGAATAGTACCTGTAAAGAGCCGGCCATTCATACAAAACCACAATCATAGGGACCATCGCTGTAAGCAGGGAGACAACCAGGTTACCTACCAGGAACTGCCGCTTATAGCTTGCTGAATAGAAATAGAGTAATCCGGAGACGATAAGGAACAGGATTCCCAGCCAAAAATATCCTGCTCTCCATGAGATATAGAAGCCAGCTGCCACACCTATGATATTCAGAATATTATGCCATAAAATTGCATGCCGCCTCGGAATTTTGGTGCCTACAATTACCTCGCCCCTGTTTATCAGGTCAGTCTTAATATCAAAGTAATCATTAATTACATATCCCCCCGCTGTTATAAGCAGAGTCGCGACAACCAGAATCACGAAATGGTACCATGGGAATTGAAGGGTCAGCGGGACTTCTTCACCGGTTCCACTGTTCAGGACCACCAATATTTTACTAATGACAGGTTCAATAATGGCATATCTCATCAGGACCATTGTAAGCACAATAATCAGGAGATTCTGCCATCGGATTAGGCTGAGAAAAGCTTTCATATTCTACCAGGTAAATGCATCAGTATCCATCCAGTTGTTATGTAGCCTTAAAACCTGCTCGATAACATCCCTTACACATCCTTCGCCGCCTTTTTTGTCTGAAATATACAGGGCAATCTGTTTAATCTCGCTGTCAGCGTCGGCCGGACAAACAGGCACTCCGGCCTCTTTCATGACCGCGTAGTCAGGGATATCGTCGCCCATGAATATGACCTCGGATCTTTTAAGGTTGTGTTTCTGAAGAAAACCATTGAAATGTACAAGTTTCGACCGGCTGTTAAGATAAACCTCTTTAATACCAAGAAGCTTAAGCCTTTTCAGGTATTCCTTTGAATTGTTGCCGGAGATAATCGCTACAAAATAACCTTTTTTTACAGCCAGCTGGAGGGCGTATCCGTCGCGAAAATTAACCGTCCTTTTTGGGATGCCAAATGCATTAAGATCGACAGTCTGCAATGACAATACACCGTCGATATCAAAGACGAAGGCTTTGATATTTATAAGATTTTCCTTAAAATTCGTCATTTATGCTGGTTTTATAGAATCGGATAATTGATTTTGTTACTTCTTTGTACAACCGCTGCAATTCAGGAGAGAAAGATAGCAAATCAATATGTTTTTCAATAGTGCCTTTATCAATCCTTAAAGCAGGTCCGGTTTGTGATTTAACCGGGCCAATCTCAATTGCTTTGAGTATCGTTTCATTAATCAATGGATACAAAACCTCAAAAGGGAAACCGGCTTTTTTGATTACCTGGTCACCTGCAGTAAGCATATAATTTGTAAAATTGCAAACAAATACTGCAGCAACATGAAGCATCCTTCTGCGTTCAGCATCAACAAAATAAACTTTTCCACCCATCAATTCCCCCAGGCGTTTTAATGTTCCGGAAGTAAAACTATCTGATGCTTCGAGGAGAAAAGGAAGCCCTGTGAATTCTATTTTTCTGTCATTTGAGAATGTCTGCAAAGGATAGAAAACACCCTTATGCTTTATGTTGGCCGTGAAGACCTCCAGTCCGAGACTTCCGGCTGTATGTGCTACCAGAGTATCGTCAGAGCAACGGATCCGGCTCAGGACCTCCTTCAGACTGTCATCGGGTACAGCTGTAATAATTATGTCTGAAGTATCTGCAAAATCAGGATCCAGCGACCATACAGCATTATACAATAAGGCCAGGGCCCGGCTGCTTTTTTCAGTCCTTGACACGATTTTCTGAATCTTACAGCCGGCATTGAATATTTGCCGGCAAAAGTTACCGGATACTCTGCCTGCACCGACAAAAGATATCCTTAGTTGCTCCAAAGAAATATTTTCTGAAAGATACAAAATAGATGTATAAAAAACCCCTTCCGTGGGGGAAGGGGTAAATACGAACATTAAATAAGTCCTTATACAATATTATATCTCAAGCCTGTGCGGTAGGTCCGCCGAAAGTCATCGGAAGAACAGGTGTTGATCCTTTGATCTCCTTAATAGCGCCGTGAACTGATTCATATTTTGCAATATTATCCTGAAGTGCGGAAACGAGTCGTTTCGCGTGCTCAGGAGTGAGAATTATCCTCGACTTGACCTGAGCTTTCGGTATTCCGGGCATGATGCGTACAAAGTCTACAACAAACTCGGAAGCCGAATGGGTAATTACTGCCAGGTTGGAGTAAGTGCCCTGACCTACTTCCTCGTTCAGTTCAATGCTGATCTGATTAGGGTTCTTCGGATCTGACATATCTGGATTTATTAAGTTTTAATTCCTGCTCTCTGTTTCAGCTTCGACCGGTGTTTCTGTCAGGCTTTCAAACTCCTCAAGCGATCCAACGATAATGCTGTTGTACTCGCGCTGGCCTGTGCCTGCAGGGATCAGGTGACCCACTATTACGTTTTCCTTCAGTCCTTCAAGCTTATCGACCTTACCTAGAATTGCGGCTTCATTAAGAACCTTCGTGGTCTCCTGGAAGGAAGCTGCCGAGAAGAAGCTGTTGGTTTGCAACGCAGCCCTGGTTATTCCCTGCAGAACCTGGTTGGAAGTTGCAGGAACAGCGTCCCTGGCTTCAACAACCTTCAGGTCGCGGCGTTTCAGAACGGAATTCTCATCCCTCAGCTTACGGGCGGTGACGATCATTCCAGGACGCAGTGTCTGGGAATCTCCGGCCTCGACAATATATTTCTTGCCGTAGATCCAGTCGTTTTCGTCCATGAATTCAAGCTTGTCAACAACCTGACGTTCAAGGAATTTAGTATCACCAGGATCGACTATCTCAACTTTTCTCATCATCTGGCGAACAATGATCTCAAAATGCTTGTCATTTATCTTCACCCCCTGGAGACGATATACCTCCTGAATCTCATTGACGATATATTCCTGCACCTTGGTAGGACCTTTAATTGCCAGGATATCTGATGGTGTAATGGCTCCATCGGAAAGAGGAATGCCTGCTTTCACATAGTCATTTTCCTGAACAAGTATCTGTTTTGAAAGCGGTACCAGGTATTTCTTGACCTCTTCAGTCTTTGATTTGATAGCGATTTCCCTGTTACCTCTCTTTATTTTTCCGAAAGTAACTTCACCATCGATCTCGGAAACGATTGCCGGGTTAGAAGGATTACGGGCTTCAAAAAGTTCGGTCACTCTTGGTAACCCTCCCGTGATATCACCCGATTTACCGACGGCCCTTGGGATCTTTGCGAGCACTTCGCCGGCTTCAACCGGCTTCTCAGCATCAATTACAAGGTGTGCGCCCACAGGAAGGTTATAGAGCCTGAGTTCCTCGGCCTTTGGCCCCATTATCTTGATTGCCGGGTTTTTAGTCTTATCCCTGCTTTCTATAATAACCTTTTCCTTAAAGCCTGTCTGCTCATCCGATTCCTCACGGAAAGTTACACCATCAATAAGGTAGTCATAAGCTACTTTACCGGTAAGTTCTGCGATGATAACCGCATTGAAAGGATCCCATTCGCAGATTAGCTTACCCTTTTCAACATCCTGCCCGGGCTTTACATAGAGTTTTGAACCATACGGGATAGTATGTGTTGTAAGAGCTATTCCGGTTTTCTTGTCTATGATCCTCAGCTCAGCCAGACGGCCAATAACTATATCGATATCACCTTTTTCCGGGTCTTTCTTTGGAACGGATCTCAGTTCTTCAATCTCTGCAATTCCGCTGTATCGTGCAACAAGTCTCGATTCGGTGGTTATATTTGAGGCAGTACCTCCAACGTGGAAGGTACGAAGTGTAAGCTGTGTACCGGGTTCTCCGATACTCTGTGCTGCAATAACCCCTACTGCTTCTCCTTTTTCAACCATATGACCGGTTGCAAGGTTACGTCCGTAGCACTTGGCGCAAACACCCTTCTTCGATTCACAGGTTAGAACCGAACGGATCTCAACCTGTTCAATTGGTGAATCTTCAATTTTTTTGGCAAGTTCCTCGGTAAGCTCCTGCCCTGCTTCCACAATCAACTCGCCTGTAAGAGGATGGAATACATCATGTACAGTTGTACGTCCAAGGATCCTTTCATACAGTGTTTCAACAACCTCTTCGTTTTTCTTAATGGCTGTTGCAACCAGTCCCCTCAGTGTTCCGCAGTCCTCTTCGTTAATGATCACATCCTGGGAAACGTCAACGAGTCGACGGGTAAGGTATCCGGCATCAGCTGTCTTAAGGGCTGTATCGGCAAGACCTTTTCGGGCACCGTGTGTGGAAATGAAATACTCAAGAACTGACAAACCTTCCTTGAAGTTTGAAAGGATCGGGTTTTCGATGATCTCTGATCCTGTCGCTCCTGATTTCTGCGGTTTTGCCATAAGACCCCTCATACCGGAAAGCTGGCGGATCTGTTCTTTTGATCCCCTTGCTCCGGAGTCGAGCATCATATATACTGAATTGAACCCCTGCTTGTCATTTGAAAGCTGTTTCATAAGGGATTGGGTCAGCCTTGCATTGACATGTGTCCAGATATCAATAATCTGATTATAACGTTCGTTATTGGTAATGAAACCCATGTTGTAGTTACTAAGCACTTCCTCAACCTGCTCATATCCTTCGGTAACAAATTTTGTTTTTTCTTCCGGAATGATAACATCATCAAGGTTAAACGAAAGGCCGCCCTTGAATGCTGAATAGAATCCAAGATTCTTTATAGCATCGAGAAAATCGGCTGTTTTTGCTGTCCCGGCGAGTTTCAGAACCCGTCCGATAATATCCCTGAGAGATTTCTTTGTAAGAATCTCATTTATAAATCCGACTTCCTCGGGAACAAACTGGTTGAAGAGGACCTTGCCTACTGTTGTTTCAACAATGCGGTTAATCATATGACCATCAACTCTGTCGTTTACCTTAACCTTAATATATGCATGAAGATCAACTTTTCCTTCATTGTAAGCAATAGTCACTTCCTGGGGAGAATAAAATATAATTCCTTCTCCTTTCACCTTTTCAGTTTCAGTGCTCTTCCTTCCCTTGGTAATGTAATAAAGACCAAGAACCATATCCTGTGAAGGCACTGTGATAGGCGCACCATTAGCCGGGTTAAGAATATTATGTGAAGCAAGCATCAGCATCTGGGCTTCAAGGATGGCGCCATTTCCAAGCGGAAGGTGAACTGCCATCTGGTCCCCGTCGAAGTCAGCGTTAAAAGCTGTACATACCAGAGGATGAAGCTGAATTGCTTTTCCTTCAATAAGTTTCGGCTGGAATGCCTGGATACCCAGACGGTGGAGTGTAGGAGCACGGTTCAGGAGCACAGGGTGCCCTTTAAGAACATTTTCAAGTATATCCCACACAACCGGGTCCTTCCTGTCGACAATTTTCTTTGCTGATTTTACAGTTTTTACTATTCCGCGTTCAATCAGCTTCCGTATAATAAATGGCTTATAAAGCTCAGCTGCCATGTCTTTCGGGATACCACACTCATGAAGATTAAGTTCCGGTCCCACAACAATGACCGAACGTGCTGAATAGTC
>Ga0326726_10001622_pt1 | contig 20944 bp, 17 predicted proteins | sample MHFenrmetagenome_2_FD_207603 | JGI IMG/M metagenome (GOLD analysis project Ga0326726, IMG submission 207603) | Lab enriched peat soil microbial communities from Michigan Hollow, Ithaca, NY, United States - MHF15MN | ecosystem: Environmental > Terrestrial > Soil > Wetlands > Peat | place: USA... | reverse complement strand
CGAGCGACGCGTCCTGGAGAATCATGATCGGCTGATAGGTCGGCTCGCGGCGGTGCCGGTTGACGATGTCCCGGATCCCGCTCTCGTCGAGACGGAGAACGGCGGCCAGCAGCCGCACCGTGCGATTCAGATCCTTGCTGTGTTCACGGATGATAGAGATGCTGTACGAGTGGCGATTCTCGACGAGGACGTGGCCGGACCGATCGAAGATGATCCCGCGCGGCGCGCGAAGCGGGAGCGTGCGCTGGTGGTTGTTCTCCGCCATCTCCTCGAACTTCGCGTGCTGCACGACCTGCAACACCCAGAAGCTGACGGCCAGGACCGAGAACAGGGCGACGATCAGGAACTGCAGGATCGTCAGGCGCGTGGTGACTCGGCGTCGATCTTCAGCCATAAAAATCGATTTCAGATCCTCATGTCCTTATATCCTCGAATCTCAACGCCGCAGCCGAGTCCGTTGGGACCTGCGGCGTTCCACGGCTCCCGGCAGCAGTTCCACCACCTGAAACGCCACGACGCCCACGACGGCGTTCCCGACGGCCTGTCCGGCGACCGCCGCGTACGGCGCGCCGAAGTGCCGCAGATCGAGCAGCATATACAGCCCCATGAACACGATCGCGTGCGCGACCGTGGCGCCGAAGAACACGACGAAGCGCGGCAGCGACTGCGCGACGATGAACTGGGTCCCGAGAATGCCCGCGAGAAACCCGACAATCGTCTTCGCCAGGCCGCCGATGCCGATGACGTTGCTGGACAGCGCATCCTGGACCAGCCCCGCGAACGTCCCCGTCAACAGGCCGATTCCCGGCCCGGACGTCAACGCTACATATACGACCACGACCAGCACCAGGTCTACAGCAATCGTGCCCGCGGGGACGAACCGCCCGAGGGTCGTCTGGAGCGCCAGGGCGACGGCCACCGCCACGATGATCCCGACTGATTTCACTGCGACGGCCCTTGCGCCGCCTCTCGCGCGGCGGTCGGCGTCAGGACCACGAGCACGTTTTCGAGCGCGGAAAAATCCACGGCCGGCTTCACGGTGATGCGCTTGTAGGCGCTCCCGCTCTTCTCGACGGTCTCCACGCGCCCGATCGCGAACCCCTTCGGGTAAATGCCGTCGATGCCCGACGTCACGATCAGATCGCCCGCGACCACGTCGAACACCTCGGACACGTATTCCATCCGCAGCCGCTCGTCGCCGCTGCCGACGATGACGCCCTGCGCCCGCGATCGCTCGACGATGGCGCCAACCGCGGCGTTGCGATCGATGAGGAGCTGCACCTTCGCCGCGCGCGCGCTCGGGACCACAATCCGGCCGACGACGCCGGCGGGTGCGATGACGCTCATGTCGGGGCGCAACCCGTCGCGGGTGCCCTTGTTGATCGTCACGGTGCGGAAATCCGGCGACGCCGCCGCGCCGATGATCTCCGCCGCGGCCGTCTGCAGGTTCGAACGATCGCGCAGCTCGAGCAGCTGCTCGAGGCTGCGCACGCGGTCCACCTGGGCGCGCTGCTCCTGCGCGGCCACTTCGGCGGCCGCCAACTGGCGCTTGAGCGCGTCGTTTTCGCTCTTGAGATTGCGGAGCCCGACGTAGCCGCCCCAGACGCCCCGTGCGCCCGAGACTCCCGTCGACACGCCGCGCTGGATTTCCGAGAAGATGCCGAACGTCACGGCCTCGAGCACGGGCACGCCGCTCCGGGAATTCACCTGCGCGGAGATCAGCAGGATGTGCCCGAGCATGACCCCGAGGAAGAGGTAGCCCGATCGCTGGCGGAGGTGGAGCAGCGTCACTAATCGATCGAGATCTTCCGCAGCAGGTTGAAGTCGGACAGCATTTTGCCGGCGCCCAGCACGACCGACGACAGCGGATCCTCGGCCATCGCGAGCGGGAGCCCGGTCTCTTCCCGCAGGCGCTTGTCGAGGTTCTTGAGCATCGATCCCCCGCCGGTCAGCACGATGCCGCGATCGACGATGTCCGCCGAGAGCTCGGGCGGCGTCCGCTCGAGCGCGACGCGCACGGCGTCGACGATGACGTTGACGGTTTCCGCCAGCGCCTCCCGGATTTCCTCGTCGCTCACAGTAATCGTCTTCGGCACGCCTTCGATCAGGTGCCGCCCCTTGATCTCCATCGTGATCCGTTCCTCGAGCGGGAACGCGGAGCCGATTTCGATCTTGATCTGCTCGGCGGTGCGTTCGCCAATGAGCAGGTTGTACTGTTTCTTGATGTACTGAATGATCGCCTCGTCCATCTCGTTCCCGGCCACGCGCACCGCCTTGCTGTAGACGATGCCGGCCAGCGAGATGACGGCGATGTCGGTCGTGCCGCCGCCGATGTCGACAATCATGTTGCCCGACGGCTCGGTGATGGGCATGCCGGCGCCGATCGCGGCCGCCATCGCCTCCTCCACCAGGTGCACCTCGCTCGCCTTGGCGCGGTAGGCGCTGTCCTTGACCGCGCGCTTCTCCACCTGCGTGATTTCCGACGGCACGCCGATGACGATGCGGGGCCGGACCCAGACGTTGCGATTGTGCGCCTTCTTGATGAAGTAGGTCAGCATCTTCTCGGTGACTTCGAAGTCGGCGATGACGCCGTCCTTCATCGGCTTGATGGCGACGATGTTGCCGGGCGTGCGCCCGAGCATGTCCTTGGCATCCTTGCCGACCGCCTCGACGCGGCCGTTCACCTTGTTAATCGCCACGATCGAGGGCTCGTTGACGACGATGCCCTTGCCGCGAGCGTAGACGCAGGTGTTGGCCGTGCCCAGGTCGATGGCCAGATCACTCGAGAACAGGGAGAGCATCGAACGAAGGCTCAACACAGACTCCTTACCGGCCAGTGTCGAACTGTGCACCGGTGCGCAGCACGATCAACGACTGATGACTGAGGACTGAGGACCACCGGACTACGTATCGGCCGGAGCGACCGCCGCCAGAATACCGTTCTTGCCAGAATCCTTGACCCGGTACATCGCCTTGTCGGCCGCCTGCATCAGCTCCTCCGCCGAGGCAGCGACGTCCGGCAGCGTGGCCACGCCCACCGACACGGTCAAGCGAATGCTCAGGCCGTCGCCGGCCAGAAACGTGAACTCCGCAATCCGCACGCGCGCGCGCTCGCCGACCGCGAACGCGCCCTCGGCGCCCGTGTCCGGCAGGATCAGCGCGAACTCGTCGCCCCCGAACCGCGCGACCACGTCGGTTTCTCGGGCGCTCCCCCGAATGATCGCGGCCGCCTCCACCAGGGCGCGGCTGCCGAACAGATGCCCGTGCGAGTCGTTGATGCTCTTGAAGCCGTCGAGATCGAGAAACAGCAGCGACAGCGGCCGACCGCTACGTGACGCGCGCTTCGTTTCCCGCCGCAGCACCTGGTTCAAGTACCTCGAATTGTAGAGCTGCGTCAGATCGTCGGTGACCGACAGTTCCTCGGCCCGCCTGAGGCGCAACGCGTTGTCGAGCGCGATGGATGCCGGCTCGAGCAGCTGCCGCACGACGCGCAGCAGGCCAGGCGTCAGGCGCGGATCGCGCGATGACGGCTGGCGATCGAGCCCAATCAGCGCGCCGATCCGCCGTCCGCGGCAGATCAGGGGAAACGCCACGACCGCGCCGGCGAACGGCGTCCGCACGCGCGTGTCCCGCCTCAGCTCCGACGTCATCAGGTCCTGGCCGCGGTTCATCACCCAGGTCGCGACGGCGTCCACGGCAGGTCCCATCTCCGGAGTGAGGCCGCGGTCGGCGAGCACGGACACGCCGCCGGAGAGATCGGACGCGGCCAGCGCCCAGCTCGTGGCCGGAATCCAGGCCGCGGCGCGATCGAGGATGGCGTCCGCGATTTTCGGCGGCTCGAGCGTAGCGTTGACGGCGCGCACGACGTCGATCAGCGCGTCGCGCCGTTCGACGCGCGTGCGCAATCGGCGCTGCGACGTCCGCAACCTCGCCGCGAGGTCGAGACCGGATCCACTGCGTGCAACGGGACCTTGGGCCTCGGCCACCGCGACCGACATTTTCGTGGCTCGAGTGGCTGACGGCATCCGCGTAAGTGCTTCTGAGCTCAGCAAATATACCACAACGGTTGCCGGTAACTGCTTGCCACACTGCAAGTTCATGGCATAGGATCAAGGTTTCCAAGGTGCTCAAATGACGATGCTCGATCGGATGCGCCGCCACCGGGACTGGCTGAAGTGGAGCCTGGGCCTGGTCTGCGTCGCATTTGTCCTTTTCTACATCCCCGACTTCCTGCGTGGCAGCGGCGCCGACGCCGCCTCCGGCGACACGATCGCGAAGGTCGAAGGCCGCGAGATCACCAGCGGCGAGTTCCGGCGTACGTATCAGGCGCAGCTGCAGGCGTACCGATCCGCGTACGGCGCCAACATGAGCGAGCAGCTGCTGAAGCAGCTCGGCATCGAGCAGCAGATCCTGCAGCAGATGGTCGACGAGCGCGCCGCGCTCGCGGAAGCCGATCGGCTGGGCATCCAGGCGAGCGACGAAGAAGTGCGGACGCGGATCGTGACGATGCCGGCGTTTCAGGAGAACGGCACGTTCATCGGCGACGTCCGCTATCAACAGCTGCTCCGCATGCAGCGGCCGCCGCTCACGCCCGCGGAGTTCGAGGACAACGTCCGCAACAGCCTGACGGTCGAGAAGCTCCGCGCGTCGCTGACCGACTGGCTGTCGGTGCCTGATAACGAACTCGAGCGCGAGTATCGCCGTCGCAACGACAAGGTGAAGCTCGCTGTCGTCAGTGTGACGGCGGACAGCGTCCGCGCCCAGGTCACGGCGAGCGACGCCGACGTCTCCGGCTACTTCGAGGCGCACAAGGACACGTTCAAGATTCCCGAGAAGCGCAAGATCCGGTACCTGCTGATCGACGTCGACGCCATGCGTGGGAAGACGATCGTCCCGGCCGCGGACGTCGAACGGTCGTACAACAACAGCATCGAGCAGTACACGACGCCCGAACAGGTGCGCGCGAGCCACATCCTGCTGAAGACCGAGGGTAAGGACGACGCGGCCGTCAAGGCCAAGGCCGAAGCGCTGCTGAAGCTGGCGCGATCAGGCGCCGACTTCGCTGATCTGGCGAAGAAGAATTCCGAGGACACCGACAGCGCGAAGAACGGCGGCGACCTCGATTACTTCGGCCGCGGGCGCATGGTGCCGGAATTCGATCAGGCCGTGTTCGCGATGCAGGCCGGCCAGATCAGCGACCTGGTCAAGACGCAGTACGGCTACCACATCATCAAGCTCGTCGACAAAAAGAACGCGACCACGCGCACGCTCGCGGAGGTGCGGCAGCAGATCACGGATCAGCTCGCGTACGAGCGCGCGCAGGCGCAGGCCGCGGATCTGGCGCAGAGCCTCGAAAAGCAAATCAGCAAGCCGGCCGATCTGGACAAGGTCGGCAAGGCGCAGGGCCTGACGCCGCAGGAGTCCGGGTTCTTCGCGCGCGACGAGCCGATTCTCGGCCTCGGGCCCTCGCCGGAGGCGGCCAATAAAGCGTTCCAGATGAAGCAGGACGAGGTCTCCGGCGCGCTGCGCGCCTCGCGCGGCTTCGTCTTCGAGACGCTGGTGGCGAAGCAGGATCCCTACATCCCGAAGGTCGAGGAAGTGAAGGACCGCGTTCGCGATGAAGTCGTGAAGCAGAAGGCGCGCGAGCTGAGCAAACAGAAGACCGCCGCCCTCGCCGCGAAACTGAAGTCAGCCGCCGACTTCGAGAAGGCCGCGAAGGCCGCCGGCGCTGAAGCGAAGACGACGGACCTCATCGCGCGCGATTCACCGATTCCGGATCTCGGCGTCTCCCCGGCCGTCGAAGACGCCGCGTTCACGCTCGCGGTCGGCGCCGTGAGCGATCCGATCGCCACCGACAGCGGCACGGCCGTCATCAAGGTGCTGGAACGGAAGCAGGTGACGTCGGAGGAATGGACGACGGCGAAAGATCGTTTCCGCGAGGAACTGCTGAACGATCGCCGGAATCGCTTCTTCGCCGCCTACATGTCGAAGGCGAAGCTGAAGATGAAGATCGACGTGAACAGGGAAACGCTGCAGAGAGCGGTCTCGTAGGGCAAAGAGCAGAGGGCAAAGGGCACAGAGCAGTTTGCCCTCTGCCCTATGCTCTCTGCCCTCTCATCGTAAGAACGTCCACGGCATCAGCGCCAGCACTTCGCCCCGGCGGAACAGCGCCAGCGGGCTCCGCATCAAGCGCAGCGCGTCCAGTTCCGTCTGGGACAGGTTCGCGGCCAGCCACGCGCTCACGCCGGCCGATTGCGCGGACTCGCCGGCCCCGCCGAACTGATCCGTCAGCAGCTCGTAGAAACTCTTCCGCGGCGGGTACACGACGAGCTCGACGTCGCTGTCGGCGGCGATCTTCGCGCGCTGCTTGGCGACGGCAATCGCGCGGTCGAGGCCGCCCAGCTCGTCGACCAGGCCGTTCTGCCGTGCCTGGCGTCCCGTCCACACGCGGCCCTGCGCGAGCGCGTCGATCTTTTCCGGCGTGCTGTGACGCGCGTCGGCGACCTTCTCGACGAACTGATCGTAGAACGCCTGCAGCTGCTCCTGCAGCTTCTTCAGCTCCTGCGGGTTGAAGCGCCGCGCGGGCGAGTTGATCTCCGCGTTCTTGCCGATGCTCGTCGAGTCGATGCGCGCGCCGAGCTTCTCGTACACGCCGCCGGTCACGATCTTGCCGCCGAAGATCCCGATCGACCCGGTCAGGGTCGACGGCTCGGCGACGATCACCGTCGCGGGCATCGCGATGTAGTAGCCGCCCGACGCCGCGAGATCGGACATCGAGGCGATCAGCGGCCGCTCGGGCCGTTCCGTCTTGGCCAGGACCAGCTCGCGCCAGATCGCGTCCGACGCGGATGCCGATCCGCCCGGGCTGTCGATGCGCACGATGATCGCGCGCACCGAGCGATCGCGCCTGGCCTCGCGGATGTACTCGATGAGCGTGTCCGCGCCGGCCACGGCGCCGTTGAACGGATCGTAGCCGCTGCGACCGCTCGTGATCGCGCCGGCCGCGTAGATCACGGCGATGCGCGGCCCGCGGTTCAGGCCGAGGGAGGTCGTGCTGACGCGCGCGTAGTCGTCGCCGTCGATCTGGCGCCGCGGTTGCTCGCTGCCCAGCTTCTCCAGCACCTGATCTTCATAGACGACATCGTCGACGAAGCCCTGGTGCAGCGCGACCTCGGGCAGGAACGGGCCCTCGTCGAACGCGCGGCGGACGTCATCTTCGTTCTTCTTCCGGCCGTCGGCGATGCCGCGCACGATCTGCTCGTACAGATCGCGGTTGAGCGACTGGTCCATCTCCTTGTGCGCCGCCGTGTAGCCCTTTTCGGTGAACGTGTTCGTCGCCGTCTTGTAGTCGCCGATATGGTGGAGGTCGGGGTACGCGCCGATCTTGTCGAGCGTTCCGCGCAGGAAGACCTCGTAGGTCGCGACGCCCGTCAGATCGAGCGACGCCGAGGGCATCAGGAACACTTTGTCGGCGGCCGTCGCCAGGTAGTACTCGCGATCGCCGCCGTAGTCGAGGTACGCGTAGACCGGCTTCCCGGATTTCTTGAAGTCGAGGACCGCGTCGCGCAGCTCCTGCACCTTGGCCCAGAACGGCGACTCGAAGCCGGTCGGCTTCAGCAGGACCGCGCGAACGCGCGTGTCGACCTTGGCCTTCCGCAGGTTGTCGACCATCGACCGCACGGTCGGCGTCCGCGCCCCCCGGAAGTACGAGACCACGTCGGACGGCGCGACTTCGGACAGGTTGCCGCCGACGCGCAGCACGAGCGTCGCGCTCGACGGGACCGACGGTTCACGGCCGAAGAGCAGGTACAGCGCGAGGAGGCTGACCATCGAGACGAAGACTGCCATGCCGAGCAGCGTGAAGAGAATTGCGAGGCCGCGTCGTGCCATGACTCCGAGTATAGCGTCAGGCCAACACAGCGGTTGCCAGAAACTGCGTACTCGATGAGTGCGCGGCATCGAAACAACTGCAACAGGTGACGCGAGCCAAGTACGTACATCGTGCGTTTCCGGCCGAAATCCGCAGACTAGATGATCGGCATCGCCTTCGCATCACGACGATGCTATGATGCGCGACCTCCCCGAACCCATGACGATCGACCAACTCAAGAAACACATCGACCGGCTGGATTGCCGTGTGCGGAAGAAGGCCGATAAGGCCGACGTGCGCCGGTTCGAGCGCCGGATGGACGAACGGTTCGCTGCGGTCGGCCTGAAATTCGACGCGCTCGAGAAAGGGCTCAACGCGCGCATCGACTCACGCTTCGGCTCGCTCAACGACAAGCTCACGACAATCTTGAACATTCTTGACAGGAAATACGATCACCACCAGGAGATTCTCGACGTCCATGAAAGACGCCTCAACGACATCGATGCGCCGCCGCGGGCGTAACGCGCGCGCGACGCTGTCGATCGATCTTTTCCCAAAGGTCAACACGCGCGGCCGCAAGCGAGAAGCTCGTCGCTGGCTCGAAGTCCTCGGCGCCCGATGCACGAACGGCGCGCGGAATCCACATCCGATGACCGTGCCAGAGTTATTCCAGATCTACGACCGCGCGATGACGGAACTCGAGCGCAAGGATCCTGTGCTGTACGCGGCCGTGCAGCAATGCAGCCGCGAGCGGTTCGCGGCGGATGAAGGCATCACCATGGACGAGTGGAGACGCCGCGCGCTGAAGCGCGCTGACCGGGTGAACGCGATTCGTCGGACGTTACCGCTTGCTCAGAGGCTCGCCGACTTGCGCTACGTGCGGGCACTGACTCGCCGACGCTGAGATTCTTCGGGTATACTAATTGTTCCTGCCCGCGACGAATTTCACACCACTGCGGAAGTGGCGGAACGGCAGACGCGCTAGCCTCAGGAGCTAGTTGGAGCAATCCAGTGGGGGTTCAAATCCCCCCTTCCGCACCATTCGACGGCGCCTCGTCTCTCGCTGCGACCTCGAGCATCGCAGCTTATATTGCCTCAGAACTGTCACTCGGCACCGTACGACGCTTTCTCTTCCGACAGGCCAATCCGGGTGTATAAGAGAAAGAGTCGTGGCCCATCCTGCCGTCGCCGCGCTTCGCTCCACGTACGACCGGCTGACCCATCGGCAGCGTCCGATCAGCCCGCCGCACATACTGGCCGTCGACGATGAGGAAGGCGTGCGGCGTTTTGTGGAACGCGCCCTGAAGGCCGCGGGCTACATCGTCACGGTCGCCGGCGACGGCCCGGAGGCGCTGAACGCCGCCGCGCGCATCGGGCGGATCGATCTCTTGCTCGTCGACGTCAACATGCCGCGCATGGTCGGTCACGAGCTCGCGCGCCGGCTGCGGCAGGCCACGCCGTCGCTCAAGGTCCTGTACTTGACCGGCTTTGCCGACAAGCTCTTCAACGATCGCGACACGCTGTGGGCCGACGAGGCGTATCTCGAAAAGCCGTGCTCGGTCAATGCGCTGCATGAAGCCGTCGCACTGCTGCTCTTCGGTCACGTCGCCGCGCAGCCGGGGTCGACGGCGGCGCCCTCCAAGATCTGACGCACAAATCCTCGACGCGCCCGGGTTCACGAGCGCATAATTGGGCGCTATGACCGACCACGATTCGCGCTCGCCCTTCGCCCGCCGTTCATTTCTCGCCAGACTCGGCGCCGCCACTGCCGCGTTCGGCGCGACCTTTGGCGCGGAGCGGGCCGCCGCGCAGTCGCCCGCGGCGGGCGATGCGCGCTACGCGCCAATGCGGCATCCGCAGGACGACTGGCTCGAGCAGCTGCCAGGCAAGCATCGTTTCTTCTTCGACGTGACGACGACGCCGGGACTCGTTGACGCGATGCAGTTCGTCGGCAACTTCTACGAGGCCAACAAGAGCGACTACGACCTCGCGCCGGCGGACCTGGCGGTCATCGTCGGCCTGCGCCATAATGCGGCGCCGTTCGCCTACAACGACGCGATGTGGAAGAAGTATGGCGAGACGCTCGCGCGGCGCGCGGAGTACGTCGATCAGCGCAACAAGGACGTGACGCCTGCCGCGAATCCCTACACGCCGACCGCCCCTGCCGATGCCGCCCGCGTGCGCGGTCTGGCCGGTCTCGTGAAAAACGGCGTCCGCTTTGCGGTCTGCAACATCTCGACGAACGGGATCGCGGGGATGATTGCCCGCGCCGTCGACGGCAAGCGCGATGACATCTATAGCGAACTGAAGGCCAACTTGATCCCGAACGCGCGGCTGGTCCCGGCCGGAATTCTCGCGGTGAACCGCGCGCAGGAGCGGGGATACTCGATCACGTAATTGCGGACTGAGGAATGCGGAGTGCGGAATGGAGGGTCTTCCCAATCCGCATTCCGCAATCCTCACTCCGCAATTCAGTGAGTCATTCCGTACATTACGTAATTCACCCCTAACTTATACGCTTCGTTCGTCTGGTCGAACGGCCGCAGTCCCCGCCCTGACCACTCCCAGAACTGCGAGATGTCCGTGTTGTAGTTCACGATCATCTCGAGCCGCTTCTTCGGATCGTTGTCCTCGAACACGCCGCTGAAGATCGGCTCGCCCGCGTTGTAGGCCTGCGGAAAGTTGTCGAGGCGTTCGATCTCGAAGAAAGAATGGAAGACGGGATTCGCGGCATCCATCGGGATGAAACGCGCGTCTGGCAGGACGCGCTTCATATTTGCGGCGAACGGCTCCCACCCGCCGCCGGAGAGCCCGCGCCAGCCCGGCATTTTGAAGTCGTCGACGATGACGAAGCCGCCCTTCTGGATGTAGGCGCGAAGCGCAGCGGCCTCGACGTCGGTCAGCGTCCACCACCCCACTTCGATGATGTAGGCGATCGGGTATTTGAAGAGCTCCGGATCGTCCAGCGCGATCACGTTCGTCTCATCGTCGTGCCCGCCGAGGTACGATACCTCGTTCATGATCTTCATCAGGTTCCATTCCGACAACGGAAACCCGTGCGACCACGACGGCCGCCCGCCGGCCCAGTAGCCGTCTGGCGCGGTCGTGTACCGCACACGGACAAACGTGAACCGGCCGTCGTACGGAATGTTGCGAACCGGCGGGACGCGCCCGTACCCGCGCCCGCCGAAGCCGCCGCCGAACAAGTCGCCCCGCTGCGCGAGCGCAGTGACGGTGAGGCACACGAGCGCTGCCGCCGCGATCAGCGCCGCGCGATGAAGGGAGGAAATGCGCGTGATGGGGACAGATTACCTCAGGCGCATAAAGAGCACGAAGGGCACGGAGGGCGGGGCACCAAGGAGGGTTGGTCCCCGGGTCCCCCGTGCTCTTCGTGGTGGAGAACCTGCCGTTTTAGAACTGCGCCCGCAACGTGAACTGCACCATACGCATGTTGTTGGCCTGGTTGTTGATCTGGCCGAACGTCGAGTTGCCGAACGCGGAGCTCGCCGGCGCCGCCCACTGGACGATATTGAAGATGTTCAGCACCTCGAGACGCACCGACACCGAGGTGTTGGCGCCGGTGTTGAACAGTTTGCTCACGCCGAGGTCGACGTTGTTGCGCCACGGCGACAGGACGTCCGGCAGCATGCGCGGCGCGTTGCCGAACTGGTTGGCCGGCGCCGTCGAGAAGGCCGCCGTATTGAAGTACATGTTGTCGCTGACCTTCGCCGTAATGCGGTCGGTGATGTTGCCCGGCACCAGGAAGTCCTGGCCGCTGACCACGTTGGGCCGCGGCGTGCCGCCGTAGAGGAACGTGGTCCCCGACACGTTCTGCGTGACGCCGATCGGATATCCGCTTTGGAACGTCATCACCGGCGTGATCGACCAGCCGCCGAGGAGGATGTCACCCGCGTGGCTGTCGGACAGGTACTTCTTGCCCTGCCCGAACGGCAGCAAGAACGTCGGCGCGATGACGACTTTGTGCGGCGAGTCGAGCAGGCTGCGGCCGTACTCCTGATCCGGGTTGTAGTACGGCGAGCCCGGGACCACGGTGTAGTTGTTCTGCAGCCCGGGGTTGCTCGAGTAGTAGTTGCTCTCGCCGAACTGGTTGTCGTTCAACCGGCTGAACGTGTAGCTGAAGCTCCCACCCCACCATCCCGTCACGCGCTTGCGCAGCTGGGCGATGGCGGCGTGGTACTGCGAGTGCGCGCCGGTCGACTGCTGCATGTAGACGTTGCCGAACTGCGGGAACGGGCGCAGCAGCTGCCCGATCTCGATGGTCGCGCGGCTGGCGAATTGTCCAGCGGCCGCGACGTTGAAGAACGGGTTCGGGACCAGCGTGGACGTGCTCGTCAGCTGGCTCTGATACTTCGGATCGAGCTGGTTGATGTTGATGAGCGCGTTCCCGGACCCGCCCCAGCTCATGTTGCTGCCGGTCAGACCCGAGTACCCGAGCGACAGGCTCATGCCGCCGGGCAGCTCGCGCTGGAGATCGAAGGAGTACTGCTGAACGTGCGGCGAACCCTTGTCGGGATCGATGAAGTAGATGTCGCCGCCCGTGCCGGTGAGCAGTCCCTGGGTGTTGCCGCTCGGCTTCACGAGGCCGTTCGGGAACGGGTTGCTCATCGTGACCGTCGGGATGCCCGTTGGCTGCGGGACAAGCGTGGTCGCGGAGTAGCCGATCTGCCCCCAGCCGGTCGTGCCGGCCGCGGGATAGTTCCACGGCGAATAGTACAGGCCCCAGCCGCCGCGGATCACGGTCTTCTCGTTGAAGCTGTAGACCGCGCCGGCCCGTGGCGCCGGCTTGACGGCGGGCTGGTTGCCCTGCACCGTCGGCGCGCCGTTGACGCCCGCGAATACGAGCCCGCCGAGGATCTGGCGCGGCTGCTTCGTGATCGGATCGGTGAAGGCGACCTGGCCGCTCAGCGGACTCACGGCCGTCTGATCGAAGTTCACGCTGAACTGATTGTCGCGCTCGATCATCCCGGTTTCGCGCTCGATGCGGATCCCGTAGTTGACCGTCAGCTTGTCGTTCACGCGCCAGTCGTCCTGCGCGTAGCCCGAGTAGTACTTCACGTAGCCGTCCAGCTGCGTGTTCAGCGGGACGCCGGCGCTGGTGGCCTGCGGGTAGCCCAGGAGCAGATCGGCGAGCGCGTTGCCGCTGAAACCGCCGGAGAACGTGAACGACCCGGTCGAGTTGCCGTAGTTGAGTGATGTCGCACCGATGATGCGGTAGTCGCCGCCCACCTTGAGGTTGTGTGTGCCACTCAGCTTGCTCAGCGTACCGTTGCCGCCGTACTGGTAGTAGCCGTTGGCCTGCCGCGCCGTCCATCCGGCGCCGTGGTAGCCCGTGATCGACAGCGTCGGGAACCGCTGCGTGTCCGCCATCTGACTGGTGAGCGACGTCGGCCAGCCGAGCGACGACACGTTGAAGTTCAGCGGGTTGCCGTTGCGGTCGTTCAGGTTGTAGTTGTCGTCGAACTTGTTGTAGCCGCCGCGCACCGTGAGCACGGTGGAGGAGTTCAGGACGTACGTGTTGTTGACGACGAACGTCTTGATGACGCGGTCGAGCTGATAGCTGCCGCCGACGAAATCATTGACCGGGTTGTAGTTCGAATTCGCTTCGTGCGTCTCCTGCCGCAGGAAGAAGCCGCTCAACGCGGCCGAGTCGTTGAAGTGGTGGTCGAGCTTGATGGTGAACTGATTCGCCTTGTTCGGCAGCAGGTCGGTCATGCTGAAGTTCGACGACCCGTTGTCCACCTGCGTTTGCGTATCCGGCGGCGGCAGATAGCTCGCGAGCTTCACGCCGACCGCGTTGAGGCGGTTCGCGGGAATCTGGTTGTTCGGGAACGCGACGCCCGTCAGCGGATCCTTGATCGTCACCTGCGCCCCACTGCGCGTGACGCCCTGGAAGTTGCCCGTCAGCTCCGCCGCCGTCGGCACGAGGAACGTGCTCTGCTGCGGCTGGTTGTCGACGTACTTCTCGCCCGCGAACCAGAAGAACGTGTGGTTCTTGACGATCGGTCCGCCGCCGCCGCCGCCGCCGTCACGCCAGTACTCAGGCACGTTGACCTGGCCGTTGAGTTTCGGGATTAGCAACTGGCTGACCATGGACTCCGGCCGGAACACTCCGTAGCCCGACGCGTGAAAAACATTCGCGCCCGTCTTCGCGGACATGTTCATCACACCGCCGCCGGTGCGGCCCATCTCCGCGTCGTAGGTGTGGACCTGGACCTTCATGTCCTGGATCGCTTCGATCGTCGGATTCGTGGACGCGCGATTCTGCAGGTCGGTCACCGGAAAGCCGTCCACGAGGTAGTTGTTCGCGCGGACGGCGCCGCCGCCCATCGACATCGCGGAGTTGCCGACCTGATCCTGCATGCGGTTCCAGTGCGCGTTGCCGCTCGTCTGGACCGTCGGCTGCAGGTTGGCCATCAGGAACACGCTGCGGCCCGCCGTGGGAATGGACTCGAGCGTCTTGGTGTCGAGCACGTCGCCGGTCGACGCGTTGGACGTTTCGATGAGCGGCACTTCGGCCGTCACCGTAATCGTCTCCTCGAGCGTGCCCACCTCGAGCGTGACGTCGAGCGCGATCTGCTGCTGCGTGCCGACGCGGACGCCCTTGCGTTCGAACGCCTTGAAGCCGGACACCGAGGCTTTGATCGTGTACGTGGACGGGTCGACGGCCGGGAAGGAGTACTCGCCGACCTCATTCGTCACGGTCTCGCGGGTGACGTTGTTCTGCTCGTTGAGCAGGATGACCGTCACGCCGGGGATGACGCCCTGTGGATCCTTCACCGTGCCTCGCACGGCGCCCTGGAACGACTGGGCCTGAACATTGGCGACCATCACGCCCAGAAGTAGCGACGCCGCTGCCGCTACGATTGTCGTACACGACCAAAATCTCCGCATACAGCCCCCCTTGGTTGTGGAGTAAACGCGTCAGGTTGGAGCGAATGGGAGGCAACCAGCGTGCCGCCGGTTTTCCGAGGAATCACCCCCAACAGTTGCGAATACTCGGCAGAGCGACGGCATCCCGGAGGGCCGATCGCCGCTTCTCCGGCAAGAAGACGGCATTCCTCCGCAAATTCCACGAGGCCTGATGCGGCAAAAGGAGATCGGCTCTTGCACTAAGGCGCGCCGGATTCTCTTGGACTGTCTTCAACACGCTTGGGGGGTACAGATGCCGCGAACATTCTTCCGATCAGCGCCCGCGCTCGTCTCGCTCGTCCTCGCGATTGCCGTCCTGGCCTGGGTGGCGCCGCGCGTCTCGGGGCAGGCCGGGTCCGGCTTCCCGAGCAAGGCCAACGGCGAGTGGGCCCACTACAGCAGCGACATCAAGGGCAGCCGCTACATGCCTCTCGATCAGATCAACGCCTCGAACTTCAACAAGCTCGAAGTCGCCTGGCGTTTCAAAACGGACAATCTCGGTCCGCGTCCCGAGTACAAGCTCGAGGGCACGCCGCTGATGATCAAGGGCACGTTGTACGCGACCGCCGGCACGCGTCGCGCGATCGTGGCGCTCGACGCGAAGACCGGCGAGCAGAAATGGGTCTACAGCGTGGACGAGGGGAAACGCGCGGAGATGGCGCCGCGCGTGCTCTCGGGCCGCGGCCTGTCGTACTGGACCGACGGCAAGGGCGACGACCGGATCATCTACGTGACGATCGGGTATCGCCTCGTGCAGCTGAACGCGAAGACCGGCCAGCCGATCTCGACGTTCGGCAAGAGCGGCGTCGTCGACCTGAAGGAAGGCGTGGTCTACGGCAAGCTCATCAACGGCAAGTGGCAGCAGGTGCAGATCCCGCTCGTCGAGGGCGAAATCGGCCTCAACTCGACGCCGCTCGTGGTGGGCGACGTGGTGATCGTTCAGTCCTCGATGGCCGAAGGGCTGCGGTACGAGTACACCAACAACGCGAAGGGCCTCGTGCGCGCCTATGACATCCGAACGGGCAAGCAGCTCTGGCGCTTCAACACGATGCCGGGTCCGGGCGAGCCGGGGAACGAGACGTGGGAGAACGCGTCGTGGAACTGGACGGGCAACACCGGCGTGTGGACCGAGATGTCGGCGGATCCGGAGGCCGGCCTCGTGTACCTGCCGGTTGAATCGCCGACGATTGATGCGTACGGCGGTAACCGCCTCGGGAACAACCTGTACGACAGCAGCGTGGTGGCGGTGGACCTCAAGACCGGAAAGCACAGGTGGCACTTCCAGATCACCCACCATGACCTCTGGGACTACGACCTCGCCGGCGCACCGCTCGTGATGGACGTCACGATTGATGGCAAGCTCCGCAAGATCGTCTCGCAGCCGGGCAAACTCGGCTGGCTCCACACCTTCGACCGGATCACCGGCGAACCCATCTGGCCGATCGTCGAGAAGCCGGTGCCGCCGTCGGACGTGCCGGGTGAGAAGGCCTCGCCGACGCAGCCGTTCGTCACGAAACCGCCGTTGTTCTCGCGCAACTACCTCGCGCCCGAGGACGTGATCGATTTCACGCCGGAGTTGCGCGCGAAGGCGATGGAGAACCTGAAGAAGTACCGCTGGGAGCAGATGCCGTTTGTGCCGTACGTCATTCCGAGCGAGAAATGGCTCGGGACGATTCTCGTGGGCAACACGATGGGCGGCGTGAACTGGGAAGGCTCGTCGTTCAATCCTGAAACGGGCATCTTCTACACGCAAGCCAACAACTCCGCCATCTCGGGCGCGAGCCTTGCGCAGGATTACTTCGACAAGATCAAGCCTGAGGTACACACGCCCAACCACATCGCCATCTGGGAAGCGCCGGGATTCGGCACGCCGGAATTCGAGGCGCCATCGACCAGCGGATACGCGCGTCAGAACCAGCCGGCGGCTGGCGGCGGACGCGGGGGCGCCGCGGCGGCCGGCGGCGGTGGGGGCGGACGTGGGCGTGGCGGGAACCCGCTGACCGACGGCCTCGGCGGCCTGTCGATCATCAAGCCGCCCTACGGCGTCATCACGGCGCTCGACATGCACAACGGCACGATGAAGTGGCAGGTGCCGCACGGCGATACGCCGGACGCGGTGCGCAACAGCCCGCTGCTGAAAGGTCTGAACATCCCGAAGACCGGACAGCAGGGCATCGTCGGCGTGTGCCTGACCAAGTCACTCGTGATCGTCGGCGACCCGATGGTCACTGCCCCGCCGGATCGGCCGCGCGGCGCGATGCTGCGCGCGTACGACCAGGAGACAGGCAAGGAAGTCGGCGCCGTGTGGATGCCGTCGTCGCAGAGCGGAGACCCGATGACCTACATGGTCGACGGCCGCCAGTACATCATCGTCGCCGTGGGCGGCGGCAACTACACGAGCGAGTACATCGCGTTCGCGCTGCCGCAGAGTGAAGTCGGGCGGCCGACGAACAATCAGCGGTAGACACGAGGCGCGACCACGGAGTGCACGATTTCCAAGGCGTGTCGTCCGTGGTCGCGCCGTTCGTCCGGCACATTTCGACGGGAGGGCGTCATGAAACGCAAGATCGCAATCGTCACGATCATCACGGTGGGCGTGATCGGGGTGTCGTACTCGGCGCTTCGCGCCCAGGGGACGCGTTCGATCTGGGACGGCGTGTACTCCGAAGCGCAGGCGACGCGCGGCGCTCCATTGTTCGACAGGGAATGCGCGGGATGTCACGGTCCGGACGGCGAGGGCGGCGGCATGGCGCCGGCGCTCAGCGGCGCGGCGTTCAACGCCAACTACGACGGGCAATCCGTCGGCGATCTCTTCGAACGCAATAAGACGACGATGCCGGTCGGCAAGGAAGGCCAGTTGAGCGGACAGCAGATCGCGGACATCACCGCGTTCATGCTGCAAGTCAACAAGTATCCGGCCGGGCCGTCGGAGCTGGCCAGTCAGTCCATGATGCTGAAGCAGATCAAGTATCTGGCGCAGAAACCGGCGGACAAGTAACGGCGCGACTCGTGGCGTCCGCCTCTTTAGGTGGACCGAGACTGAGAGGATCGCGATGCGTATCGATCGGCGCGAATTCGTCATGCTGTGCGGCGCAATCGTCGCAGGCGGCGCGCGCCTCCGCGCGCAGCAGCAAGGCGACCGTCCGCCGGGCACGCATCAGGACAACACCGACGGCAAGGAATGGATCCGGCGGCTCGAGCGGCCGGATCGCATTCCTGGCCTGAAGATCGACGACGTCATCGAGTGCCTGGACCTCAAGCCAGGCGACGTTGTCGCCGACATCGGCGCGGGCACGGGCGCGTACACGATTCCGTTCGCGAAAGCAGTGGCGCCACTCGGTCTGGCGCTCGCCGTCGACATCTGGCCAGAGCTCCTGGAGTACATGAGCCGGAAGGCGGATGCGGCGCGCGTCGGAAATCTGCAGCCCGTGCTCGCGTCGCGCGACGATCCACGCCTGCCAGCGCACGGCGTGGACGTCGCGTTCTTCCACGACGTCTTCCACAATACGAACGATCGGCAGGCGTACCTGCGCAAGCTCATCACATATCTCAAGCCCGGCGGACGCGTCGCGATCGTCGAGCAGGAGTTCGACGATCCGATCGCGAAGAAATGGGATCTCCCCGAAGATCGGATCACGCGGGACCAGTTGCAGGACTGGATGGCCGGCGTCGGATTCGAGCTGCGCGCGGAGTTCGACATCTTCGAGGGCGCGAACAACCCGCCGGGCACGGGGATGCCCGCGCGCTGGTTCGTGGTCTACGGACAGGGAACCTCGACGACGCGCTAGAATGCGCGGGTGTCCGCCGTCGTCTCCGTTGCCGGCATTCGCAAGACGTACGGCTCGACTGTCGCGGTCGACAACGTGTCGTTCGACGTCGTCGAAGGCGAAATCTTCGGCCTGATCGGCCCAAACGGCGCCGGCAAGACGACGACAATGGAGTGCGTCGAGGGGCTGCGGAGGCCGGACCGCGGCGCCATCTCCGTCCTCGGCCTCGATCCCATCCGTGACGTCTACGCGATGCAGCGCCGCGTCGGCGTCCAGCTGCAGGAAGCGCAGTTTCAGAAACGGATCAAGGTCTGGGAAGCCGTCGATCTCTGGGCGTCGCTCTACCCCAATCCCGCTGACGGCACGCGGCTGCTCGAGCAGCTCGGTCTCGCCGACAAGCGCAACGCCTGGTTCATGACGCTGTCGGGCGGCCAGAAGCAGCGGCTCTTCATCGCGCTCGCGCTCATCAACAATCCCGAGGTCGTCTTCCTTGACGAGCTCACCACCGGTCTCGATCCGCAGGCGCGGCGCGCGATCTGGGATCTCGTCCGCGGCATCAAGGATCGCGGCAAGACCGTCTTCATGACGACGCATCTCATGGAGGAAGCCGAGCGGCTCTGCGACCGCGTCGCGATCATCGATCACGGACGCATCATCGACATCGACACGCCGTCGGCGCTCGTGGCGCGGCACTGCCCCCAGCGCACGGTCCTGTTGACGACGGCCGACGCGGGCGCCGAGACGCACTTTCGAGCGATGCGCGCCGTCGACGACGTGGCGCGCGTCGAGTCGCGCTTCACGATTCGCGGACGCGGCGAGGATTTCGTGACGGAGGTGATTCGCTGCGTGTCGGATCACCAGATGCACGTCGCCGACTTCCGGACGGACACGCCGAACCTCGAGGACGTGTTCCTCAAGGTGACGGGCCATTCGATTCGCGACTAGCGCGTTCACCCCAATGTTGCGCGGACTCTGGAAACTGACCTGGCTCGAGCTCAAGATTTTCGCGCGCGAGCCGCTCGGACTGATCGGGACGGTGCTGATCCCGCCGCTGTCCGTCGTCGTGCTCGGCCGCATCTTCGGGCGCATCCCGTCGGCGGGGCCGCGCCTCAGCAGCTTCGTCACCGTCGATCTGCCCGTCTTCGCCGCGGTGTTCACGACGCTCAACGCCGTGCAGTCGCTCGTGACGATCGTGTCGATCTATCGCGAGAGCGGGATCCTCAAACGCCTGCGCGCGACGCCGCTGCGCCCGCAGACCATCCTGTCGGCCCAAGTACTGGTCAAACTGATCCTGACGGCGGCAACGCTCGCGCTGACCCTGGTCGCGGGCCGCAACGTGCTTCGGATCACCTTCGACGTGCACCTGATCAGCTTCGCGGTCGCCCTGCTCTTCAGCACGTTGAGCATCCTCTCGATTGGCTTTCTCCTTGCGAGCCTCGTGCCGACCGCGCGCTTCGCGCAGCCGGTGGCGAGTCTCGTGCTCTACCCGATGCTGTTTCTCTCGGGATTGTTCTTCCCCGTCGACGGGCTTCCGGCCGGTCTGCAGGTCGTCGCGCGCGTCGTCCCTCTGACGTACGCGGTCTCGCTCCTCAAGGGCATCTGGCTCGGCGAGGCGTGGCTGGCGCACGCCGGTGATGTCGCCGCGCTCGTCGTCGTGGCGATCGTCTTCACAGGATTGTCGGCACGGTTCTTCCGCTGGGAGTAGACTGCAGCCTTCAAGGAGGTCCTCGTGAAACGTACCATCATCACGCTCGTCGCGCTGGCCGCGATCTACGGCGCCACACCGCTGGCGCAGCAGGCGGTCCCGGAAATCCCGTTCGACGCCAACATCAACTTTCTGAAGCTGCCGGCCGACATCAACTTCGGTGAGGCGTCGGGCGTCGCCGTGAACTCGAAGGGCGACATCGCGGTCTACACCCGGTCCAACAGCGCCGGCGGCCCGGCGTATGCCGCCACGGCCTCGCAGATCCTGCTGTTCGACAAGACCGGCAAGTTCGTCCGCGAGATCGGCAAGGGCCTGTACGCGTGGTCGTACGCGCACGCGATCCGCTACGACAAGGACGACAACCTCTGGGCAATCGACAAGGGCTCGGACATGATCGTCCGCTTCAATCCCGAAGGCCACGTGACGATGGTCTTCGGCCGCAAAAAGGAAGCGTCGGACGAAGCCGAGCCGTGGAAGCGCGTGAGACCGCCGCTGGCCCCGATCCCGGGACAGTTCCGCCAGCCGACCGACGTCGCGTGGGACACGGACGGCAACATCTACATCAGCGACGGCTACATCAACTCGCGCGTCGCGAAGTTCACGAAGGACGGCGACTGGGTCGCGTCGCTCGGCGAGCCGGGCGGCGGTGCGCTCGGCAACCTCAACACGCCG
>Ga0326726_10001621_pt1 | contig 20957 bp, 11 predicted proteins | sample MHFenrmetagenome_2_FD_207603 | JGI IMG/M metagenome (GOLD analysis project Ga0326726, IMG submission 207603) | Lab enriched peat soil microbial communities from Michigan Hollow, Ithaca, NY, United States - MHF15MN | ecosystem: Environmental > Terrestrial > Soil > Wetlands > Peat | place: USA... | reverse complement strand
GGGCAACTTCGAGGAAGCGGCGGTGCTGCCGCCGTATCGCCGGGTGGTGCTGGACGAGGCCCACCACCTCGAGGACACCGCGGCCACGCACCTCGGGATGCAGGCCACCTCGCGCGGGGTGGAGCGGCTGCTGTCCCGTCTGGAGCGCGGCAACCGCGGCGTCCTGCCGGCCCTGCGGGGGGCGCTGGCGGCCGAGGCGGACGAGGTGCTGCGGGAGGCGGCGACGGAGTTGATCGAGTCCCGGCTCCGTCCCGCGCTGGCAGATGCGCGGCGCAGCGCCGAGCTGCTCTTCCGGATCCTCGATGCGTACCTGGCCGGCAAAGAGGACAACGTCGTGCGCCTCGGCGACGCGTTCGCGGACGACCCCATCTGGTCCGCTGCGGGAGGCGGGCTCGGCGACGCGCTCGACAACTTCGGCTACGTGCTCGGCCTGGTCCGGGAGGCCGTGGTCCTCCTCGCCGAGCGCCTTGCGTCGGAGGAGCCGGCGGACCGGATCCGGTCGCTGGCGGGCGAGCTGCGCGGTCTGTCCAACCGTCTCGAGGCGGCGCGGGACGCGGTGCGGGCGACGCTCCGCCCGCCGACGGGCACGGCGCCGACGGTCCGATGGATCGAGCGGCGTGGCGGCGCGCACGTCGCGCTCGCTGCGGTGCCCCTGGAGCTGGCGCCGCTCCTCAAGGACCTGCTCCTCGACCGGGTGGAGACGATCACCCTGACCAGCGCGACACTGGCGACGGGCGGCTCGTTCGACTTCCTGGCGCGGCGACTCGGCCTCGATCTGCCGCCCGCGCGCGAGGGCGTGCGCGAGGTGCTGGCGTCGCCCTTCAACTACCGCGATCAGTGCCTGTTCGTGGTCCCCGACGACCTCCCCGAGCCGCGGGACGACGCGGAGGGGCACGGCACGCGGGTCGCCGAGATCGCGGCCGACGTCGCGCACGCCTCCGATGGCGGGCTGTTCGTCCTCTTCACCAGCCACCGCGCGCTGCGGCTGGCCGCCTCCGCGCTCGGCGCGCGCGCCGACGTGGCGGGCCGCTGGCCGCTGCTGGTGCAGGGCGATGCCCCGCGCGACCAGCTGCTGCGCCGGTTCCGTGACGCTGGTTCGGCGATCCTGCTGGGGACGGATTCGTTCTGGGAAGGGGTGGACGTGCCCGGGCTCGCGCTGCGCGCCCTGGTGATCGCCAAGCTCCCCTTCCGGGTGCCGACGGAGCCGCTGACCGCGGCGCGCTGCGAGGCGATCGAGGCGGCGGGCGGGGACGCGTTCAACGAGTACCTCGTGCCGCTGGCCGGCCTGAAGCTCAAGCAGGGCTTTGGGCGGCTCATCCGCTCGCGGACGGACGTGGGCGTCGTAGTGCTGCTCGATCCACGGGTCCTGCGCAAGCGCTACGGCGGAGCGCTCCTTGCGGGGCTTCCGGACGCCACGAGAATCGTGGGACCGTGGCATGAGCTGATCGGACAGATCAGGGAGTTCTTTGAACTGCACGGAGTGATGGGTGATGGGTGATACGTGATGGGGGGAGGGTGGCCGTGAGGAGACCCGGCAAGATCGTCTGCGTCGGCCGCAACTACGTGGAGCACGCCAAAGAGCTCGGCAACGTGGTGCCGACGGAACCCCTGTTGTTCCTCAAGCCTCCGTCGTCGGTCATCTTCGACGGCGAGTCGATCCGGCTGCCCGACATGTCCAGGCAGGTCGAGCACGAGGGCGAGATCGGCGTGATTCTCGGGGCGCGGCTCCGGCAGGGAGACGAGGCGGCGGCCCGTGCCGCCATCCTGGGGCTCACGTGCGTCAACGACGTGACCGCGCGCGATCTTCAGAAGACGGACGGCCAGTGGACCCGCGCCAAGGGGTTCGACACCTTCTGCCCGATGGGGCCGGCGCTGAAGCCGGTGGATGCGGGGTTCGACTTCTCGAGCCTCGAAGTCGTCTGCCGGGTGAACGGGGTCGAGCGGCAGCGGGGCCGCGCGGCGGACATGGTGTTCGGCATCCCCGTGCTGCTCGCTTTCATCTCGCGCGTGATGACGCTCGAGCCGGGTGACCTCGTGGCCACGGGCACGCCGGCGGGCATCGGGCCGCTGGTGGACGGCGACCTGGTTGAGGTCGAGATCCCGGGGGTCGGCGTGCTCCACAACCCGGTCCGGTCCGCGTAGGTCGTGCCGGTTCGCGGCATTGGACGTACCTTTGGGTCGTTGTGGGGTATCAAGGCCTCACGCAGCACGGGCGCGCGGCCGGACGTAATCCTGATGGAATGTGCGGTTTCGTGCACCCGCGATCCCGGAGCGTCCGGTGGCCCAACTGTCCAAGCGCGTAGGCAAGTTCCCCGGCTATCCCCTGGCGGAGATCCCGCGTCGGAAACGGGAGCTGCTGGCGGCCGGAGTGGACGTCATTGATCTGGGGGCGGGGGACGCGGACGTCCCGCCGCCGGCGGTCGCGGTGCGGGCGCTGACGGAGGCGCTGAAGGATCCCGCGATGAGCCGCTACGGGTTCCAGCTTGGCCTGCCGGCGTTCCGGGAGGCGGTCGTGCGCTACCACCAGCGCCGGTTCGGCACGGCGTTCGATGCGATCACCGAGGTGCTTCCGCTGCTGGGGTCGAAGGAGGGGCTCGCGCATCTCGCCCTCGCGACCTGCGAGCCCGGCGACATCTGCCTCGTGCCGGAGCCCGGCTACCAGTGCTACATCGGAGGCGCGATCGCCTCTTCTTCCGAGCCGCGCATCGCCCCGCTCCTGGCGGAGAAGCGCTTCCTCGTCGAGCTCGGCGAGCTGCCCCGCGACGTGCTGCGCCGGACCCGGCTGGTCTACCTCAACTACCCGAACAATCCGACCGCCGCGGTCGCGCCGCGCGACTATCTCGAGCGGACCGTGGCGGTTTGCCGCGAGCACAACATCGCGCTCGCCTACGACAATCCGTACGTTGAGGTCACCTTCGACGGATATCGGGCGCCGAGCATCTTCGAGATCGAGGGCGCTCGCGAGATCGCGCTGGAGTTCCATTCCTGCTCCAAGACCTTCGCGATGACCGGGTGGCGGCTCGGCTGGGTCGTCGGCAACCGGGAGCTGATCAAGGCGTTGACCACCGTGAAGTCGTACCATGACACGGGTCCGTTCCTCGCGATCCAGGCGGCGGGCGCCGCGGTCCTGGACCGCTCCGAAGAGCTGGCCAAAGCCACGGTGGAGCTGTTCGAGTCCCGTCGCGACGTCACCATCCGGGCCCTCGCCGCGGCCGGGTTCGAGGTCGCGCCGCCCCAGGCGACGCTCTACCTCTGGGTGCCGCTCCCCGAAGGGATGAGGTCGTCGGAGTTCTCCAAGCAGGCCATGGAGGAGGAGGGCGTCATCACCCTGCCCGGCAGCGCGTTCGGCTCGTCCGGAGAAGGGTTTTTCCGCATCGCGCTGACGGTCGGCGCGGAACGGCTCTCTGAAGGCGCGGAGCGCCTGGGACGCGTGCTTGCCAGAGCGTAGGAGCTTCGTCCTCCCGCCCGGCCGGGTCTTCCCGCGCTGGTGGCTCGTCGCCTCGGTGGCGGCCCACGTCGTGGTGCTGACGGCCGTGGTCGAGTCCAGCCTGGAGCGCCGGTTCGCCGCGGATCGCGCGCACATCTTCCTGCTGGCGGCGCAGCCGCCGCAGGGGAACTCGGCCCAGGTGCTGAGCCTGCCGGGGCCGTCGGCGTCGCCGCGGCGGCGGGCGCGCGCGGCCGGTGTGCCGCTCGGCGCCGTTCCCGCGGCGCCCGAGGCGCCGGACACCACCCGTCTGGCCATCCGCGTCGGGGCCGGCGGGCGCGATACGTCGGCCACAGCGTCCACGGGCAGGACATCCGGCCGCGACTACTTCGGGGCCGGGGTCGCCGCCCTGCAGCCGCAGCTCGGCAGCGGGGCCCTGTGGGTGCGGCCGATCATCGACCTGACGTTCACCGATCGGCGCATCCGCCTCGATTCGGCGGTGGCGATGCGCATGCGCGTGTTGGCCGACTCGGTGGACAAGCATCCGCCGGCCGATCCCAACGCGGATCCCTACGTCTCACGGCCCTGGACTTTCCGAGCGGGCGGGAAGACGTACGGCATCGATTCGAAGGGGCTCCACCTGGGAGACTTCACCCTTCCCACGGCGCTCCTGGCCTTCCTCTCGATGCCCCAGGGGAACATCGACCAGGCCCGGGCCAACCGCGCATTCATGCAGATGAGGGGTGACATCCTCCGCGCCGCGGCGCGCGCCCAGGCCGAGGACGATTTCCGCCAGGCGGTGCGGGACCTCCGCGCGCGGCGGGACAAGGAGCGGCAGGACGCGCCGCCGCCGCCGCAGCAACCGCAGCCGGCGCAGCCGTGAAACTGATCGACACCGACGACACCATCCTCATCGTCACGGGGACGGAGATCCCCGCCGAGATGAACGATCGCCCGCTCGCCTACGGGCTCAAGGCGGAGATCGACCGCCGCGGGGTGGGGAAGAGCTTCCGTGGTGCGGTCGTCGTCTCCGACTCGTGGTTCGCGCAGAACCGGATCTTCCACCTGTGCCCGGCGGTGGCCGTCGGCGGCCCGGGGGTCAACGCCCTCGCCGCCAGCCTGGTGGAGGAGCTGCCGATGCTCGTCAAGCGCGACGACCGCGTCTTCGTCCAGGGGAAGTGGGACGGGGAGGAGAAGCGGGCGAGCCTGTGGGGGATGGACCGGACCGCTACGGCGCAGGCGGTCGAAGTATTCCTCACCGAAGGGCACTGCGAGGCTTTCCTCAACGCGGCCTGGAAGCTACCGGAAGGTGGCGGCGTTCAGCCGCTCGGGCGCCGGCCGGGGCTCGGCTAGGCGCGCTCTTCACCCGGAGATGGCGAAATGCGAACGACGATGAGCCTGTGGAGCGCCGCGCTCGTGGCCACCCTCTCGATGCCGGCCGGCGCGCCGGCCCAGGCTCCTCCCCCGCCGGCTGCCGACTCCGCGCAGGCCACGCTCTACCTCGTCGGATACGCGCACCTCGACACGCAGTGGCGGTGGGAGTATCCGCAGACGATCGCGGAGTTCATCCCGAACACGATGCACGAGAACTTCGCCCTGTTCGAGAAGTACCCCCACTACGTCTTCAACTTCAGCGGCGCAAACCGGTACCGGATGATGCGGGAGTACTATCCGGCCGACTTCGCACGGGTGAAGCAGTACGTCGCCAGCGGCCGGTGGTTCCTCTCCGGCTCCTCGATGGAGGAGAATGACGTCAACTCCCCGTCCGCCGAGTCCATTCTCCGGCAACTGCTCTACGGGAGCGAGTTCTTCCGCCGCGAGTTCGGCCGGACCAGCGCCGAGTTCATGCTGCCGGACTGCTTCGGGTTCCCGGCCTCGCTCCCCAGCATCCTCGCACACGCGGGCATCACCGGCTTCAGCACGCAGAAGCTCACCTGGCACTCGGCCAACGGCATCCCCTTCAACGTCGGCGTCTGGGAAGGGCCGGACGGCCGCGGCGTGATCGCCGCCCTCAACCCCGGCAGCTACACCAGCCACGTCGCGGAGGACCTCAGCAACAGTCAGCAGTGGCTCGACCGCATCCACGACGAGGGTAGTCACAACGGCCTGTTCGCCGACTACCACTACTACGGCACCGGCGATGAGGGGGGCGCACCGACGGACAGCTCGGTGATGTGGGTAGAGCGAAGCGTGACGTCGAACGGACCGCTGCGCGTGGTCTCCTCCACGGCCGAGCAGATGTTCCGTGACATCACGCCGCACCAGCGTGCCCGCCTCCCGCGCTACCGTGGCGACCTGCTCCTGATCGAGCACTCCGCGGGCTCGATCACGTCCGAGGCGTACCAGAAGCGGTGGAACCACGAGAACGAGCTGTTGGGCGACGCGGCCGAGCGCGCCTCGGTGGCGGCGAGCTGGCTCGGCGCCCGGCGCTACCCGTTGGCGCGGCTCAACGACGCCTGGACGCTGGTGATGGGCGGCCAGTTCCACGACATCCTCCCGGGCACCGCCACGCCCCGAGCCTTCCAGTTCTCGTGGAACGATGACGTGGTGGCGATGAACCAGTTTGTCGGCGTGCTGGGCGATGCGGCGGAGGCGATCGCCGGCAGGATGAACACGACGGCGCGCGGGACCGCAGTCGTGGTCTACAACCCGCTCTCGATCGAGCGGGAAGACGTGGTGGAGGCGGCGGTGTCGTTCCCTGGCGGCGCTCCGGCCGCGGTGCGCGTCGTCGGGCCGGACGGGCGCGAGGTTCCCGCGCAGCTCGGTGCCACCGCGGGCGACACGGCGACGGTGCTCTTCCTCGCCCGCGTTCCCTCGACCGGCTTCGCCGTGTACGACGTGCGCGGCACGGCGTCCCCGGCTCCCGCCGCACGGTCGCCCCTGTCCGTCACCGACTCCACGCTCGAGAACGCGCGCTATCGCGTGCGGGTGGACGCGAACGGCGATATCGCCGGCGTGTTCGACAAGGTGCTCCGCCGCGAGCTGCTCGCCGGCCCGGCGCGCCTCGCCCTGCAGCACGAGAAGCCCACACAGTGGCCCGCCTGGAACATGGACTGGGCCGATCAGCGGCAACCGCCGCGCGGCTACGTCGGCGGGCCGGCGCGCGTCAGCGTGGTGGAGCGCGGGCCCGCGCGGGTCGCGATCCGTATCGAGCGCGCGGCCGACAGCTCGCGCTTCGTCCAGACTCTGCGGCTCCCCGCGGGCGACGCCGGGAACCGCATCGAGATCGCGAACGCGGTGGATTGGCGCGCCGCGGAGACCGCGCTCAAGGCGACGTTCCCACTGGCGGCGGCGAATCCGGTGGCCACCTACAACTGGGAGGTGGGCACGATCGAGCGGGGGAGCAACGACTCCGCCAAGTACGAAGTACCGTCGCACCAGTGGCTCGACCTCACGGACACGAGCGGCGGGTACGGGGTCACCGTGCTCTCGACGCACAAGGTCGGCTCCGACAAGCCCGACGACCACACGCTCCGCCTCACGCTCGTCTACACGCCCGGGATCAGCGGCGCCTACGAGGACCAGGGCACCCAGGACTGGGGTCACCACGAATTCACGTATGGCTTGATGGGGCATGCGGGCGACTGGCGCCGGGCGGGGAGCCAGTGGCAGGCGATGCGGCTCGACCGGCCGCTCATTGCGTTCGAGAGCCCGAAGCACACGGGCCCCCTCGGCAGACGCTTCTCCCTCGTGCGGACCAGCACCGACCGGGTGCGCGCCATGGCCGTCAAACGCGCCGAGGAGAGCGACGAGGTCATCGTGCGCCTGGTGGAGTTGAACGGGGAAGCGCTGCCGCATGCACGGATCAGCTTCGCCGCGCCGGTGCTGTCGGCCCGCGAGGTGGACGGGCGCGAGCAGTCTCTGGGGAAGGCGACGGTGGCCGGCGGGGCGATCGTAACGTCGTTCGGGCGGTACCAGCTGCGCACCTTCGCGGTGCGGCTGCGGCCGCCCGCTGCCCGCGCGGCCGCGCCCCGGTGGCAGGCCGTGACGCTGCCCTATGATCGCGCGGTGTCCACCGCGGACAGCGCGCGCTCGAATCCCGGCTTCGACGCGACCGGCCAGGCGCTGGCGGCCGCGATGCTCCCCGACACGGTCGCCTACGCGGGGATCGGCTTCCGCATGGCCCCCGCGGACGGGCCGAACGCCGTTGTCACCCGCGGCCAGACGATCCCGCTGCCAGAGGGCTCGTTCGGACGGCTCTACATCCTCGCGGCCTCGGCCGACCGTGACCGGACGGTCGCGCTCCGACTCGGCGACTCGACCGCACGGCTCACGATCCAGGATTGGGGCGGATTCGTGGGGCAGTGGGACACGCGCCTGTGGAACAAGGTGCCGGTGCCGTTGCCTCCCGCGCCCGACTCCGCCGACACGACCCGCGCGGCACGCCGGGCGCGGTTTCTGATTGGTCGCGCGCGGGCGGGCAATCCGGTCACGCGCGACGTGTACGCCGGCCTGGTGCCTGGTTTCATCAAGCGGGCGAACGTCGCATGGTTCGCCTCGCACCGGCACACGGTCGCCGGAGCCAACGAGCCGTACGCGTACTCGTACCTCTACGCCTATGCGCTGGACCTGCCGCCCGGCGCGCGAACCCTCACGCTGCCGGATGACGATCGGATCCGCGTGCTGGCGGTGACCGTGTCGGATGAGCATGCAGGGGCTCGCCCCGCGCAGCCCCTGTACGACACGCTGCGGCGGTAGACGATTCGCACGGCGAAGAGGCAGGCCGACCGGTGGCTCGCAGCGAGTCGCCGGCCGCTGTCGTGCGAGGTACATGTGCCCGCGACCGCAATCACGGAGGAATGCATGACCCGCTGTATCGCCGCGGTCGCCGTGCTCGCCCTCGCCGCCTGCGCCCCAAAGCCCGAGACCCCCGAGCAGACTGCCGCCCGCATGAAAGCCGAGTCGGACTCGGCGAGGCCCGCGCTCCAAGCCGCCCTTGACCGGGTTGCGCGGTACATTGCGGCAGGCCGGGCGGACTCGATCGCGAAGTTCTACGCCGAGGACGCCGTGCTCATGCTGAACAACGAGCCCGCGCTCAAAGGCCGCGCCGCGATTCAGGCCAAGGTGGCGCAGGAGCTGAGTTGGGGGACGATGCAGGCCACCTACGCAACCACTCGCGTGGACGCGAACGGCCCCTTGGCCGTGCAGCAGTACACGTACGTCGTGAGCTTCAAGCCCGGGCCCCACGCGCCCCCCGGGATGACAGCGTTCACGGACACCGGCAAAGATGATCACGGCGTACAAGAAGGTGAACGGCGATTGGCTGGCGTTCGCGGACATGGGGGGTCTTTCGGACCGCGCCCTGCCGGCGCCCGCGCCAGCCACCAGGAAGCACTAGGCTGACGGCGTCCGGAGGATGGCCTAGGCGCTCGCAGCGGCGCGCAGCCGCGCGAGCACCTGCTCCATCCCGATCACCGCCACCAGCTCGTTGACCGGCTCGGAAACGAGCCCCCCGGTGAGCGCGATGCGCACCGGCTGCATCACCGCGCCCAGCTTGAGGCCCTTCGCCTCGGCCAGCTGGCGCAGCGCGGCCTCGAGTGCGGCCGGCGCCCAGTCCGATACACCGGCCAGCGCCTCGGCCGCGTCGGCCAGGGCCGCGCGGTAGGCCGCCGGGTCCCTGGCGACGAATTCCGCGGCCTTCTCGTCGAAGACCACCGGGTCGAGCCCCGCGCGCAGCCGGGCCCGGTGCGCCACGTCCAGCGTCGTCCGGCCGCGCGGCAGCACCGCCGCCACCAGCGCGACGGCGCGCGCCGGCTCGATGCCGGCCAGCGCTTCGCCGATGAGGCCGGCGACCCGCTCCGCGCCAAGCGACCGCAGATGCTCGGCGTTCATCCACTCCAGCTTCTTCGGATCGAAGACCGCCGCGTTCCGCTGCAGCCCCTCGAACGTGAACGCCTCCACCAGCTCCGCGGCGTCGAAGAAGAGCTCACGGTCGCCGCCGGGGCTCCACCCGAGGAGCGCGAGGAAGTTCATCATCGCATGCGGCAGGATCCCCAGGTGCTGATAGTCGGCCACGGCGGTGGCGCCGTGGCGCTTGCTGAGCTTCTTGCCGTCCGTGCCGAGGATCATCGGCACGTGGCCGAAGACGGGCACCGGCACCCCGAAGGCGCGGTAGAGCAGGATCTGCTTCGGCGTGTTCGAGATGTGATCGTCGCCGCGGAAGACGTGCGTGATCCGCATCGCGATGTCGTCGGAGACCACGGCGAAGTTGTACACCGGTGTCCCGTCGGCGCGGAGGATCACGAAGTCCTCGAGGTCCTTCCCGTGGAAGGCGATCGGCCCGTGGACCGCGTCCTCCCACGTCACTTCCTCGTGGCTCACCCCAAAGCGGATCGCCCCGCCGTCGAGGAACGCCTTCCCTTCGTCGAGCAGACGATGCGCGTCGGCCTGGTGGCGTGCGAGAGCGGCGCCCTGGAAGAGCGGACCCTCGTCCCACGTCAGACCGAGCCACGTCATCCCGTCGAGGATGACCTTCGTGAACTCGTCCGTGGAGCGCTGCTTGTCGGTGTCCTCGATGCGGAGGACGAACACAGCGTCGCGGTCGGGGCCGTGCGTCCGGGCGTGCTGGACGAACAGCCAGTTGAAGAGCGCGGTGCGCGCGCCCCCGACGTGCAGGCTGCCGGTGGGGGACGGGGCGAAGCGGACGCGGATCACGGCTGAGATGCGCCCGGCGCGCCCGCCTTCTCGATCCTGGCCCAGGTATCACGCAGCGTGACGGCGCGGTTGAACACCAGCCGGTCGCCCAGGCCGTCGACCCGGTCGCGGCAGAAGTAGCCCTGTCGCAGGAACTGCAGCGGCTCTTCGGGCGTCGCCTCGGCCAGGGCCGGCTCCACCTTGCAGCCCGTGAGCACTTCCAGCGAAGCGGGGTTGAGCACGTCGGCGTAGCGCCTGGACTGGAGCTCCGCCGCCGGATTCTCGTCGAGGAAGAGCCGGTCGTAGAGCCGCACCTCGGCCGTCAGGCAGTGGGCCGCCGACACCCAGTGCGACGTGCCGAGCACCTTGCGGCCGTCGGTGGTCGTCCCGCCCTGCGAGGCCGGATCGTAGGTGCAGCGCACCTCGGTCACCTCGCCGCTGGCCGGGTCCTTGATCACCCCCGTGCAGGTGACGTAGTAGGCGAACTTGAGCCGGATCTCCCGGCCCGGCGAGAGGCGGAAGTACTTCCTGGGCGCTTCCTCGCGGAAGTCGTCGCGCTCGATCCAGATCTCCCGGGAGAAGGGGAGCTTGCGCGTGCCGGCCGCGGGGTCCTCGGGGTTGTTCTCCGCGTCGAACCACTCCACCCGTCCTTCGGGATAGTTCTCGATCACCACCTTGAGGGGCCGCAGTACCGCCATCACCCGCCGCGCCCGGCGGTTGAGGTCCTCGCGCAGGCAGTATTCGAGCAGCGCGGAGGAGATGGTGCTGTCGCGCTTGGCGACGCCGATGGTCTCGGCGAAGGCGCGGATGGCCCCGGGGGTGTAGCCGCGGCGGCGCAGCCCGGCGATCGTAGGCAGCCGCGGGTCGTCCCAGCCGGAGACGATCTTCTGCCCCACGAGGTCCAGGAGCTTGCGCTTGCTCATCAGCGTGTGGGACAGGTTCAGCCGGGCGAACTCGATCTGCTGGGGATGGGGCAGGTCCGGCAGGTGGTCCAGCACCCAGTCATAGAAGGGGCGGTGGTCCTCGAACTCCAGGGTGCAGATGGAGTGCGTGATGCCCTCGATGGCGTCCGAGACCGGGTGGGCGTAGTCGTACATCGGGTAGATGCACCACGCGTCGCCGGTGCGGTGGTGCGATTCGCGCTTGATACGGTAGAGGACCGGGTCGCGCATGTTCATGTTCGGCGACGCCATGTCGATCTTCGCCCGGAGCACGCACGCGCCGTCGGGGAACTTCCCGGCGCGCATCGCCCGGAACAGCTCGAGGCTCTCCGCCGCCGGCCGGTCGCGGCGCGGGCTGGGGCGCCCCGGCTCGGTCAGGGTGCCGCGGAACTGGCCGACCTGCTCCGTCGTCAGGTCGTCAACGTAGGCGTCCCCGTGCTCGATCAGGTGCTCGGCGTACCCGTACAGCCGGTCGAAGTAGTCCGACGCATAGTACAGCCGGTCCTGCCAGTCGAAGCCCAGCCAGCGGACGTCGTCCTGGATCGCATCGACGTACTCGACGTCCTCCGCGGCGGGATTGGTGTCGTCGAAGCGCAGGTTGCACAGCCCGCCGAACTCGCGGGCCAGGCCGAAGTTGAGGTGGATGGACTTGGCGTGGCCGATGTGCAGGTAGCCGTTGGGCTCCGGCGGGAAACGGGTGTGCACCCGGCCCCCGTGTTTGCCGGTCTGGCCGTCGGCCCTGATGATGTCGCGGATGAAGTCGGTGCCCGGCTTGGCCGGGGGGGGGGCGTCAGGCATCGGCCTTCCTCGGGGCCCCGTCGGCCTTCAGGGTGCCGGTCGGGGATGGAGCGCATCGAACACGGATCACAACGGAGAGGGAGGGATTCGAACCCTCGTAACAGGTATTAGCCCGTTAAACGGTTTAGCAAACCGCCGCCTTCAGCCTCTCGGCCACCTCTCCAGACGGGCCTCGCCGTGCCGGCACGATACGCGGCCGGGCGAGCGGCAGGGAATATCGCTGTGCGGGCGCGCGGGAGGAAGCTGCCCGGCCGCCGAGGGCATTCTTCGCGCCGTTCGCGTGATCCCGGCCGGTTCCGGCGACCACCGTGCGGCGCCCAGCGCGGGACGCCGCGCGACGACCGGGGCCGCGCTAGGGGCGACGAGGCCTGGGGGCTTGAGCTGGTGCCTGTCGGGGTGCCGGGAGTATCGCGGCAAGGCCTCCGTAGGCGGCACAGGCCCCTGCGGAGGGTGTGCCGCCGAGGTACGTGCCGTCCTTGCAGCGCATCGTACTGCCGCTCGGCGGCGGTGCGTCGGCGGACACAGCGGCCTGCATCGCGACCGGTGCGGGTGCCACGCGCGTCAGCGCGGGCGGTACGGTCCGGCGCGGCATGGCCATCAGCAGGCCGCCGTGCGTCGCACAGCCACTGGCGTTGCCGGGCTGCAGGATGAAGCTGCCGTCGCGGCATTGGGCCGCCGCGTCAGCCGGGGCAGCCGGGGTCGCGGGAGCAGCGGCGGGCCGCATCGAATCCGGCGGCGGGCTCACAGGCGTCATCGGACGAACGGGCGCCGGCGTCGGAGTGCGGTTCGCCGCAGCCCCAGTGGTGCGCGCTGGCGCGGGCGGCGGCGGCAGTTGCACGGGCGGGGCCACGACGGGGCTCGCGGGTGCCGGCGCGGGGCGCGGTGCCGGCGTTGGCGCCGGCTGCTGCGCCAGGGCGCACGGGACGCCGAACGCCATGGCGAGCGTCACGCCAAGGGAGCACAACGACAAGGGGCGCACGCGCGGCGGGACAGTCGTCATTGCACGGTCACCGTGGTGGAGTACGTCTTGTAGTCTGCGTTCGTGATCGTCACGCTCCCGGAGCCTGCGGCCTTGCCCACCAGGTAGAACTGCACGTAATACGCGTTCGCCGGGATCGTGACCGTGGTGACCGTCGCACCCGCCAGGTGGAACTCGATGTTCGAGTTCGGAGCGAGGGTGAACTGAGTGGCCGCGACCACGTAGTGCGTGGTGGTGTTCAAGTCACGCGCGTACAACGTGACGAGCACCGAGTCGCCTGCCGTGATGCTACCCGGCCAGCCGCCGATCGGATCCACGCGTCCCGAATCCACCACGGTGTAGATCGTGGACGGGTTGTGCGCCGGCGAGGTCGCCGACGCCGTCAGCGTGTCGGTGCCGCGCACGAGTCCCGCCATGCGGAAGTACGTGTAGTACTGGTTTTGCGGGATCGTCAGGCCGGTGATCGGCGTATTCGTCTGGTTCGTGTACGTCCCCACGCGCGCCGCACCGGTATGGGTGAACGTCACCGCCAGGTCCGCGGTCTGGTAGTCGGGCGCCTGCACGTAGGCGTTGTCCTGGTACTGCCCGAGGCCGAGGGCACTCGGCGCGTTGTAGATGTAGAGCGTCGGCGTGACGACCGCGACATTCACGGTGCCGGTGTTGTACTTGTACAGCGACGGGCGCGTGTCGGTTGCGGAGAGCTGCGCCGTCCCCACCAGCCCGGGGCTCCACTTCGGCGTGTTGACGTAGTACGAACCGCTCGGAATGGTCACGGTCCCGGAGTCAATGGTCGCGACCGACGGAGCCGACGACGCCAGCGTGGCTGTCACGTTCTCCGTGGTGTAGTGGGTGCTGCCGTTCGCGTCCGCCGCGTAGACGTAGATGGTCTGCGCCGCCGACGTCGTGTTGAGCTGCGCGCTCGTGCTCACGACGAACTTGGGCTGCGTCACCTGCACGTTGGTGGACGCGGCGCTGTAACCGGTGGCCGTGGCCTGGATCTGAATCGTGCCCACCGTGTCCAGGGCGGTCGCCTGGAAGTACGCGTAGTAGGAGCCGGACGGAACCGTGACCGACGCCGGCACGCTGACGACCCGGGGATCCGAGCTCACGAGGTTCACGACCAACGGAGTCGCGACGTTGTTCGGCGTGTAAACGTACGCGGAATTCGTGCCGCCCGTCTGACGCATGCCCAGCACCGTCGTCCCGTTGCTGATCGCGAGCGCGGGTCCGGTCACGGTGATCGTGTTGGTGGTCGTCGGCAGGTATCCCGTGGCGGCCGAGTCGGAGTAAGTGATGTTCGCGGTGCCCGGTCCCACGACGTTCACTGACGTGGACGTGTAGTATGCGTTCTTCAATATCCGGAAGAACGGCTGCACCGGCCGGATCACCGTGCTATCGCTCGAGACGGCGGCGACCACGACGGTGTCACTCGCGTAGTGTCCCGACCCCACACTGTCGGTCGTGTAGACGGTGATTCCGATCGGCGGGTTCGTCGTCGTCGTTGCCGACGGCAGGTTGCTGCTGGTGAGCCTGGGCGTCGTGACGGTGACGAACGCGGTGTCGGGCAGATAGCCGGGAGCCGACACGATAAGAGTGTCGGTGCCGTACGCCAGGCCGAACGCGTCGAGGTACGCGTAATAGGAGCTTGTCGGAACGGTCACAGCCGTGGTGGAGAGCGAGTCCACGCTTGCGTGCTGCTGCGTGATCGTCACCGCCAGCGGCGAGGGACGGTAGTCCGGCGTGTAGACGTAGAAGCCGTTTCCGGCCGGATTGAAGTGCTGCCGCCGGCCCAGGAGCTCGGAGTAGAAGCTGAACTGCACCTTCGGCGTCTGCACCGTGATCGTCAGCGTGTCCAGCGTGAGGTGGCCGGTCGCGCTGAAGATGATCTTCGCCGTGCCAACGCCCACCGGGGTGAGGCGAGCCCGGGTGTTGTAGTAGGTGCCCGAGTCCACCGTGACGACCGTCGAGTCCACCGTGACGACCGTCGGGTCGGTGGAGACGACCGTCACGCTCAGCGGGGCGGTCCGGTAGTGCCCGTTCCGCAGCGAGTCGGTCGTGTAGACGGTGACGTTCGACCCCGGCCCGAAATTGTTGAAGGTGTAGTTGCAGCATGCCGTCAGGCGCGGGGACGTGACGGTGTAGGTCGCCGTGTCGGGCTGGTAGCCCGTCGCCGACGCGATGAAGGTCGCGGTGCCCAGCGCGTTGCCCACCACGTTGAAGTAGCGGTAGTACGACGACGTCGGGATCGTGTCCGCCGACGGCACGGTCACGCTGGTCGGGTTCGAATTGGCGACCGAGACGATCAGCGGCGCCGTGACGTAGTCCGGCGTGTAGACGTACTGGTTCGGGTCGTACTGGCCTGTGCCAACGTAGTTCTGGGAGAAGCTGAACTGGAGCTTCGGCCCCACGACCGTGTACTGCGTCGAATCGGGCTGGTGCCCGCTCGCCGTGGCCACGATCCAGGTCGTGCCCCCCAGCCCTCCCGGAATGACCCGGCCGCTGGTGTAGTACGCGCCGGGGTTGATCGTCACGACCGTGTCAATGACTCGCATGACCGTCGGGTCCCGGGACGTCAGGTGCACCACGAGCGAGTTGACGCGGTAGTGGCTGGACCGAGTCGAGTCCTCGGAGTAGACGGTCACGCTGGTCTGGGGCGATGTCGTGTTGTACGTGCCGCCGCAGCAGAGACCGAGGTACGGCGTCGTTGCGACGACGTGGATGGTGTTCGACGCCGTCCATCCGGTGGCCGAGAGGGTGAGGGTCGCCGAGCCCAGCACGTTGGCGGTGGTCGTGAAGTAGGCGTAGTACGAGTTCGCCGGAATCGTCACCGACGGCGTCACCGACACCGTGGTGCTGTCCGAGCTGGTGATGGTCACCGGCACGGGGAGGTTCGTGTACGTCGGCGTGTACACGTAGACGTTCGGCTGGTACTGACCCTGCCCGAGGAGGATGAGCGTGTTGCTGGGCGTGAGCACAGGCGCGTACACGGTGAAGCTCGACGCCGTGCCGTTCACCCCGATGGCGCTCGGCGTGACGTTCGTCGAGCCTGCGGCGAGCCCGCGGATCTGGATGTCGGCCGCCAGCTGCCCGGCGGGAATGAAGGCCGGATCGGGCGACGTGGCCGCGATTCCCGGCGTCGAGTAGCTGAACGTCACGAACGTCCCGCCCGCCGGCGACGGATCGGAGAGCAGCACCTGCGTGGTCACGATGTCGGTCGCGTTGATCGCGTAACCGCTCGACGTCAGGCGCATGTTGGCCGTCACCTTGGCCACCGCGCTGCCGCTGCTGTACCCCAGGCCACTGCTGTCGGAGGCGGTGACGGTCGTGGTGCCGGCATTGTGCCCGTTGAGCGTCGCGTTCACCGACGTCTGGCCGGCGGGGATCGTCACCGCCGCGGTGCTCCAGTACGCGAAGGTGTCGGCCACCACGAGCTTCACGATGAGCGGCGCCGCGTTGGGCTTGCTGAGCAGGATCGGGATCGAGGCACTCGATCCGCGTCCGACCGACACCGTGTCGCGCCCGAACGAGATGATGGCGGGGACGCCGGTGTTGGCCACCGTGACGGTCACGGTGTTCGACGTGATCGCCCCGCTGGTGGCGGTGATGCTCGTCGTGCCGAGCGCAACGCCGGTGACCACGCCGGTGACCGCATCCACCGTGGCGACGGCCGGCGTCGCGGAGGCGTACGTGAAGGTCCCGCCCGAGATGTAACGGTTGTTGGCGTCCTTGCCGCGCGCCGAGACATGCATCGTGCCGGCGAGCCCGATCGTCGCAGTCGGGTTGGTCGTGTCCGGCTTCAGCTCGATCGAGGCCAGCACCTGCGACACGGTCAACGCCGCGCCCGGCGCCGAGGTGAAGCCCTGTGCCGCGGCGTTGATCTTGGTGACGCCGTTCGCGGCGGAGATGGCCGAGGCCGTGTCGCCGGCGGTCGAGTTCATCACCGCGACCGATCCGTTGGTCGAGGCCCACGTGAACGCCAAGCCGGTCATCACCGCGTCGAGCGTGTCGTGCGCGATCGCGCGGTAGCGGCGCGACAGCCCGAGCGACGGCATCGAGAAGGTATCGGTCTTCGCCGCCCCGACCGTGTCCACGACGACCGCGATCCGGGTGATCGCCGTGATGACGCTGACGTTGGCAACGCCAGTGACCGTCCCGGATGTCGCCTTGATCTGCGCCGCGCCGAGGCCCACGCCGACCACGTGGCCCGTGCCGTCCACGGTCGCGACCGCCGGCGCCGTCGTGGACCAGGTGAACGCGGGATTGCTCGGCAGCGGCGTCCCGAGGCCGTCCACCGCCGTCGCGGTGAAGTTGAACGACGTCGTCAGGTAGAGACTGCGGGTCGCCGGCGTCACGTTGATGGACGCGAGCTTCTGCTGCACCACGATCAGCGCCGAGTCCTTCGTCCCGCCCGACTCGGTCGCCACCACCCACGACGAGTCGTTGTTGGTCACCGCCTTGACGACGCCGAGCAAGTTCACCGTCACGGCCGAGGGCTTGCGGCTCACCCACGTGTAGCTGCCCGGCAGGTTGTTCCCGAGGGCGTCTTTGGCCTGGGCGACGAGCGTGAAGGTCCCGTTGATCGCCGTGAGCGTGTCGCGCTTCGGCGCGACCGTGGTGGAGACGATGGCGGACCCGTTCGCGGTGATCGTGAGCGGCGAACCGATGAGGCCGGTGGCGGTGGCCGTCATGTGCTGCGCATTCAGGGACCCGCTGAGCGTCCAGGTCGTGCTGGCGAGGCCGTTGGCATCGGTGGTCGCGTTGGGTGTGGCGACCGAACCGTCGGTCGTCGCGAACGTGACGGCGACGCCGCTCACCCCCGTGCCCGTCGTGTCCTCGGCCTTCACGACGATCGGGAGCGGCAGCTGCACGCCGGGAACACCGCTCTGGTTGTTCCCCGAGACAAGCGCCAGGATGGCGGCCGGCAGCGTCCCGCTGGTCACCGTGACCGCCGTGCCGCCGGGCGCGTACCCGGTGGCCGTAGCGGTCACGCCGACGACACCCGCGGCGACGGCATGCACCGTCGCGCTCCCGGTGGACTGCGCGGCCGCGAACGTCACCGTCGGCGTCGTGATCTTGAGCTTGGTCGTGTCGGTGCTGGCGAGCGTCACCACGAAGCCCGGGGTCGACGCCGCCGGCACCAGCTGGATCGAGAGCGAGGTGCTCTGGCCGACGGCGAGCGAGAAGGGCGCCTGGAGGAGGATCAGGTTCGGCGTCACGCCGACGGCAGTGATTCCCGCCGTGTAGCCCGACGCCGTCGCGTGCAGGATCGAGACGCCGCTCGCCACGCCCGTCAGCGTGATGGACTTCAGCGTGTCGCCCGCCGCGAAGGCGATCGTGCCCGGGGAGGCTACCGTGAGGTAACTGGTGCTGTCGCTCGTCACCGTCACCGTCACACCACCGGCGGGCGCGGGCTGCGTGAGCTTCACCAGCGCCAGGCCCTGACCGCCCACGCCGACGAGGTTGCCGGGAACGGTGAGCACGATCGCCGGCAACACCACCGCGGTGCCCGTCGCCGTGAATGTCACCCCGCCGAGGGTCGGGACGGTCGCGGTCAGCGAGTTGCTCCCCGCCGTCGGGCCCAGGGTCCAGCTGCCCACCGACGCGAGGCCCGACGAGTTGGTCGTCGCGGTCGCGCCCGTGACGCTGCCGCCGCCGCTGGCGACCGCGAAGGTCACGCTGACGCCGGAAACCGGCGTGCTGAAGGCATCCGTGACCTTCACCTGAGGCGCCGTGGCCACCGCCGTGCCCACCGGAGCGCTTTGCCCGTCCCCCGCGACCTTCGTCAGGCTCGCCGGCACGCCCGCCTGCTGCGTCGCGGTGGCCGCGAACTGGACCTGGGTCGCCGCGGCGACGCTGGCCGTGATGCTCAGACTGCCCGCGGTGCTGCCCAGGGTCACGGCCGTCTGCGCCAGCCCGAGCGAATCGGTCACGGCCGACGGCGGATTCGCCGTGCCGCCGCCGGACGCGCTGAACTGCACGGTGATGCCGCCGACCGGAAGGTTGTCGGCAGCCAGCACCCTCACCACCAGCGGTTGCGGGAGCACCGTCCCGACCACGCCCGTCTGGTTGTTGCCGCTGACAACCACGATCTGGTTCGCCACCGGCGAAACCGTGACCCGGGTCGAGTCCCGGATCCCGGTCGGCGTGTGCGCGTACACCCAGCCCGTCCCGCGGGTCTTGCCCGCGCGGAACAGGCCGTCGGCGTTGATGGTGTTCCCCGTGCCGGCGGACCAGCCGGCGTAGAACTGCGTCACCGGATGCGCGGCCGAGTCCACCGCGGTGATGCGGTACTGCAGCGAGCCGCCGAACGAGACGCCCGAGTCACGAGGCGCGATCTGGATCGCGGCGACGTTCGTCCCGGGCCCGCAGTATTGCAGCACGACCGGCGCGGGGTTTCCGACCGGCACGCCGACCGTCGCCACCACGGTATCGGTGCCGCAGAACATCTGCGTGCTGCCGGAGAGCAGTTGGATCGTGACCCAGAAGGACGCCGTGTCGGAGACGGGCACGGAGACTCTGGCGGCGATCTGGGTCGAGTCGGCGGGGAAGTAGAAGCTCTTGGCAGCGACCGTGTCCGCCGGCGGCCGGACCACGATCAGGCGGGCCGAGTCCACCGAGAGGCCGCCAAAGGCTCCCACGGCGATCCTGAGCACCGGCTGGACGGCCAGCGCGACCATATGGCGGGCGGGCCTGGTCGGAGCATCGCACGTGACCGCCGCCCCCGCCGCGACGACGGGGAGCAGCCCGCGGATCAACTTGCGGGCATGCACGCGCAGATGCTCGACGAATCTCACGCTTTGGTGGCGAAAGTAACCCGTGGGCAACGGAAAAAGGAAGCCACGCCAACCCGACGCGCAGCCGCAAGCGCGGGTCGGCCTGAAACATACGATATCTGTAACCATCTTGTTCGAGCGGCGATGTGACCCACATCATCTTCCCGACGCGCGGTATGGCCACCCCCGGTTCGTGACGCGACGTGGCGTGGCGTCATGCCGGCGTCCGGTGCAACAGCTCGAGCGCGCGAGCGAAGGCGTCGCGCGCCGCGCCCCCTTGCGGCGGGCGCGGGATGATAGGCTCTTCTACCCTAACGGAGCGCTTGCGGGAGGCGTCGTGATGGGGCGGCATGCGAGGGACGTATCGCGGCGGGAGTTCGTTCTGACGACGGGGGGTGCGATGGGTCTGGCGTTCTGGTCCCCGTGGGGGGAGCCTGCGCACGGGAAGCGCGCCGTCGCGGGGTCGGTGATTCTGTTCCAGGGCGACTCGATTACGGATTGCGGGCGCGTGCGCACGGTGAGCGAGCCGAATCGAGCCAACGCCTTGGGCACCGGCTATCCGCTGCTGATCGCTTCCCAGCTGCTGCGGGAGCGCCCGGAAGCGAATCTCCAGATCTTCAATCGCGGTGTGAGCGGGAACACAGTGCCCGACCTCGACGCGCGCTGGCAGGCGGACGCGCTCGATCTCCGCCCCGACGTTCTCAGCATCCTGATCGGCGTGAACGACATCTGGCACAAGCTGAACGGGACCTACACCGGGACGGTGGAGCAGTACGAGTCGGGCTACAACGCGCTCCTCGATCGGACGAAGAGCCAGCTTCCCGGCGTGCGGCTGGTCGTGCTGGAGCCGTTCGTGCTCCGGACCGGCGCCGTGACCGACGCCTGGTTCCCGGAATTCGATGCCCGGCGCGCGGTCGCCGCGCGTGTGGCCGAGCGCTCGGGTGCGACCTTCGTCCCGCTGCACGGCCTCTTCGAGCGGCTGTCGCACCAGGCGCCGCCGGCCTACTGGGCGGCCGACGGCGTGCATCCCACCGTGGCCGGTCACGGCGTCATCGCGCGCGCGTGGCTCGAGACCGTGAGGCCCTGAGGGCAGATGCCGGCCTCCATCGTATCGGTCAACGTCGGCCTTCCACGCGAAGTGGAGTGGCGGGACAAGCGCGTGCTCACCGGAATCTGGAAAGAGCCGGTAGTGGGTCCGGTGCGCGTGGGGAAGCTCAATCTGGACGGGGACGGCCAGGGTGACCCCTCGGTGCACGGCGGTGCCGCCAAGGCGGTGTATGCCTACCCGTCGGAGCACTATGCCCTGTGGCGCCCGGAGCTCGATCTGCCCGATCTGGCGTGGGGAAGCTTCGGCGAGAATCTGACGACTGTCGGGCTGACCGAAGCGACCGTGAGGATCGGGGACCGGC
>Ga0326726_10001620_pt1 | contig 20973 bp, 15 predicted proteins | sample MHFenrmetagenome_2_FD_207603 | JGI IMG/M metagenome (GOLD analysis project Ga0326726, IMG submission 207603) | Lab enriched peat soil microbial communities from Michigan Hollow, Ithaca, NY, United States - MHF15MN | ecosystem: Environmental > Terrestrial > Soil > Wetlands > Peat | place: USA... | reverse complement strand
GGTGACCGAAGCCGACGAGCGGGCGGGGGAGCCCCGAATCGGACCAGGAAAGGTGGAGCACCGCGAGCGGGGGATGCGGGATGCCGGAGAGCGCTCGCGCGGCGTCCGGAGCGAAGCCGGCCACGGCCTCCGCGGCGCGGTAGGCCGGGGAGGCGAGGAAGACGCGGCCGGCGTCGAGGTCCCCGGTCGAGGCATGGACCGTCCAGCCGCCGCCCTGGCGCGGCTCGATCGAGCGGACCGCGCAGCCGGGCCGGAAGGCGGGACCCAGACGGGCGGCCAGTGTTCGCGGCAGGGTCTCGAGGCCCGAGCGAAACGAAACGAGGCCCCGCGGCGTCGGCGGACCCTTCGGCTTCGAGCGGCGGGACGCGATCGCTCCGCGCACGAGACTGCCGTGCTCGCGTTCCCAGCGGGCGAGCGAAGGAAACGCCGCCTCCGCCGAGAGTCGCGCGGCGCTGCCCGCGAAGATGCCCGCGACGAACGGCTCGACGAGGCGGTCGGCCGCTTCGACGCCGAGGCGCCGGATGATGAAGTCACGCACGCTTTCGTCCGGTTGCGGGGCGGGACGCCGGAACGGCTCCGAGAGCAGGCGCCACTTTCCGCGGCCCGTCAGGAGCTTCGAGCGGACGAGCCCCCCGGGCGACATCGGGAGGGGGTGCATGACGCCGCCGAAGTCCACGTAGCGGGGCGCCCTGGGGTCGGCCAGAAGCATCTCGCCCGAGAGGCCGAGCTCCTCGATGAGCCCGAAGAGCTCGGGCGCGGGGCGGACCGTGTTGGGCCCGGCCTCGAGGAGGAACCCGTCGCTCGAGATCGTCTGGACGGCTCCGCCCGCGCGGGCCGAGGCCTCGAGGACGACGACATCGCGCCCGGCGCGCGCCAGCGCCCAGGCCGCCGAGAGGCCCGAAAGACCCGCGCCGACGACGACGGTGGTCTCGCTCATGCGTCCCAGAACGGCCGGGCGGAGACGATCAGGTCCGCCAGAGCGCGGAGGAAGGTCGGGCGGTCGTTCAGTCCCGGCGTGCGGCGGAAGTGCTCGATGCCGGCCTCGCGCGCCTGGCCGGCAAAGAGCTGGTCGATCTCCTGCAGGGTCTCCACGTGATCGGTGACGAAGGCGAGCGGCACGACGAGCACCTGCTTTTCGCGCCGGCGTCCGAGCTCGGCCAGGACCCCCGAGGTCGGCGGGCCGAGCCATTCGACCGGGCCGAGCTTGGACTGGTAGGCGAGCGTCGTCGGCCCTTTCCAGCCGAGCCGCGCGACGATCGCCCGGGCGCTCGCCTCGACCTCGGAGGCGTAGGGGTCGCCTTCCTTCGTGACGAGCTTCTTCGGGATGGAGTGCGCGGAGAAGAGCAGGTGGACGGCTTCGGGGCGCGGGTCGGGGAACTTCGCGAGTTCCTCGCGAATCCCCTCGGCGTGCGCCTCGACGAAGAGGGGATGCGTCGGGAAGGATCCGAGCTCGTCGAGGCGCGCGCCGGGCGCGAAGCGCTCGACGGCGGCGCGGCTGCGCTCGAGGGCGCCCTTCGTGGTCGTCAGGGAGTACTGCGGGTAGAGGGGAAGCGCCAGGAAGCGGTCGACGCCCTCGGCGGCGAGGGTGCGGACGACGTCCTCGACGAGCGGGGCCGAGCAGGTCATGGCCGTGCGCACTGCCGCCCCGCGGTCCGCGGCCGAGAGAAGCGCCTCGGTCCCGGCGGCCTGCTGCTCGGTGAGGCGCCGGATGGGCGAGCCGCCCCCGATCGAAGCGTAGAGCGCGCGCGACGCCTTCTTGCGGCCGAGGGTGATGGCGGCGGCGATCGCCTTGCGCAGCAGGGCCGGCTTGACCCGGATGACGTCCGGGTCGGAAAAGAGGCGGTAGAGGAACGCCGGGACGTCGTCGAGCGTCTCGGGGCCGCCGAGCTGGAGGAAAAGGACCGCTCGCTTCGTCACAGAGTCCGGGAGAAGACCGGCTTGTCGGCGGTGGCGTCCAGGTAGGCGTCGAACGGCATGGCGAGGTTGCGAAGGAAGACGCGGCCGAGCGACGTGGCGCGGACCTCGTCCGTCGACAGCTCGACGAGGCCGTCTGCGGCGCACGGCTTGAGTTGTTCGAGGGCGGAGGCGAACGTCGCGTCGAAGGCAATGCCGAAGCGGGACTCGATCTCCCGCTTGACGACGACGCCGTGGCACAGGAGATTTTCGATGACGGTGCGGCGCAGCGCGTCGTCGGCGGAAAGGCGCGCGCCGCGGAACGTGGCGGCGCCGGCCTCGACGACGGCCTTGCTGTAGGGGGCGAGCTCCCGGCGGTTCTGCACGTAGTGGGGGCCGACCGATCCGATGGCGCTCATGCCGAAGCCGACCAGATCGGTTCCGGCCTTCGTCGTGTAGCCCTGGAAGTTGCGGTGGAGCGTGCGGTCGCGGCGGGCCCGGGCGAGCTCGTCGTCGGGCCGGGCGAAATGGTCCATGCCGATGTACTCGAACCCGGCATCGGAGAAGCGCTCGAGGGCCGTGCGGAAGATGCCGAACTTCGTCGGCTCGTCCGGAAGGTGGGGCTGGAGGACGTTCTGGTGCTTTTTCATCCAGGGGACGTTGGCGTAGGAGTAGACCGCCAGCCGGTCGGGCGCGATCTCGAGCACGCGGTCGATCGTCGCGGCGAAGGACTCGGGCGTCTGGTACGGGAGCCCGAAGATGAGGTCCATGTTGATGCTCGCGAAGCCGAGGCCGCGGGCCTCTTCGACGAGCGCGCGGGTGGCGGCGTAGGGCTGGATCCGGTTGATGGCCTCCTGGACCCGCGGGTCGAAGTCCTGGACGCCCATGCTCAGGCGGTTGAAACCGAGCCGCGCCAGAACCTCGAGGTGAGCGCGGGTCGTGACGCGCGGGTCGACCTCCACGCCGAGCTCGGCGTCGGGGGCGAGGCGGAAGCGGTCGAAGATGCGCCGCCCGAGGCCTTCGAGCAGGTCGGGCGGGAAGTAGGTCGGCGTGCCGCCGCCCCAGTGGATCTGAACGACCGGCCGGCCCTGGCCGGCCCGCTGTGCGACCCAGTCGATCTCGCGCGCGAGCACGTCGAAGTACGGGTGCTCGAGGCCGTGCTTGCTGCCGGTGATGACGACCGTGCACCCGCAGAAGAAGCAGAGCCGTTCGCAGAAGGGCAGGTGGAAGTAGAGAGAGAGGGGAGCGGGCGCCGGAGCGGCGGCGCTCTCGGCAAGGATCGTCTCGTAGTCGGTGGCGCCGTAGTTTTCCTTCCACACCGGCGCGGTCGGATAGGAGGTGTAGCGCGGGCCCTGGACGTTGTAGCGGCGCAAGAGCTCGAGGGAGATTCCGGCGGGCCTCATCGAGCCACCGCCCTTTCCACCGACGCGGCCGGCACCAGCGGCGCGCGAGCGGCGTCGAAGAACGCCTCGACGCACTCGAGGCGCGCGCCGGGAAGGATTCCGTGGCCGAGATTCGCGACGTGGCCGAGGCCGCCCGTCTGGAGGATCATCGAACGGGTGCGGCGCCTGACGTCCTCCGGCGTGCCGCCCAGGGCGGCCGGGTCGAGATTTCCCTGGAGCGCCTGGCCCGGCAGGCGGCGCCTCACTTCGGCCAGCGAAACGCGCCAGTCCACCGAGAGGACGTCCGCGCCCGAAGTGGCCATCGCCTCGAGCAGGTGTCCCGAGCCGTTGACGTACAGGATCACCGGGGAGTCGCCGCGCCGGAGCCCGGCGATCGCGCGGGCCGTGGCCGGCAGGGCCCACTCGCGGTAATCCTCGGCCGACAGCTCGCCGGCCCACGTGTCGAAGAGCTGGACCGCGCCGGCGCCGGAGGCGAGCTGGTAGTTCAGGACGTCCGAGGCCACGTCGGCGAGCAGGTCGAGCAGGCTGCGGAGGGTCGAGGGGTCGCGCGCCATCATCTCCTTGATGACCGCGAAGCTGCGCGATCCGCCGCCCTCGACGAGGTAGGAGGCGAGAGTCCAGGGCGCCCCGCAGAAGCCGAGCGGCACGGCGCGGCCGGCGGTCTCCCGGGCGATCCGCCCGAGGATCTCGCCGGTGAATCGGATGCGCTCGGAGGGATCGAAGCGCGAGAGCCGGGCCACGTCGGCGGCCGACCGCACGGGCTCGGGAAGAGACGGTCCGCCGTCCCCGAACTCGACGCGCGCTCCCATCGCCTCGGCGGGAACGAGGATGTCCGAGAAGAAGACGACGCCGTCGGTCGCGAAGCGCCGGAAGGGCTGGAGCGAGACCTCGGTGGCGAGGTCGACCGAGCGGCAGAGCTCGAGGAAGGACACGGTCTTGCGCACCTCGCGGTACTCGGGGAGATACCGGCCCGCCTGGCGCATCATCCAGACGGGAGGGCGATCCACGAGCCTGCCGGCGCAGGCGTCGAGGAAACGAGCGGCGGAAGGAGCCTCGGTCCCCGTCATCCGAGCAACTGCCGGAGCACGAAGGGCAGGATGCCGCCATGGCGGTAGTAATCGGTTTCGATCGGCGTGTCGATGCGGACACGCAGCGCGACGCGCGCCACGGAACCGTCGGCGCGCCGGATCGAGAGCGGCGTCTCCTGGCGCGGCGCGAGGCCCCGGGACAGGCCCTCGAGCGCGAACGTCTCGGTGCCGTCGAGACCGAGCGACGCGGCATTGACGCCCTCCGGGAACTGCAGCGGCAGGACGCCCATGCCGACCAGATTCGAGCGGTGGATGCGCTCGTAGCTCTGGGCCACGACCGCCCGCACGCCGAGCAGGCGCGTGCCCTTGGCGGCCCAGTCGCGCGAGCTTCCGGTGCCGTACTCGTGGCCGGCGAAGATCACGAGGGGCACGCCCTCTTTCTGGTAACGCATCGCGGCGTCGTAGATCGCCATCTGTTCGCCGCTCGGCTGGTGGCGCGTCACGCCGCCCTCGACGCCGGGGACCATGAGGTTCTTGATGCGGACGTTGGCGAATGTGCCGCGCGTCATCACCCGGTCGTTGCCGCGCCGGGAGCCATAGCTGTTGAAGTCGGCCGGCGGCACGCCGAGCGACTGGAGGTACACGCCGGCGGGCGAGCTCGCCTTGATCGCCCCCGCCGGGCTGATGTGGTCGGTCGTGACCGAATCGCCGAAGATCGCGAGCGGGCGCGCCCCGAGAATGTCCGTCAGGGGCGCCGGGTCTTTGGAAAAGCCGTCGAAGAAGGGCGGCTGCTGGATGTAGGTCGACGCCGGATCCCAGGCGTACGCGGTGCCCGTGGCTGCGGGAATCTCCCGCCAGAGCGGGTTGGCGGCCGCGAGGTCCGCGTAGAGGCGCCGGTACGTCGCCGCGTCGACCGACGCGAGCAGCGCCTGCTGGACCTCCCCGTTGGAGGGCCACACGTCGCGCAGGTGGACGGGCTTGCCGTCCCGGCCGACTCCGAGGGGCTCGGAGGTCAGGTCGATGTCGGCGCGGCCGGCCAGCGCGAAGGCCACGACGAGCGGCGGGCTCATGAGGAAGTTCGCCTTGATGCTCTGGTGGATGCGGGCCTCGAAGTTCCGGTTGCCCGAGAGAACCGCCGCCGTGACCAGGTCGTTCTGGGTGACGGCCTGCTCGATCCCGGAGTCGAGAGGCCCCGAGTTGCCGATGCACGTCGTGCAGCCGTAGCCGACGAGGTGAAAGCCGAGGCGGTCGAGGTACGGCTGGAGACCCGTCTTCGCCAGGTACTCGGTCACGACGCGGGAGCCGGGAGCGAGCGAGGCCTTGACGCGGGGAGACACGAAAAGTCCGCGCTCGACGGCCTTCTTCGCCAGGAGGCCGGCCGCGAGCATGACGCTCGGATTCGACGTGTTCGTGCACGAGGTGATGGCCGCGATGAGGACGTCCCCGTGCCCGACGTCGACGCGAGTGGCCGAGGAGGTGTCCGGAAGAACGGTGTCCGGCGTCGGGTGGTTGTTCGCCATCTCGCCTTCGGTCACGGCGCTCGTGTTCCGGGCGCGCGACGCGGCCGCGTTGACCGGGATCTGGCTCCCGCCGCCCGGAACGGGCCGGCCCAGGGTCGCCGGGAAGCGTTGCCCGAATGTGGCGGCGCTCTTGCCGTAGCCGTTTTCGGAAACCGGCTTGGCGAGGAGGTCGCGGAAGCGGGATTTCAGGTCCGGGAGCGGGATGCGGTCCTGCGGCCGCTTCGGCCCCGATACGCTCGGGCGCACGCTGGCGAGGTCGACCTCGAGGGTCTCCGTGTAGTCGCAGTCGCCCGGCCGCGGGATCCCGAAGAGGCCCTGGGCCGTGTAGTAGTTGCGGAAGGTCTCGACGTGCTCGCGGGTCCGGCCCGTCGCGAGCATGTACCGGCAGGACTCCTCGTCCACCGGGAAGTAGCCCATGGTGGCGCCGTACTCGGGCGCCATGTTCGCCACGGTCGCGCGGTCGGTGACGGGCAGGGAGGCCGCGCCTTCGCCGAAGAACTCGACGAACTTGCCGACGACCTTCGCGCGGCGGAGCACCTCGGTCACGGCGAGCACGAGGTCCGTCGCGGTGACGCCCTCGGCAAGGCGCCCGGTCAGGTGGACGCCGATGACGTCGGGCGTCAGGAAGTACACGGGCTGGCCGAGCATCCCGGCCTCGGCCTCGATGCCGCCGACGCCCCAGCCGACGATCCCGAGACCGTTGATCATGGTCGTGTGCGAGTCGGTTCCGACGAGCGAGTCGGGGTAGAAGACGCCATCCCGGGCGAGGACGCCCTGGGCCAGATACTCGAGGTTGACCTGGTGGACGATGCCGATGCCCGGAGGCACGACCTCGAAGCCGCGGAAGGCCTGCATGCCCCACTTCAGGAACTCGTACCGGGCGCGGTTGCGCTGGAACTCGATGCGCATGTTCGCTTCGAGCGCTCCGGGGCTGGACCACTCGTCGACCTGGACGGAGTGGTCGACGACGAGCGCGACGGGGACGAGCGGCTCGATGACCTTCGGGTCGCGGCCGAGGCCGGCAACGGCCGAACGCATGGCCGCAAGGTCGACGAGCAGGGGAACGCCGGTGAAGTCCTGGAGGACGATGCGGGCGACGACGAACGGCACCTCGGCCGTACGCTCGGCTCCGGGCTTCCAGGCGGCCAGTGCCCGGACGTCGTCCTGCTTGACGCGCTTTCCGTCGCAGTTGCGCAGCAGGGATTCGAGGACGACCCGGATCGTGACCGGGAGGCGACGGATCGGCCCGAAGCCCTGGTCCTCGAGGCTCGGGAGGGAGTAGAGCTGTCCGGTCGAGCCGGAGCCGAGCGGAAAGGTCTGTCGGGCGCCTTCGAACTGGCTCATCGCCGCTATCGTATCCCGCCCCGCCGCTCCTGATAAAATCCCGTCCGCCAATGGCTTCCCATCTTCTCGGATGGCTCGCGGTCGCGTTTTACGTGGCCGCGGAGGCCATGGCGATCCTGGCTCTCGTCGTCCCGCGCGAGCGCCTCGGCTGGATCACCCCCGCCCTCGTCGCGGCGGGGCTCGCCCTGCACTTCCGCGACCTCCTGCTGCGGGCGCACGCCCTCGGCTCCGTTCCTTACCGGACCCTGGGGGGCTCGGTCTCACTCTTCGGGTGGATGCTCGGGATCGCGTTCCTCGTCCTTCTCCTCCGGCACCGGGAGCGCGCGATCGGGCCTTTCCTGATCCCCTTCATCGTCCTGACCACGGCCGTTGGACTGCTGCTGCCGGACTCGTCCTCCGCGCCGGCCGAGGGAACCCATGGAGCGCTCTTCGCGCTCCACGTGACGCTCGCCATCCTGGCGTACGCGGCCTTCACCTTCTCCTTCGTGCTCTCGCTCTTGTACCTCATCCAGAACCGGCAGCTGCGGCGGCGTCAGACGGGCATCCTCTTCGCTCGCCTGCCCGCTCTCGAAGTGATCAGCCGCATGAACCACACGAGCGTCGTGATCGGCCTCGTCGCTCTCGCGGCGTCCCTCGCCATCGGGATCGTGCGCGCGGAGATGTTCTGGTCGAGCCTCGCGGATCCGAAAATTGCCTGGGCCCTGATCACGGTCCTCGTCTACGCGGCTCTCCTCTGGATGGAGCGCCGGGGATGGGAAGGCCCCCGGGTCGCCGTTTTGTCGATCTTCGGCTTCGGCGTCGTGATGTTCTCCTACACGGTCGTGAACGTCTACCTGAGCCGGGCGCACCGCTTCCGATGAACAGCGCGGGCGAGGCAAGGCTGCTCCTGCTCGGGTGGAACTTCCGGACGGCGGCGCTGTCGGTGCGGGAGCGCGTCGCCTTCTCGGCCGACGAAGTGCGCGAGGGCCTCGACCGGATCCGGCGCGAGGGCCTGGTCACGGAAGGGGTCATCGTTTCGACCTGCAATCGCAGCGAGATCTACGGGGTGACGGAGGGGACCGCGACCAACGAGCACCTGACTCGCGTCATCTCCGAGTGGAGGGGCCTCGACATCCGCGAGGCGGAGGCCGGCAGCTTCTACCGGGAGGGCGCGGAGGCGGCGCGGCACCTCTTCCGCGTTGCGGCCGGTCTCGATTCGCTTGCCCTCGGGGAGAGCGAGGTCCTCGGGCAGGTCCGGACGGCCCTGCGCGTCGCGCGCGAGGCGGGAGCGACGCGCTCGGTGCTCCATCGCATGTTCGAGACGGCGATGTCGGCGGGAAAGCGCGTCCGGACCGAGACGGAGATCGCGCGCCACCCGCTGTCGGTGCCGTCGATCGCGTTCGAGCTCGCCACGAAGGTGTTCGGCAAGATGGCCGAGCGCACCATCCTCGTGCTCGGGGCGGGCGAGACCGGGACGCTCTTCGCCGAGCAGGCGGTCGGGGCCGGGGTCCTCGACGTCCGTGTCGTCAACCGGAGCCCCGCGCGCGCGCAAGAGCTGGCAACCCGCATCGGCGGCCGGGCCGTGCCCTGGGACGCCCTCCAGCCGGCCCTGGCCGAGGCGGATGTCGTGGTCGGGACCACGGCCAGCCCGGAGCCGGTCGTCTCGCGCGCCGCCGTCGAGGGGGCGATGAAGGAGAGGCGCGGCCGGCCGATGTTTCTCCTCGACCTGGCCATGCCGCGGGATTTCGAGGAGGGCGTGGGCGAGCTCTACAACGTCTACGCATACGGGCTGGACGACCTGCGCGAGGTCGCCGAGGAAAACCGGCGCCGGCGCAGCCGCGAAGTCCCGCGCGCCGAAGCGATCCTCGAGGAGGACCTGGCGCGGTTTCTCGCGTGGTTCGGCAATCTCGCGGTCGTGCCCACGTTGAACGACCTGCAGGCGCGCCTGGCCTCGCTGCGCGACGCGGAGCTCGCCCGCCTGCCGGCCGAGGAGCGCGACCGGTTCCGCGCCTTTGCCGATTCGATCGCTTCCAAGCTTCTGCACGAGCCGATGCGGCGCATGAAGGCCGAGCCCGACACCTCGCGCAAGCTCGACCGCGTCGAGGCCGTGCGCCATCTCTTCGATCTCGACAAATGACGATGCGGCTCGGCGCCCGGGGCAGCGCGCTCTCGCTGGCGCAGGCCACGCTCGTGCAGCGCGCGATGGGCGGCGACGCGGCGGTCGAGATCGTCACCGTGCGCACGACCGGCGACCGGCTCTCGGCCGACGGGGCGCCGATCGGCTGGAAGGGCGATTTCACGAAGGAGCTCGACGAGGCACTGCTCGAGAGACGCGTCGATTTCGCCGTGCACAGCCTGAAGGACGTCCCCTCGGAGCTGCCGGGCGGCCTCGTGCTCGCGACGGTTCTCGTCCGCGAGGACCCGCGCGACGTCCTGATCTCCCATCCCCGCCGGCTCTTTGCGGATCTTCCTCAGGGAGCGCGCGTGGGCACGTCGAGCCCGAGGAGGCAGGCGCAGCTGCGAGCGGCCCGGCCGGACCTCGAGGTCCGCGAGGCGCGCGGAAACGTGGACACCCGGATCCGGCGGCTGCGCGAGGGGCGGTTCGACGCCATCGTGCTGGCGCGGGCCGGGCTCGCGCGCCTCGACCGGCTCGAGGAGATCGTGGAGATCTTCTCCGAGGCGGTGCTTCTGCCGGCCGTCGCGCAGGGAGCGATCGCGATCGTGACGCGGCAGGACGATCGGCCGACCAACGCCGCCGTGCGGCCGCTCGATCACGCCCCCTCGCACTCCGAGGTTCTCGCCGAGCGCAGCTTCCTGGGGGCGCTCCAGGCCGGCTGCCGCGCTCCGGTGGCCGGGAGGGCGCGCGTCGAGGGCGGATCCCTCTCGATGAGCGGCGCCGTCTTCTCGCCGGACGGCTCGCGCGTGCTCCGAGCCGAAGGGGGCGGCCCGAGCGTCGAGGCCGAGGCGATCGGCCGGGCCCTGGCGGGAGAGCTCCTCGGGCGCGGAGCGGCGGGACTGATCGCAGCCGCGGGCGACTGATGCCCCCGCGCGCCCTGGTCGTGCGCTCGGGCTCGCGGTCCGTGCTCGAGGCGTCGCCGGATCTCGCGATCGAAGTCGTCGAGCGCGTCAGCCATCGTCTCGAGCCGGTCGAAGCTCCGGCGCCCGGGCCCGCCGACCTCGTCATCTTCACGAGCCAGGTGGCCGTCGCGGAGAGCCTCGCGGGGGCTAGCGGCGCGGCTCTGCGGCCCCTGCTCGCGGCGGCGCGGCGCGTCGCGGTGGGCCCGGGCACGGCAGCGGCTCTCCGGAAGACCGGTCTCGACCCGGAGATCGTGGCCGGCGGCTCGGCCGAAGCCGTTCTCGCGGCGCTGCCGGAGCGGCTCGACGGCGTCCGCGTGCTCCTGCCCTGCGGCGAGGACGCCTCGCTGGCCCTGCCGGAGGGATTGAGGGGCCGGGGCGCGGAGGTGACGCGGCGCGTCGTCTACCGCAAGGTCGCCCTGCCGCCCGACGCGGCCCTGGCCCGAGCGATCGCAGCGCGAGGCTTCGCGGCCTTTTCCGCGACGTCTCCGGCGGCCGCCCGCTGGCTTTTCGAAGGGCTCGAGGCACCGGCGCTCGAGCGCCTCCGGGCGACGCCGGCCGCGGCGCTCGGGCCCTCCACGCGCGCCTTTCTCGCCGGGCGGGGGGTCTCGCGGGTCGCCGTGCCTCCCGACGCCCGCTTCGTTTCCCTCCTCCGGCTGCTCGAAGCGCTTGCCACGGCCGGGGCGGAGAAATAGGCTGCGGCGGCGATGGCGAGTTTTCCCGAGGTCCGCCTGCGCCGTTTCCGCCGCACCCCGGCCCTGCGAGGGCTGGTCCGGGAGACCCGACTCTCGGCGGAGCAGTTCGTGGCGCCCCTCTTCGTGCGGGACGGCCAGGGCCTGCGCGAGCCGATTTCCTCGCTTCCCGGCGTGCACCGTCTGTCGCCCGACGAGGCGGTCGCCGAGGCCGAGCGGCTGCGGAGCGTCGGCGTCAACGCGGTCATCCTCTTCGGCATCCCGGACCGCAAGGACGAGACCGGCAGCGAGGCCTGGAACGAGGCGGGGCCCCTCCAGGAGGCCGTGCGCCGCTTGAAGCGACACGTCCCGGGCCTTGCCGTGATGACGGACGTCTGTCTCGACGAGTACACCTCGCACGGGCACTGCGGCGTGATCCGCGACGGCGACGTGGACAACGACGCCACGCTGCCGCTGCTGGCGAAGACGGCGCTCTCGCACGCGAAGGCCGGCGCGGACGTGGTGGCCCCGTCGGACATGATGGACGGGCGGGTGGCCGCGATCCGCCGCGGCCTCGACGGGGCCGGCTTTTCCGCGGTCGCGATCCTCGCCTATGCCGCCAAGGCGGCCTCGGCGTACTACGGGCCGTTCCGCGAGGCGGCCGACTCGGCTCCGAAGTTCGGAGACCGGAAGAGCTACCAGATGGACGGGGCCAATCGGCTCGAGGCCATGCGAGAGATCTCGCTCGACGTCGAGGAGGGCGCGGATGCCGTGATGGTCAAACCCGCGCTCGCGTACCTGGACATCCTCCGGGACGCGCGCGAACGCTTCGACCTGCCGATCGCGGCGTACAACGTTTCCGGCGAGTACGCGATGGTCAAGGCCGCCGCGTCCAACGGCTGGATCGACGAGCGGCGCATCGTGCTCGAAACCCTGACCTCCATCGTTCGCGCCGGCGCCGATTTCGTGCTGACTTACCACGCGGCGGACGCGGCGCGCTGGCTCAAAGAGGGGTAGACGGCCGCCGATGGCAAGAAAGTCCAGGCGCTCGCCGCCCGACACCCGCAACTCGTCCCGCCTCTTCCGCCGCGCCAGGGCCGTGATGCCCGGCGGCGTGAGCTCGCCGGTGCGGTCCTTCGCCTCGGTGGGCGGGGAGCCCTTCTTCGTCGCGTCGGCGCGTGGCGCGCGCGTGCGCGACGCGGACGGGCGCTCCTACCTCGACTACGTCGGGTCCTACGGCCCGCACCTCTTCGGACACGGGCCAGCGTTCGTGCGTCGCGCCCTCGACCGCGCGGCCCGCCGTGGAACGTCCTACGGAGCGCCCACGGAGCTCGAGGTGAGGCTGGCGGAGAGGGTCGTCGGGATGGTTCCGTCGATCGAGATGGTGCGCTTCGTCAGCTCCGGGACCGAGGCGACGATGAGCGCGGCCCGCCTGGCGCGCGGCGCGACCGGGCGCAAGCGTCTGGTCAAGGCGGACGGGGGATACCACGGCCACGGCGACTCCTTCCTCGTCGCGGCCGGTTCGGGACTGGCGACCCTGGGAATCGCCGGCAGCCCCGGCGTTCCCGACGAGCTCGCGGCCCTGACGACGGTGGTCCCGTACAACGACGCCGCGGCCCTCGAGGCCGCGTTCAGGAAGTTCCCGGGCGAGATCGCCGCCGTTTTCCTCGAGCCGGTCGCTGCCAACATGGGTCTCGTTCTTCCCGGCGACGGCTACCTCGCCGCCGTGCGCCGGATCACGAGCGAGCACGGCGCCCTGCTCGTCTTCGACGAGGTGATCTCGGGGTTCCGCCTGGCAGCCGGCGGCGCGCAGGAGGTGTACGGCGTGACGCCGGACCTGACGACGCTCGGCAAGATTCTCGGCGGAGGGCTCCCGGTCGGAGCCTACGGAGGGCGCCGGGACCTCATGGAGCGGATGGCCCCCGTCGGCCCCGTCTACCAGGCCGGGACGCTTTCGGGCAACCCGCTCGCCATGTCGGCCGGCATCGCGATGCTCGACGAGATCGCCCGCCGTCCGCCCTACCGCGCGCTCGAGAAGAAGGGCGCGTTGCTGGAATCGCTCCTCTCGGCCGAGATCGGCCGGCGCGGCCTCGCGGACAGGCTGTGCCTGACGCGCGCGGGATCCCTGCTGACGCTCTTTTTCGCGGCGGGACCGATGCGCAATTTCACCGAGGTCAAGCGCTGCGACGTGAAGCGCTACGCGGCGTTCTTCCACGCCATGCTCGAGCGGGGCGTGTTTCTTCCGCCGGCCCAGTTCGAGGCGTGGTTCGTTTCGGCCGCCCACTCGGACGCCGAGATTCGCCGGACGGCCCGGATGGCGGGCGAGAGCCTCGCCGCCGCCTTCCCCGAGGGCTAGCAGGCTGGCGCTCGTGACGCCATCTCACACCTTTTTTCAGCGGCCTGCTAGTCCGCGCCGGGCTGCCGGAACTTTCGAAAGCCGTCGTGGCGCATGCGCCGCAGGTCGTCGGTCTCGGACTCGACCCAGGGCAGCGGAAACCCGAGTCGCTGGAGCGTGCGGCCAGCGATCTCGAGAGAGCTCTCGAACTCCTCGGCCACGACTTCGTCGGCGCCCGCAGCGGCGAGAGCCGGGATGTCGGCGAGATAACGCGTCCGTGCGAGCAGGAGCGTCTTCGGGGCGAGGCTCCGGCAGTGGCGGATGGTCTGCCGCGTCGCCCGCGGGTCGGAGAGGAGCACGATCGCGGCCCGAGCCCGGGGGAGACCCGCGCGGCGCAGGACGTGATCGTTGGTGGAGTCCCCGTACTCGATCGGGACGCCGAGCTTGCGGCCCCGGCGAACCCGGTCCGGATCGAGGTCGATGACGCGAAACGCGACCCCGGCGCGGCGCAGCACGCGGGCGACCGTCTCGCCCATGTGGCCGAAGCCGAGGACGACGACGTGGTCCTCGGTCGCGCCCGCGCCGGTGTCGCTCTTTCCTCCGCCGCTCGAGCGCGACGCTCGCGCGGCGAAGGCGTGGCTCGCCTCCGACAGGAACGGTGTGGCGAGCATGGTGACGAGGGCTGCGGCGAGGAAGACCTGGTACGCCGAGGGCGAGATCAGCCCGGCCCCGAGGCCCTGGCGGAGCAGAACGAAGGAAAACTCGCCGATCTGCGCGAGCGACAGGCCCACGACGAGGGCGACGCGGAAGGGATAGCCGAGGGCGAGCACGGCGAAGCCGCCGGCGATGGTCTTCCCGACCAGGATGAGGGCGAGGACGACGGCAACGAGCAGAGGCTGATCGAGCAGGACGCGGGGCTGGAAGAGCATCCCGATCGAGACGAAGAAAATGGCGCTGAAGGCGTCGCGAAAACCGGCGATGTCGGCAAGGGCCTGGTGGCCGTACTCGGACTCGGAGAGGACGAGGCCGGCAAGGAAGGCGCCGAGGGCGGCCGAGAGCCCGGCCCACGACGTGGCCAGAGCCGATCCGAGAACGAGGAAAAGAACCGCCACGACGAAGATCTCCTTCTGGCGAGTTCCGGCGAGGGCGCCGATGAAGCGCGGAATGATGACGCGGGCGCCGACGACGAGAGCGGCGGCCGCGACGGCGGTCTTGAGCAGGGCGAGGAGAACCGGGCCGGCGGCGGACCCGGAGTGCCCGGAGAGAAACTCGAGGGACAGCAGCATGGGAACGACGGCGAGGTCCTGGAGGATCAGGATCCCGACGAGGAACCTTCCGTGCGGGGAGTCGATCTCACGCAGGTCGGAGAGGAGCTTCAGGACGATGGCGGTGGAGGAAAGGGCCACGAGGTAGCCGTCGAAGAGGCTTCCGGCCGTCGAGATCCCGCGGGAGCGGGCCACGGCGAAGGTGAGGGCGATCGTCCCGAGCACCTGAATGGGGCCGGCGACCGAGACGATGCGCCCGAGGCGGCGAAGGTTTCCGAGCGAGAGCTCGAGGCCAATCGCAAAGAGCAGCAGGACGACGCCGAGCTCGGCCAGGGTCTCGACGACGTGCACGTCGCGCACGAGGCCGAGGCCGAATGGACCGAGCAGGGCTCCCGCGGCGAGGAACCCGATGAGGGGCGGCTGGCGCAGACGGTGCAGCACGTAAGCCGCGCCGAGGGCGGCGAGGAAGATCAGGGCGAGGGGGCCGAGGAAATCCGGCGCGTGCACGCGTCGATTATGCGCGACCCGCGATCTCTGGTAGCCTCGCCGGCAGCCCATCATGAGTCGAGAAGCCGCAGTCTCCACGGCGCCGGGAGCGCCGGCCCGTCACCCGCGCGGCCTCTACGTCCTCTTCGCGACGGAGATGTGGGAGCGCTTCAGCTTCTACACGATGCTGGCGCTCTTCACGCTGTACCTCCAGGACAAGACTCAGGGGTTCGGCTGGTCGGACGCCCGGGCGACGACCCTGCGCGCCAATTACCTGCTCTTCGTCTTCTTCAGCCCGCTCGTCGGCGGCTGGCTCGCCGACCGGTACCTCGGCTACCGCAAAGCCGTCATGCTCGGCGGCGGGTTCTTCGTCGCCGGCCACCTCCTGCTCGCTTTTCCGTCGGTCGGCGTCATGTACGCGGCGCTGGCCTGCCTCGTCATGGGAAACGGCCTCTTCAAGCCGAACGTCTCGACGATAGTCGGCAACCTCTATCCGAAGGGCAGCCACCTGCGCGACCGCGCGTACAACATCTTCTACATGGGCATCAACCTCGGCGCCACGCTCGGGCCCATCATCGTCGAGTTCGTCCGGCGGTGGTACGGGTTCCACGCCGCCTTCGCCGTGGCGGCCGGAGGCATGGTGATCTCGGTCCTGACGCTCGTCGTGTTCCGCAAGGACGTCGAGCCGGGGGACCGGTCCGCGACGCGCGACGACGTCGAGGACGCGAGCCCGCCGACGGCGATCGACAAGGTGCCGGAGAAGAACCGGATTCTCGCGCTGCTGGTCGTCTACCTGATCTCGATCGTCTTCTGGATGCTCTTCTTCCAGAACGGCTCGACGCTGACGTACTTCGCCAACGACAACACGAACTGGAGCTTCTCGGGCGTCATCTCGAACGCCATCGAGCCTTTCTTCGTCATCTCGTTCTCGGTGCCGCTCGTCCTGCTCTGGAAGGCGCTCGACCGCCGCGGCAAGGAGCCGGCGACGACGACGAAGATCGCCCTCGGGATGTTCCTGATGGCCGGGGCGTATTACGTCATGTACCTGGCCGGCAAGGCGGGCGGAGACACGGGGAAGGTGTCGCCCTGGTGGCTCATCGGCTGTTACGCCATGATGGGGCTGGCGGAGATCACGCTCTCGCCGATGGCCCTCTCCCTCGTCTCGAAGGTGGCGCCGAGGCGCTTCCGCGCGCTCATGATGGGCGGCTGGTTCGTCGCGACGGGACTCGGCGGCAAGCTCACGCAGATTGGCGTGTACTGGACGGAATGGAGCCATTCGACCTTCTTCGCCGTGCTCGGCTCGTTGTCGCTCGCGACGGCGTTCCTGCTCGTCGTCGTGCTCAAGCCGCTGAAGCGCGCGATGCCCGGCGTCTGATCCGGCCCGGCCCGGCGGCGCGGGGCGTCCTGGCCGTCCTGCTGCTGGCGGGCGGCCCGGTCGCCGCCGCGCGGCCGGCCGATCCGCTCATCGAGCTGCGGGCCGCGCTCGAGGCGGATGACCTCCCGAAGGCGGTGCGCGCCGGGGAAGCGGCGGTGAAGGCCGACCCGAAGAGCTCCGAGGCGCAGGACCTTCTCGGCCGCGCGTACGGCCTCACGGCAAGGGACTCGCAGCTGCTCGAGCAGATGCACCTGGCGCGGAGGGCGCGCGCGTGTTTCGCGAAGGCCGTGGAGCTCGATCCGGCCAACGTCGCGGCGCTTTCGGACCTCGCCCGGTACGACATGCAGGCCCCGGCGCTGCTCGGAGGCGGGAAGAAGAAGGCGCGCGAGCTCATCGAGCGCGTTCTCGCGCTCGACGCGGCGCGGGGCCACGTGCTGCTCGGGGAGCTCGCGGAGCGGGACCGAAAGTGGACCGAGGCCGAGGCCGAGTACCGGCGGGCCATGGCAGCGGCCCCCGGAGATCCGAGGGGGCTGCGCGCCCTGTCGAATCTTTTCGTCGCGCGCAGGAAGTACGGGGAGGCCCGTGCGGTCTGGACCGAGCTCCGGCACCTCGATCCGGCGAGCGTCGTGCCGGACTACGAGCTCGCCGGAATCGCCGTCGCCTCGGGGGAGGAGCTTCCTGCCTCCGTCGGCGAGCTGCAGGACGCGATCTCGCGCGGGCCCGGTCCCGACGGTCCGACACCTGCGGACCTTCGGGAGCGACTGGCCCTCGTCTACGAGAAACTGGGGCGGGAGGGCGAGGCGGCGGCCGAGCTCCAGGCGGCGCTGGCGCTCGAGCCGGGCCACGCCGACTGGCGCAAGCGCCTCGCGCGCCTGGAGCGGTGACCACGCCATGACGACGGTCCCCGATGCGTCGCCGGCGGGCCGGCAACGGACCGCGACGGTTCCGGAACTCGACGGCGTCCGAGGCCTGGCGATCCTCCTGGTCCTCCTCTTCCACTTCCAGGCAACGCGGCCTCACTGGGTTCCGAAAATCCTGACGTACCCGATGGTGCTCGGATGGTCCGGCGTCGATCTCTTCTTCGTGCTGTCGGGGTTCCTGATCACGGGGATTCTCATCGAGACGCGGCGCTGCCCGAACTACCTTTCGTCGTTCTATGCGCGGCGCGTGCTGCGAATCTTTCCGCTCTACCTCCTCGCGGTCTTCCTCTGCTTTCACGTCGGCCTTCCACTGGCCCGGCGCGTGGGCCTCGGAACCGCCGTGGATGGATCCCTGGAACCCTGGTACTGGATGCACGCGTCGAACTGGCCCTCGGCCTACGGGCGCGACGTCAGGCCGCTGTCGCACTTCTGGTCGCTCTCGATCGAGGAGCAGTTCTATCTCCTCTGGCCCGCCGTCGTCCTGCTCGTGCCGCCGAAGAAACTCGGAGGGACCTGCGCCGGCCTCGTGGTTCTCGTCTGCGGTCTGCGCTGTTTCGCCGCGATCCACGGCGTGGAGCCGGAGGCCCTGCATCGCCTGACCGTGTTTCGCCTGGACTCCCTGGCCTTCGGCGGCCTCGTCGCGGCGGTCGTGCGGTCGGCGAAATGGCGGGAGGCGGCGCGGCGGCGTCTGAGGCTCCTGTCGGGCTTCGCCGTCGGCCTGCTCGTGCCGCTTCTCATCGCGGGCAGGGGGGCGACCTCCCGGCCGATGACGACGCTCGGATACACGGGCTTCGCCTTCCTGTACGCCTGCCTCGTCTTTGGAGCGTTCGAAGGCGCCGGGTCCTCGGGTTGGCTCGCGGTCCAGCTCAGGCGGCCCGCGGCCCGCGCCTTCGGAAAGTACAGCTATGCCATGTACGTGTTTCACTACCCGATCGCGCTCGCTCAGGCGAGATTGCTCGCTGATTGGTCCCGGAATTTGTCCGAGGCGTCGCGTGCGGGGCTCTGGCTCGCATCCGTGGTCTTCGGGATCCTCGCCTCGTTCGCCCTGGCGGTGCTTTCGTGGAACCTCCTCGAAAAGCATTTCCTGGCGCTGAAGAAGTACTTCGTGGCGCGGACCGCATGAAAGACACGGCGGCCCCGGTAAACCCCGGGCAACGCGCGAACGCTCTCCTTGCCCTGCTGGCGTGCGGCGCAGTCGTCCGCCTCTGGGTCATGCCCCTCGGAACGAGCCTGTGGCTGGACGAGTTCGGCACGGCCTGGGTCACGGGCGCGAGTCTCCACGACGTGTTCGAGCGCGCGCGGCTCTTTCCTCAGTCGCTGCCGTACGCGGCCCTCGTCTGGATGACCCGCGCGGCGCTCGGGTCGAGCGAGATCGCGCTGCGCCTGCCGTCGCTCGCCGCCATGCTCGCGGCGATCTGGTGCCTGTGCCGGCTGGGCCGCGAGCTCTTCGATCGGGAGACGGGCTGGCTCGCGGCGGGGGTCTTTCTGCTGTTTCCGCAGGTCGAGTTCTCGGCCGGCGACGCGCGACCCTACGCCTTCGCGGTCCTCGCCTCGATCGGAGCGCTCTGGCTGCTCGTGCGGTGGCTCGACCGGGGGAGGGCCCGCGACGCCGTCGCGTACGTCGTCGTCGCCGCGGCCGCCGTGTACTTCCAGTACCTGTTCGCGACGATGCTCGCCGCCCACGCGGCCTACGCCCTGCGCCGGCGGGGTCGGGGGTCACCCGTTTCGGGGCGGCAACTTCTGGCCGCCGCGGCTGGACTCTGCCTCCTGCTCGCGCCGGCGGCGGCTCTCGTGCTCGAGATCGGGGGCCGGCGCGCGTCGCACGCCTTCGGGTCGATGCCCGGAGGCAGGGAGCTGCTGCTTTCGCTCGTCCCGTCTCGGGTGCTCGGAGTCCTCGCGCCGTGTCTTCTTCTCTGCGTCCTCCTCGGCCTGGCAAGGGTTGGACCGATGAGCCCGCGCAAGGGCGACCGTGACGCCTTCCTTCTTCTCGTCCTGTCCGCGGCGATCCCGAGTCTCCTGCTGTTCGCGGTGTCCCGGCTCTCCGGGGCGGCGGTCTTCGAGACGAGGTATCTGATGTGCGCCGTCCCGGCGCAGGCGCTTCTTCTCGGCTGGCTGCTTCGCGCGGTGGAGCCGGCCCGCGGGCGGCGGCTCGTGCTCGGAGGCGCTCTCGTCCTCGTGCTGGTCCTGCGAGGCGAGATGCTCCATCGCTCGATCCCGCATTCCCGGGAGGACTGGCGCGGAGCCGTCGCGGCCCTGAACGCAGCCAACGGGGCGAACCCGGTGCTTCTCTCGGGTTCGTTCACGGAGTCCCGCGACCCCGATCTCGTGAAAGACCCCGCGCACGTCGCCTACCTTCGCGCGCCTCTCGATTACTACCCGACGACGGCACCCGCGCGCGTCCTCCCGTTGCGAACCGGGATCGGCGCGGAGACCTGTGCCGGCGGGCTGACCGCGGACGCGCTCGCGGGAGATCGTTTCGCGCTCATCGAGCGCAACTCGAGGTTTCCGTCCTGGGCTCCCTGGCTCGCGGAGCGCTTCCCGGAGTTTGCGGCGAGGGACGTCTGGTCGAGCGAGACTCTGAGGGTCCGCGTGTTCGTCCGAGCGCGCCCGTAGGCAGCGGACCTACGAGGCGGGCGGAAGAGCGGCGAGGAGCGCTGAGTCGGCGCGCCACACCGTCTCCTCCCGGCGGGGACCCGTGGAGATGAACGCGGCCGGCGCGCCGATCGCGGTTTCGAGGGCGCGCACGTAGCTGCGGGCGGCGGGCGGGAGTTCCTCGTAACGGGTGGCGCCGGTCGTCGTCGACTTCCAGCCGGGCAGCCGCTCGAGCACGGGCTCGAGCCGCGCCACGTCTTCGGCCAGGGGCGGCAGGTCGGAGAGGGGCTTGCCATCGAGACGGTAGCCGACGCAGATCGGGATCTCCTCGAGCTCGTCGAGGCAATCGAGCTTGGTGATGGCGACGGCCTCGGCGCCGGAAAGCTCGACGGCCGTGCGCGCCACGACGGCGTCGAACCACCCGGTACGGCGGGGGCGGCCGGTGGACGTGCCGTACTCGTTTCCCCTCTTGCGGAGGAATTCTCCCCTCGCGTCGTGGAGCTCCGTGGGAAAGGGGCCGGAGCCCACGCGGGTGGTGTAGGCCTTGATCACGAGGAGGCTCGCGTCCAGGGCGCGCGGCGCGATGGCGAGCCCGGTCGCGACGGCGGCCGAGGTGCAGTGGGAAGACGTGACGAACGGATAGGTGCCCGACGAGAGGTCGAGCATGGCTCCGTGCGCGCCCTCGGCAAGCAGCGTCGAGCCGGCTCTCAGACGGTCCCGCAGGAATCTCCCCGTGTCGGTGACGTGGGGCTCGAGCTGCGCGGCCGCCGACTGCAGGGCAGAAACGACGACGTCCGGGGCGGGAACGTTCTCTTCCCCCAGGGCCCGGAGCAGGGCGCCGGTCTCCGCGTGCACCGCTTCGATGCGCGCGGTCAGCGTCCCGGCCCGGTAGAGCTCGGCGACCCGAACGGCGCTGCGAGCGGCCATGGATTCGTAAGCCGGGCCGATCCCGCGCAGCGTGGTGCCGATCCTGGCGTCCCCGGCGGCCTTTTCGCGCGCGGCGTCGAGGAGGCGGTGGTAGGGGAGGATGACCGTGGCGCGGTCGGACAGCAGAAGGTTTCCGCCGATCGCGACCCCGGCCCCGCGG